>Ga0315274_10012146_pt1 | contig 12307 bp, 7 predicted proteins | sample YL17G02_20_MG_FD_203700 | JGI IMG/M metagenome (GOLD analysis project Ga0315274, IMG submission 203700) | Sediment microbial communities from Yellowstone Lake, YNP, Wyoming, USA - YL17G02_20 | ecosystem: Environmental > Aquatic > Freshwater > Lake > Sediment | place: USA: Wyoming | collected... | reverse complement strand
CGCCGGCTTTCATCGTGAACATGAACCACTTCGGCTTCGGCCCCATAGGACAGCGCATAGCCCTGCCCCAATGCCCACGCCGCCCACTCCAGGTCTTCCAAAGCAGGCAGATCCTCATTGTAAGGGCGCTGGAGCCAGAGAGCCCTGCGGATGGCGGCGTTGGCGTTGTTGCAGAAGGGATGACTCTGGCGACGAAGTGACTCCGCGGGAAACCACTTCGCCAGGATCTGATGCTCACTGTAGCGGGTCGTGGCGTCGCCCCGCTGCCGCCCGTAGACCAGCCCGACCTGCGGATCCGCGAAGGGCTCAAGCAGTTGCTCGAGCCAGTCCGGGTAGACCGGGTAGACGTGTGCGCTGGCAGTCACAATGAACTCGCCCGTGGCCTGGGCACACCCCAGGTTCAGCGAGCGGCCGAATGAGAACTCCTCCGGCCGGATCGACAGCACCCGCACCGGAAACCGGGAGGCGATCGCCAGGGTGGCATCCGTCGAACCTGAGTCGACGAGAATGACATCGATCGGGCGAATCGTCTGCTGCAGGATGCCCGAAAGCAGGCGGCCGATGTGTGCCTCCTCGTTGAAGGCCCGGATCACGACCGAGCAGCGCACCGACCTGGTCATTCGGTCACTCTGAGGCCTGCCCCGCGGGCGCGGCCAACACTGGCCGCTTGGTAAACCCCATGCTCCCCAGAAGCGCCAACAGCGGCTCGACGGGCACGCGGAAGCGCGCGTCGCCGATCGTCAGCGGCAAGACGATCAGGCAGCCGGTGGAGAGCAGCACGACCGCGCACAGCCATCCCAGATTGCCTGGCTGGAGCCGCCGCAGCCGCATCAGTCCCCGGAACCCGAGCAGGTAGACGGCGGCCGAATACAGCAGACCCCAGAGCAGCAGCGCCGTGCCCAAACGGTCCTCGCTCGCTTGCAGGCGCAGGCTGAGCGCATCGGCAGTCCCGCGCAGGTCGCCGCGCAGCAGCGATTCGAGCAGGCCCGAGGACTGGTACGCCTCCCCATTCAGAATCCCCAGCCACGTGCCGGCCTCCGTGCCGAGCGCCGTGCGGGCGATCCCTTGGAGGGAGACGCGAACCAGGCTGCCCGGGTATCGGCGGACGGCATCCAACGCGGCGGCGAACGCGTCCGGCGACTGGCGCAGCTGCGCGGCAGCCTCGTCGCGCGAGATGCCCCGCGCCTCGCCCAGCGTCGAAGCGGCGGTGTAGTCGACGAAGACGGTGCGGAAGCTGGCAGTCAGCCGGAAGGAGTCGTGGACAAGCAGGTTGCGCGTCTGCCAGGTAAGGACCGGCGTCAGGGCTGCCAGTAGGAGGACGACAGCATTGGCGAGAGCCCGGCGGTGCGGCGTCCGCCTCCACGCGGCAACGAGCGCGCCCACGGCCCAGAGCGGAATCAGGTATAGGCCGATCGGCCGCGTCAGGACCGCCAAGCCGAGCGCCAGCCCGCTGGCCGCGCCGCGGCGCCACGAATCACGCTGGACGGCTTGGATCAACAGGGCCAGCGCCAAGGCCAGCCAGAAGGCGAAGAACGTCTCGGTCATGACCGTCCCGGCCCAGAAGAGCGCGTTCGGGCTGAGCGCGTACAACCAGACGGCGGCCAGGCCGACCCGCTCCCCTCCCAGGGCCCGCGCGGAGCGGAAGACGAGCCAGGCGGTCACGAGAGTCAACAGGATCTGCACCAGGATGACGAAGCCCAGGCGCTCGCCGAAGATCGCCTGCACCAGCGCCAGGAAGGCCGGGTAGCCCGGCGTGCGCAGGCTCTCCTCGTGCTCGGAGGCGTGGAAGCGCCCTTCCAGGCGGATGCTCTCGGCCAGCTCCAGGTAGCCGGCCGAATCGGTCAACAGGCTGCGCTGCGGCGCGGCGAAGCCGTTCCAGACGAGGACCAGACGGGGCAAGAGCAGCGCCAGGATCAGCGCCAGCTGGAGGATCCGCCGCGGACGGGTGCCGGACCCAAGAGAGAGCAAGGGTGCAGTCGTCATGCGCCTATCCTCAAACCCACCCTGACGTTCATGGTGAGGCCGCCTCCGGCGCCGTTTCCCCGACAAGGTCATCATAGAGAAAGCCCGGCGCGAATGTCGGCTGCGGACCCTGCGGCAGCTCCCGTATCGAGAAGGCAGCGTCGTCCACTATCATCTCGCCGCCAACCCGGCGCAGCGTACCCCCGGTCGTCTCCAGGAAGATGACCTGCCGGCTGTCGACAGTCCCGTACAGCGAAGGCGGCGCGACGACCGTCGAGGCGTCGAGCAGAAACCGACCACCCTCAGTCACGAGAGCAGCTTCCCAGCCGGGGGCGAGTCGAAAGACGCGCGGCGGACTCTCCCAGTCGCTGGGAAAGGCAAGGACCTGCTCCAAGACGCGCGGCAGGTTCCAGTGATTGGCGTAGATGAAGCGTGGATCCTCCAGCCCGGAGGGATCGACCAGGATCACTGTCCCAGAGGTCAGGTCCGGACACAGCCCTACGACCTCGGTCCAGAAGCCACGCTGCAGCTCCCAGGCCTGCACGTAGCTGCGCTGCACGACGAAACCGAATCCGACCATCACGGCGAAGTAGGCCGCCAGTATTCCGGAGACCAGGCGGCGCTTCATCGGCGTCAGCGCCAGGCCGTAGGCCAGTTCGGCCAGGCAGGCCCACAGAATCGCGGCGCCGACGACCGCAGCGAAATGTACGCGCGTGTCCCGGCCGCTGATGGCGTAGGCACGGATGGTGAAGGTGAGAGGGTAAGCCAGAACGACCATCAGCAATCCGGCCCCGATGAGGCGCAATAGCCGCCGGGTTGAGTCGCTCAGGCCTTGGAGAGACCGCGCCCGCAGGGCGGCAACGAGTTCTGAAGCTGGAATTGATGCCACCGGTCGCACAAGCCAGAAACCTGCGGCGAGGCCGACAAAGGCGACCGCCAACACCGCGGCCATCTCCGGGTCAAAGGCCTGGAAGACCTGAAGCGGCCGGTAGAGGTAGGTACCCAGGCTGACGAAAGTTCCCTGGAGCATGTGCAGTAGCGGGACGGTCACGATCGCCGGGAAGCCGAGACCAGCGACGCGCTGCTCGCCCGTGGCAAGCCGGAGCAGCAGCACGGCCGTGAACATCGCCGCCAGGATCGCGGCATGGCCTGCGATCCGCCGGAGAAGGGGTTTGCCTCGCCGCTGGGCCAGCAGGGGCGCAGCCAGGAAGACAGGGAAGGCCGTCTCGTAGGAGAGCAGGGATCCCAGAACGAACACATAGGATAGTACCCGCCGATCGGACAGGTAGAGATGCAGAGCGATGAGCAGATAAGTGAGGGACTGCTGCAGCCCGAATGAGTGGTAGAGAAACGCCTGGGTGGTGTCCCCCCCGAAGAGAGCGAACGCCAGGGCGCCGGCAAACGCGGCCGCGGGATCGAACAGCCGACGGAGCAATCCGTAGGCCAGGCTCGCGTTCAGGGTGAGGATGCCCCAGCCAATCCAGTAGGCCTGCGGCAGCCCGCCGAGTCGGCCAGCCATCCACGACAGGAGATAGACGAGGCTGTGCTGCAGCGGGCGCCCTTGACCGCCGAAGCTCAAGAGGAGCTGCGACACGAATTCGCGCACCTCCGGCCAGGTGGAAGCCATGGCGCGCGTGACGAGCGTGTAGTCGTCCTCATAGAAACCCATCGAGGCGCTGTGCCCATAGCGGGCGACGAAGAGCGCGGCAACAAGGATCGGGTATCCGAGCCAATCGGCGCCCGTCCGTCCCTTGATCCTCATGAAACCCTGCCCACTCGTCATGCTCACCTGCGAATCCTGGAGTCGCTCCCCGCAACCACTCCGCCCTGCATCTTCACTACGTGATGTAGCCGCCGAGTTTCGCTGGACATTCCCCACACGTTAGGGCCCCTGGAACTGATAGACGCCCCACCCTGACGGCTCTATGACGTGCACGAGTTGATAGTTGGCATCGATGAAGGCAAGCGCCTGTCCGACGCCAAACAACGCACAGTCTCGCTCCGGACTCGCCCACTCAGCCCTGCGGGCAGGGTCAATGGGCGGGATACGGGTATAGCCCGACGATGCATCGATGACGACGGGCCGCGCAGTGGCGATGGCCTCCGCAAGCTCTCGCGCCATCTGCTCCGTGGGGTAGCCACAATAGATGAGAGGCGACTGATACACGAATCTCGTAGGGGCGCGCCTACGCGTGAAGAAGTTGTAGGTGGACTCCGCCCCCCACATCAGCAGTGATTGATCGGGTCTGGCATACTCCTCAATCACGCGAGGTCCCTCGCCCAGGTCCCGTTCGTCCCCAACGCCGTTGAGGTGGAGCAAGGGAGGTAGAAGACCGCGCGCGGGGAGAACGGCAGCGGCCGCAAGCAGAGCGGCCAGCGCCGGCTGCATATGCCAGGACCTACCCAGGAGCGTCACCACTTCTCGCTTCGCATCTCTCGCCAACTCTGAAACCAAACCACCAGCCAGTACAGCCGCTACAGGCAGCCAGGCCATGTAGTAGTGCACATACGATCTCCCGGAGATGCTTGAAAGCAGCATCTCAACCGGAAGACCCACCCATGCGGTGAACAGCAGTGCCCGCCGACCGTTCTCCGTTGGGCGAGCCAATACACGCCTCCCCGCCAGGAACCAGCCTCCCAGCGCGAGGACTGAGAGACCTGATGGGAGCAACACACGGAGGCCGCTCACCGCGGACTCGAAGCGGGCCTTGAAAGAAGAGACGACATAGAACGTGTTGAAACGGAACACGGCATCTAGAAAGTCCGCGAATGCACCCTCGATCCACAGGTAGGCAAGTGCGGGGAGAATCACCAGGGTCGCGCCAGATACAAGCCCAAGCGCACCCACAAAGAATTCGCGCTGCTGACGCGTCTGCCAGGCATGGGCAGCCGATCCAATCAGGATTGCCAGTCCGAGCCCGGCACCATTCGGACGGAGGAGCATACAGATCCCCAGGGCGGCCCCTGCGATCATGTACCACCTGAAGCGCGAGCCCTGATTCAGGCCTCGCCAGAACGAGAAGAGAGCGATGAATTGGAATGGCAGAGCATACTCCTCTGTCATGTTTCCCCGGCTGAGCACGAAGGGCAAGACAAGCATCCACAATGCAGATCCGAAGAAGCCCGCAGTCTCTCCAAATGCCGACACAAGCAGGCCGTAGCCCACAAGGCCAGCAGCAGAAAGGGCCACGAACTCCACTAGCCAAATGCCCCACTCCGAGCCGCCTCCAATCAAGAGCCCAAGCGCGTCGATGTAGTAGATGGCTGGGCCTTTGTGATCCCAGAAGTCGCGATAGGGAACATCGCCCGCAAGGATCCTTTGCCCGGCGTAGAGAAACACGCCTGAGTCGCGGTCGGGGGCCTCGGCGATCGCGTTCCCTAGAACGGCGAGCGCCGCCAGTACCACAAGTACGCTGCAACCCAACAGGAATCCCGAACGGCTTTGCTCCGGCATGTGAACCCCTTCAATGCCTTGACTTACGGGACTCTCGCACTCAAATGCCCACAAAGAGCCCGATGCCGATTGTACCCCTGCATCTGCGCATCCAATACGCTTGAGTGATGCATTGGACCTGTCTGGCGACGAGCCCCGCGCCGGTGACGCCAAGGAACTGGTGCATGCATAGAAACCGCGCCAAATGGGATATCTCGGCCATAACACCGGGCGAGACCGGGAAGGACCGGGCCAATACCCTGCCGTCCTCTCCTTTGTCCGCAGCCAGTCCAGAAGCGAGAGCGGCAAAGACACATCGCAGGTCGTGGCTCACAACGCCCGGCGCCAATGTCACAGCCAACCCCATCAGCACGAGCGCCGGCGGAGGCTCTCTTCCCACCGCTGCCCCAATTGTGGCAAAGGCCACCGCCGAGGCCGCAAACAGGGCAAGCCACGTCTTTGGTTTCAGCTCATTGAACCCGCAGAACCGAGTACTCCGCGCCGCATATCCTTGCCTCCCCGATCTGCCAGAACCCGAAGTCCGCGGTCAGAGCCTCTGCAAGTGCCCCACCGGCAGGTGACAAGAAGGTGACAATTCCGTGGGTCCGCAGAATCCTGCTTGCTTCCTCCGGCGAGGTGTCTGCCGGGATGGCTCCGAACGTCTGCGTGCGGGTATGAAACGCGATGTAGTTCACCATGGGATCTGTTCCAGCCATTGGTGCTTCGAGCAACGATGTGAGAGCCGGCGCCATCTCCCGAGCACATGGCTCGGATCGAAACTCGGCCAAGTATTGAAGCGAGGAAAGCCTCCCGAAGGTCATTATCGGAACCAAGAAGAGGCCTACCTGGAGCATCACTCGAGAGACGGCGGCCGGCACCGGCCTGGCACGCGGGATCCGTCTGACGAATGCTTCGACGTGCCTGTAAAGCATCAGCAGGAGAACCGGGAAAGTGGCCAGATACAGGCGGGGTTCCCCGGCCTGCATGAACATATACCCCGATGAGTAGAGGATCGCTGTCCCAGTAATCCATGCCCAGTAGTGTCGCCGTGCTGGGTCGTCCCACGCGAGCACCAGCGCCCCGAGGGAGGCGACAAGGGCCAGGAGCGGCAGCGGCCCCCACGCCGAGGCGATCAAGCGCGGCCAGTGGACTAGATTACTCCCTATCAACTCGATCTCGAATCGCAGGTCCGCAGGATCTGACAATGGACTCCAACCGTAGTCATCGTAGCACGAGCCCTGAGGATCTTCGAATGGGAATAGCACATCCCCAGGCAGTTGACACAGCTCGCCAGACCATATTGGATGGTAGGTCTGGCCTCGCAGCGCGAAATTGACCGCGCCAGCCGTTGTCACTGTCGGGCGGCCGTAGCGCCGACTGAGTGCGATGCTCCAAGGTAGAACCATCGCGGCAATGACCAACAACGCAACGGCGGGGGCCAGCAAGCGCCGAGCCCGATCGCCTCGCTCCAAGAGGAGCAGGACGAGCGTGAACAGCAGGTGGGTGAGGACGAAGGGAAGGTTGTAGTACTTGCCGAAGTAGGCAAGTCCGCCGCACACGCCAGCGGTCAGCCCAAAGAAGACAGGCCGACTAGAGTCGCGGAACCGGGAGGCCGCCGCGAGATACGCGGCGATGCACGCTGCCCCCAAGACGTCCGCGGCGCCCGAGTACGCTAGATTGAGCGCGTACTGGAGGGCAATCGCGCCTACCGCTGCCGAAATCACGAGTCGGGTAACCGGCCTCAAGCCCAGACTCCTCGCCAGCAGGTTGCTTGTCAGGATCAGGGCCAGCCCCCCAGCGCCTGAAGCGGCTTTGAAGGCTACCCGAGGATCCAGCCCGAGCCGCGCTCCGGCTGCGGCGAGCCATGAGATCAACGGAGACCAGTAGCCCCGGATTGCAGGCTCGCCCTCCGCGTAGGCACGCGCGATGGTGAGATACGCTAGGCCGTCAGGGTTGTAGTAGTCGAGTTGAGATGCCGCGAACCTCGCGGCTGCATAACAGTAGAACAGCCCAATGGTCACGAGCCCTGCCATGAACATCGGCCTTGCCCACCGAGGAGACGCATCCTGCTCGCGGGTGTCCGCCGCGCCCAGGATGCGGATAATGGCAAGGGCCAGAATGGGACCGGCAAGCTGACCGATCGCGTTAGCCATGATCACGATCCGCGCTTGTTCCCAGTCCGTCCATTGGAGGATCGCAAGGGCCACAGACTCGATTACCATGAACAAAACGAACGGCCACCAGGGAAGTCGCCGCACATACGCGACCGCAGCATGGAGGAAGCGCCTCCCCACGACGAAGAACCCGGCAATGGGCATCAGCATAAGGGACGCACCAAGTGCGAGTTCGCCCAGGAAGAACAGCTGCGTAGCGTTGGACGCCCGGGATAGGTCGACATTGGCGAGGACAAATAGGATAGTCCGACGGGTCGAGAGGAGGCCCACCACCCATGCGGCCGCGAGTACGCATGCCTGGAGGTCAATGGACTCGCGTCCCCAGAGTAGCCACATGATCATGAGACACACGACAGAGACCAGTCCTACCGTGATGAGCGGATCCGCAGTCTCGCTCCTGCTCGGTATCAGGACCTGGAGAACCCAATAACCCACCATCATGAACGAGAAAGCTGTTGGACGATGAAACCAGCCCCGAAGCGCGGCAGCAAACCATGAAGGGCTCCGGGGGAAGCCAAGCACAATCGCGCTCGACGGCACGACCAGAACCAGAGCCAAGACCATCACCTCCGGCCATGCCCCCGGCAAGGGGATCCGGCGGACGACGCCTGGTGTAGCGAGATGGGACGCCCAATACGCGGACAGGAACACAAACAGGAACATCCAGATCGCAGTCGCCAAGAGGCGATCCCGCATCGGGCGGGGGCTGGACTCTGGTTCCAGCACGGGTGATTGCGTAGCCACAGTTGCTATGTCTCGCCTCATCTACGCCGCGTCGAGGATTACCCGCCGCAGGCAACCATTCCCAGCGGTTGAATAAGGTTTGGGATCGCCGGAGCCGCTCGATACACAGAAGCGGGATGGATATTGGGTGTGTCGTGGATATCCAAGAAAGGAGCGGGACCAGCCGGCGGCAAGGCGATGTAGCTCGAAGGACCCATCAACCGATCCAGTGCCCAAGGGGCGATCGGTGGCGTTGGGCGGAGGCAGGTGCATCACCTCTGTCTGGGCAGTTGGAGCGCATCCCCAGATCCGCGCCTGCGGCGAGGAACCCCACAGGAGCAGCTTGGGCCCAGAGAATGAGAACGACACCACCCAGGGTCGAGCAACCCTTGCTGCCGCTCAGGAGATGCGCCCAAGTCCCGGGATCCCGTCCGAGTCCGGAAATCGCTAGTGTTCGAGTCGCACACGCGGCAATCGGCGTGCGAGACTGCGTCCAGGAAGATAGAGGGTTGCTCGAAGTCGCCCGCACAATGCCCCCCTATACGGCTGACGGCATGCCCCCCTGTGCTACTCTGCCGCGATGCCGTTCACGCTCACAGTCCTGCCGATGCTGTTGCATCTCGATCCGCAATGAGGCAGATGAACCAGCGTCAATCAACCGCAAACCTGCAACCAGTTTTGATTCCCGCCTCGATCTGCACCAGTTCCGGGGAGGAGAGTAGCCCCTCAGCATGGAATGGTCTGAAAGTCACCATCCCCGGCTGAGACGGATATGCCCCCAGGAATCGCGATAGATCGAGCGAGGCGTGGTACAGCTCGAAGTCGAGGAACCGCCGCGCATTGAGCGCAAACTCGGGCGGCACGCTGATCGTTGGCGCCTGCAGGAAACTCCGCAACTGGTCGCGGTACGCCACCGCGGTCCCCGGAAAGAAAACCGTCGGCACCTGCGTGTAGCGCGCCCGGCCGGCGCACAGCACCGGCGCGCCCATGATCGACGCCTCCAACCCGATCGAGGAGTTGTAGACGAGCACGAACTTCGACCGCCGGATGAGCTCATACGAGCTGATGTAGTCGGATGGCCCGAAGAAGGCCGTGTTCGGCAGATCAAGCACACTCCGCTCACGAACCCACTCGGCCACGCTCTCCCGGCTCTCCTTCCACGGCCGATCCTCGTCAGGATGTGCCCGGATCACGAAGAACGTGTCGGGGTGCCCGGCGATCGCTGCGCGTACGTCTTCGAGCCAGGCGAACATGTCCGGATACAGCGTATTGGTGTGAACCTGACTGGTGTCGAATATGACGTTGGTGAAGACGACCACGGTCTGGCCGTGCTTCCCCATCCGTTCGAGCACATCGTTCGGCGGCGCCTCCATCTCTGGCCAGAAGCGGATGCCAGCCATCGTGAACTTGCCGTGAAAACGGTCTGAGAGGTAGGCGTCGAGCCGCTCGTTCTCGGCCGGTGTGAGATCGTACCCGGAGGGGAGATCCACCTCGCGGAAGGTGGCCTGACCGTGCGAGAAGAAGGCCGAGTACGGCCGCAGGCCGACCTCATGGGTGATCACCGGAATGCCGCGGCGCATCCCCACCGCCCGGGCCACCGCCTCCGGATACATGATCCCATTGAAGACGACGAGCGCACGTGGGTTGTGCTCGTCGAGAATCGAGTCGAAACGGCGCGCCAGGCTGGCGGCCGACCTCAGATAGCAGCGGAACAGCCTCCGAGTCGGCTCATCATCCGGCAGGTGATGCCGGCGCAACGCCCAGCGCAGCCCTGGCAGACACAGTTCTCCGAGCCTGAGGCCGCCGTGCTCCCAGCGCCCGAGGCCCGCCAGGCTCAGCCCGGCCAGGTCCGCGTCGGCCTCGGCCGCAGCTTCGGCCTGGTAAGGGACAGGCACGACAAGGTCCGCCGGGAACAGATCGCGGCTCGTGCGCAGGCATGCCCGGCAGGGGGGCGAGGCCGCATAGTTGTCGCGCCTCGTCCCCAGGATGCACGGATCCAGCCCGCGCTGGCAGACCACGTAGCGAACGGGCACACCTCTCGCCCGCAGAGCCCACGATGCGAGCAGACTGTAGGCGGCATTCAGACTTGGACGATTGATGCGCGTCGAGGTGTTGAAGAAGAGCACAGGCCGCCCGGCCTCGCCTACAGCGTGAGGGATCTTCCCCAGATAGGCCTCGACTCGGAGGATCTGGTGACGGTTGCGCCGGTCGGCCAGGAACCAGCGCAGGCGATTGAGCGCACCCCGCATCTTAGAGAGGATCCACACGGACTCCCGACTTCTCTCCACTTCTCTACGCAGCTCCATCCGGCTTGGGGTCGGCTCCCCGGCGATTGGCCGCATCCATGGCCACAGATGCCCCCGTTGGTTGGCCGCCACCCTGCAGCCCAATGAACGCAGCCGGCACGAAGAGCATGAGCTGCGGCATCAGCATGATGCGGACCTCCGCCGCAACGGCCAAGAACAAATGCAGCAGAAGCCAGATAGGCGGAATCGAGATCAGCCAGCGCCGCAGCGTGGATGGCAGTTGGCGGTAGGCGAGAAGGGCGATGATGGGAAAGACGCTCCACGACGCGGCCAAGTGGACCCATGTCTCCGGCCGAAAGACGTTATAGCTGAACAGGTCCAAACCGGGCGTCCGACCGTGTGGCAGAATGAGAGCCCGGGGACCAAGGGCAAGGCGGACCCCGGCATATACGGCGACAAGCACCCCAAGCGCACAAGCTGCGATGACAATGGTCCTCCGATCCCAGCCTCTCCCGCGCCGGTACCGGGCCAGCAAGTAGAACACAACCATAAGGCCATTTGTCTCGCGGTTTAGCGCCGCCAAGCCGAGGAGCGGGATGAGCCATGGATCCCGGTCAAGCAGAACCAGCAGACCGGCAGCGAGGTAGAAGATCAGGTCGGAGTACAGGTTGAACGAGAGGTCGCTGTCGAAGAGGCTGTGGGTCATGCTCCACGTGATCACGCCCAGCGCCGCCAGGACGGAGAAATCGCTCAGCCCCAGCCTCCTGTAGTAGACCGATGCCAGAGCCAGGATCACGATGTTTTGCAGCACCCGGAAGGAGAGGAAACCGGAGACGATGGGGTCCCGCACTCCCATCCCATCCACCAGTCGCAACCACTTCTCTACCAGCCACTCCGAAAGCACGCGGTACTGTGTTGGGTTGCCTGCGCGACCCTCGACGACCTCCAGGTGCCTCCGCAGTTGCTCGGTCCTCACGTAGTCCACTCCCAGCCTGCCGCCCTGGAAGTACACCCCGACCATCGCCAGAACGAGGACGCATGTCGCAAGGAGGGCCAATCTGGCCGCCCTGCTCTCGATGCCAAGTCCGCTCACTTCCCCTCCGATCACCAGATTCCAGCCCGGACCAGGGATCCCACCATGACTCTGCCCATTCAGGGCGTGACGCGCCTTAGTTTCTGCAAGGACGGCAGCTCGCTGGCGTAGACCTGCTTGACGCCGTCGCCGAGGGACCGCTCTGCGACGCGGATGTACTTCACCAGCCGCTCAAAGCCCCCTGGCTCGACCGAGGCGGCCTGGTCGCTGCCCCACATCGCCCGGTCGAGCGTGATGTGCCGCTCGACATAGCAGGCGCCGAGGGCCACAGCCACGGCCGAGGGCACCAGCCCGACCTCGTGTCCCGAGTAACCGATCGGGCAGGGAAACGCCTCCCGCAGCGTGCCGATCATGGCCAGGTTCAATTCCTCCGGCTCGCACGGATACGTGCTGGTTGCGTGGGTGATGACCAGGTTATCCGCTCCCAACACCTGCACCGCCTGACGAATCTGCTCCATGGTCGACATCCCGGTCGACAGGATGATCGGCCACTTGGTCGCACGAACATGGCGCAGCAGGTTGTGGTCGGTGAGCGAAGCCGAGGGAACTTTGTAGCAGACCGGTCGGAAGCTCTCCAGAAAGTCGACCGACGGCTCGTCCCACACCGAGGCAAACCACTCAACGCCCCGCTCCCGGCAGTGCTGGTCGATCTCGGCGTATTGTTCGCGGCTGAACT
>Ga0315274_10012145_pt1 | contig 12308 bp, 8 predicted proteins | sample YL17G02_20_MG_FD_203700 | JGI IMG/M metagenome (GOLD analysis project Ga0315274, IMG submission 203700) | Sediment microbial communities from Yellowstone Lake, YNP, Wyoming, USA - YL17G02_20 | ecosystem: Environmental > Aquatic > Freshwater > Lake > Sediment | place: USA: Wyoming | collected... | reverse complement strand
TCCGCCCACTTCAAGGAGGGTAAGCCCCGGTGTTGCCGGAAGTTTCTGATCGAAAACCTTGAGGATTTCCCTGATCAGCAGACTCTTTTTATTTACCTGACTCCCCGGTTTCCCTTCCCAAAAATCTTCCCAGAATGTCTGCCCTGTGAGCTTGGTACCCTTCATGGAAATTACCATTCAAATAATATAAAACAAAAATTTACAAAAGCAAGATTTTGGTGAATATTTTTACAACATGCAGACTTTTTACGAGATGTGGTCTCAGGGGAAAACGGATTTCCCTTTGCTTTTGACCGGTTCAAGCCATAAATTATGCTCAGGGATGGGAAAAAACAATCCGTCACTCAATCTTGAGGTTAGCAATGAAGATCCAACACATGGATGTGCGGAATAAAAACCTTGCTGGGATGTTGATCGTTTTCGCGTGTATGTATCAGACGACGCTGACCGCGCAGAACACCCTGTCCGGTACGTTGTCCGGAGACCGGACCCTGACCGCTGCGGGGAGTCCCTGGCGCGCGACCGCGGACGTGATCGTGCCCAAAGACGTGACCCTGACCGTCGAGCCCGGCGTCGTGGTTCATTTCGATCCGTCCGCCGGGATCAAGGTGCAGGCCGGCGGCAGGCTCGTCGCCGAGGGAACCAACGAGGCGCGCATCACACTGACGCGCTCACCCGGCTCCTCGTCTCCGTGGGACGGCATCGAGATCGACCACTCGATGAAGGACAATGTGCTCAGCCACATGGACATGACTCACGGGGACAGGCAGAATCAGATTCTTCTCGTGAGTTATTCGAGACTCCTCGTCGACAACACGACGTGGAACAATACCACGAAGATCGTCATCGAGGCGGAGCATCCCTCCCTGCTCGTCCGAAATTCGGTGTTTCCGGACGTGGATGGCCAGGAGGTGATCCACGGCGTGTACCTGCGTGATAACGAATACCTGATCTTAGACGGTAACACGTTCGGCCGTCCGTCCGGGTACAACGATGTGATCGACTTTTCGGACTGCCGCAGGCCCGGCCCTGTATTCGAGGTGTATGGCAACACGTTCACCGGCGGCAGCGATGACGTGCTGGACCTGGACGGGTGCGACGCCCACATCGAGGGCAACGTGTTCATGAACGTCCACAAATCGAACACCACAACCAGCACGAGCAACGTGCTTGCCACGGGCGTGTTCAACGGGTACTCGCCGACCATCGTGGTGGCGTGCAATGTGTTCGCGAACAACGACCACGCGGTCATGCTCAAGGAAGACAGTTATATGCGGGCCGAAAACAACGTGTTCGCGAACTGCAAGTACGGCGCGATCAACTACAGTGAGTGGCCCGACCGGACCGTGGATCCGGGCAAGGGCGCGACTCTGGACGGGAATATCTTCTGGAACAACGGATCGGATTTCCAGAACCAGTTCGCCCAGCCGGGGAAGAAGGATCCCGTGATTGTCATGAACCGGTGCGACGTGTCGAAGGACCTGAACGGTCTCGGGACCGGGAATCTGGACGTGGATCCGAAGTTCGTGAATCCGGAGAACGATTTTCATCTGCTTCCGGATTCGCCGGTGCGCGGCATGGGGCCGAACGGGCTGGACATGGGCGCGTTTGTCCCTGCGGGCGCGTCGATCTCCGGCGAGCCGGCTGCCGTGACGGATCTGACGTCCGCACTGCTGACCGTCGGCGGACCCGGCATCACCCAGTACCAGTACAGCGTGAACAGTGCGGAAGGTCCGTGGAACGGAGACTACTCCATAGAGACCAGCCCTTCGATCGGGCTGGACAATCTTGTCGATGGTCAAACGGTCACCGTTTACGTCAAAGGGAAAAACTCCGCGGGCAGATGGCAGACAAATCCCGATTTCACCACCTCGAAAACATGGTCCGTCCATATTTCTTCCAGCGGCGTGACACGGTCCGAAGCTTCAGATCCACCGCGTGAATTTAAATTGAACCAGAACGTTCCAAATCCCTTCAACCCGCTGACCGTTATCGAATTCGGGCTTCCCGAAACCGCGGACATCACGCTGACCGTATTAGACGCCCGGGGCCGCAGGGTTGCGGATCTGGTTTCAGGGAGATTCCCGGCCGGGAAATTCAAATCCGTGTGGGACGCAAGGGATCTTCCCGCAGGCGTTTATTACGGCCGCCTCCACGCCGGGGATTTAGTCAAAACGATAAAAATGTCACTGGTGAAATAGGAGGAATCCATTGCGCAGACAAACCCACGGAGTTGTCAGCCTCGGCCTTGCCGCCATCGCCATGGCTGCGGCCGCCCAATCCCTGTTTCAGCAGTCACTGCTGGTGGGCATGATGTATATGTTCCTCGCGGGAATTTCAGTGCCGGTGATCCTCTACGCTTTCTGCGCCAAATGCGCGGACCGTGAGCAATGCGGCCACGTGATTGCCGGACCTGCCGCGGTAAAACTGTTCGGGAACCGGAAGCCCGGTCCCTACACGGCCGGCGACCTGTTCCTCACGGGCACGGCCCTGACCGTCCTGTTCGTCTTCCCGCAAATCTGGCTCTGGCGCCACCCGCTTGCGTTCGGAACGTTCTGGATCCTGATGGCCGTGGCTGCGGTGGACATACGCGCCGCCGTGTGCAGGGATTGCGGAAATGTGCATTGCCCGGGAAACGCAGCCAAGACTCGCGCGGGTGCGGATTCCAACTGAATCAAAGGATGAAGCCGCGTTATTCGAAAAGTACCATCTTCCGAGCAATCGCCGGACCATCCGCCTGGAGCCTGTAGAAATAGACGCCGCTCGGCACCCGTCTGCCTGCGCTGTCGAGGCCATCCCACGTAATGGCATGCCGCCCTGCTGTCAGGCGTTGTTCCAGCAGAGTGGTGACCTTTTGTCCCCGTGAGTTGAATATACCGAGGACTGTATGAGAATTTCGGGCCAGCGAGAAGGAAATTTTCGTTGATGGATTGAACGGGTTCGGATAGTTCTGATTCAGCACGAAAAAGCCCGGCCGGACGTCTTTCCCCTCTTCTGCACCGGTAAAAGAATAATCAAGCATCAGCGGGTCCGATGCCGCTTCATAACCGTCTTTAAAAAATTTTGCATAAAAATATTTTGGAGCATTCGGCTTGACGGTCACTGAGTAGGTCTTCGTGTCCATCAGGCGGTATCCCGTGGAGGCCGTGAATTGAGCCCCTGCGGAGTTTTTGGTATAGTACTTCAAACATCCCCCGGGTATGGTGGAGAAGATATTCAGACTGATGCGCGCGTCGCTTTGCGTGAATTTGTCGATTTTATAGGAGAGGATGGGCGCGTGGACCGGCGCGGACTTGAGGACGCACAGTTCCGCCAACAACGCCACACCCAGGCCTTCACCGGCCGCGACGAGCGTGAATCGGACGTATTGGACATCGAGCGGTTCCATCCGGTCCACGGCGACCCGCAAAGAACCCCTGCGTGCGGACTGATCGCTCGCCATGTTCCAGGTTGAATTGTCCGAGCTGGTTTCGATCGTGTAGCGGTAGGCCGCCGTTTCCATAAAATGAACATGGAACAGATCCACGGATTGCACGCTGCCCAGATCCACCACGACCGATTCCCCCGCCAGACAGGGCCAAAAGGTCGCCAGGTTGCCGTCCACCAGCTCCCCGGGAAATGCGGTTGATTTCGGTGTCAGCACGCCGGCGTTCAAGGCCAGGTTGACATCCGCGATTTCCTGTACGTTATTTCCTGTGAGCGTCCTGAAAATGATTTTTGCCATTTCCCACCAGCCGTCCTTGTCGGGATGGATGCCGTCGGGGAAGAGCGCGCCTTGATCCATCAAGGGCGTGTTAAAATCGATGATTTCAACACCTTTCTGCTCCGCAGCCTGACGGATCATGGGGATGATGTCCGCGGTGATGATGGAGTCCCTGATGTCGTATTGATCGCTGAAGGACGGCGTCGGCAGGCACGCATAGACTTCCGGATTGGAGTCCAGAGCGCGAAGCGTGTCGATCATGGCGGAGTAATCCGGCACAAATTCATCCTTGTATGCCCAGTTCCACGGCTTGCTGTCATTGGTGCCCAGGCAGATGGTGATGATGTCGGGCTTGAAATTCAACAGCTCGGTAAAGGAAATCTCGTTCCAGATCGGATGATCTCCATGTTTCAGCAGGGTCCGGCCGGAAACGCCGAAGTTCTGTACATTATAGCCTTCACCCAGAAGAACATCAAGCTGGGCCGGATAGGTATCCGGGTCATCTCGGTGATCACCGACGCCGACCGTGATGCTGTTGCCAAGGCATGCCACGCGTATGTCCTCGGCGCCAAACGCCGAAAAATATCCGAGAAAAAGCAGGGACAGAATGAGGGGTTTCATAAGCATTCTTTCTGAATAGTCGGTTATGAATGACGCTTGCGCTTGAGAATGAAGACTTCCGTCTTTTGTAATGCCGAAGGGATTCGCTCCCGAGCCGCATGAACTTATCGTAATAGCAGCATCCTGTTTTGTGCGGAAAACTGCCCTGCCATGAATTTGCAGATATAAACACCGGAGGCAACCCGAACTCCGGCATTGTCGGTTGCGTCCCACTCCGCGTTATGCGGTCCGGCACCCAACTGTCGGTCAACCAGTTTTCGGACGAGCCGGCCTTGCTGATTGAAAATAGAAAGCTGGGCGGTGCCGCTTTGGGGTAGGGAATAGGAAATCGTCGTGGAAGGATTAAACGGATTTGGATAATTTGGCCGCAGCACAAATTGCTGCGGATGGTTCGGTGGATGATTCGAAGCCACTTTCGTTTCTCCGTTCAGCAGCCACGTCAGAGCCGCGGCCAGCAATTGCCGGCCATCCGCGGTCAGAAGGGGGGTGAGGCTTGAGGTGGTAAAGAAACCTATACGTTTTTGGGGCGCGATAAAACCATCCGCCATCGTGGCGCCGGTTTCATAGGCGAAGATTGATGCTTTTTCAGGATCCCCTTCGATGGCGGCGATGATGACGGCCTGCCCGCCCGGTTTGCCCCAGTTCATCCACGCGGGTCTCGAAAAAACGGCCCGAGGCCCGGCGGCAAGTCCGCCCGCCAGAGCATGCCCGCTATCTACGATATCGAGGCGTTCAGTGTTCCGTTCCTGCCCATAGGCGCGTACTGCCGTCATTCCCATTCCTTCAAACAACCCGGTTTCCAGTACCAATACCGGAACGGCGACCTCTCGGTAGGCGTCCCCGACCTTGGTCTTGCTCACCGTGTCCGACAGGAGAATCAAATCAACATTTTCACTCTCGGGGCCTACGCTCGCGATGCTGTCGTCGTCCTTGGATATGAGGACGATGCCGGCGGTGAATGCGGTTGACAGAATCTCCTGTTCGCTTCCGTTGGGTGAAGCGCCGCCCGTGAGAATAAGCCCATAACGGCCGGGAACGGCCTGGATGATCTTGAGGGTATCACCCCTGGCGCTATTGCCGATGATCATCCTCCCCTGCCGGGGATCGCCGCTCTCGTTGGCGCTGATCGTGATCCGTAAAGAATCCGCTTTGTCGCCGTTTTGTTTGTCCACAGAAAAACAATCACCCTCTTTTTGTAGAATGGACCAGGTGGTATCGCATCCAATGTGAACCGTTTTTTCGGTTGCTTCCGATCTAAGGGTAAAGGCTTTGGGAAGAATACGAAGAAACGTGTATTTCGGCTTGGCCGGCACGATTTGACTCCAGCCGTTCGCCTTCATCCACTGGGCAAGCCGCCACGGCCATTCGATGGATTCTTTGCTTTTCAATCCCAGACCAAAACCGTGATAAGGTGGAATGGATTCCTGATACACCCACATCTCCGAGGGGACGTTGACCTTCTGCAGCGCGTTGAATAGCGCGAGACTGTTCGGTTCGTACGGCACAGTATCATCATTTCTGGCCACGACGATGAAGGTAGGCGGCGTGTTCTGATCCACCTGCTTTTCGACTGAAAAATAGTCGACCAGAGCCGGATCCGGGGAATCGCCAAGCAGCATTTTTTTAGAACCGGAATGGGTGCCTGGCCCCATGGTGACCACCGGATACCCGAGGATTAAAAAATCAGGCGCGGGGCTGAGCGTGTCGACTGCATCGACGGATGCGAACGATGATTCCGCATGCACGGCCGCGCTGCCTGCGAGATGCCCCCCCGCGGAAAATCCCATGATTCCGCTTTTGCCCGGATCCAGGTTCCACTCGACGGAATGGCTGCGAACCAGCCGGATGGCGCGCTGTGCGTCCTGAATCGGGGCGATATGCTGAACTGGTTCGATCGCCGGATCGGGCAGACGGTACTTGAGCACGATGCCGGCGACGCCGATGCTGTTCAGCCAGGCCGCCACTTCCCGCCCCTCGAGGGTCCAGGCCAACTGCACGTATCCGCCGCCCGGACAAATGACCACGGCAGTCCCAGTCGCTATGTCCTCGGGGGGCAGGTAGACCTCGACAATGGGTTTTGATACTTTTTTAACGATCATGCCCCACGTCGGATCGTCAATGACGACCTCCTCGACGTTTTCCGCGCCGCTCTGCAGGTTCGGGGTGTTGCCGTTCCAGAGGTCCAGGACCGCATCCTGCGCGAAGGCATTGGAGGCAATTATCATGATGAAAAAGTAAAATGATTTTACCATGTGAAATGTGCGCTGCATTTGGCCACCTCTATTATTCGCTTTGCTGATTTTCTTAAATGTAATAAACAATCACCACAACCTGGAAAATGCGATTATGGATCGCGCTTCCCAGCCAATAATGAGATTTTTACAACGTCTCCTTTTAATCCATTCGCAGATGCCTTTAAAATAAGGGTACCCGGCTGAAATGTCGATTGAATGACTGCAACGCAACGGCCGCGGAATGTCGTGCGTTGAGGTTTTTGATAGCTTTCCACGGTCGCAGGATTCGCATTGCCGATGCCGGCCAGTTTTCCTTCCCCTTCAATTTCAAACCGGACGGGTAGATCCTCATGCCAGTCGTAAACTCGATTTCCGTCTCTATCGAAAAGCTCGGCAGTCACATAGGACAAATCGCTTCCATCCGCATGGATTGTGGTCCTGTCCGCAACAAGCCTTATTTTGGAGGGTCTGCCGGCGGTTTTTAAAATCCATTCGGCTTCCTTTTTGCCGTTTTTGTATCCGATTGCCTTGAGCACTCCGGGTTCATAGCTGACTTTCCATTCTTCTTTGTATTCCGTCTTGACGGAAGTGGCCTTTCGTCCCAGGCTTCTGCCATTGAGCCACAGTTCCACTTCTTCACAGGCCGAATAAACGACCACGTCGATGACCTTCCCTTCATGGCCGGGCCAGGTCCAGCTCGGATGGATGTCTGCATAGGTCCAGTCGAGGTACCCTGTTGAGTCCGGAGGAACCTGAAGCGAAAGCTCGGGGCTTTTCACGAAGGCCGAAACCTTGTTCTTCCCCGTTTTCCACAGGACGTCCCGGTAATAAGCGGCCGGCCGTTTATAACCGGTCAGGTCGATTTCGCCGCAGTACGCGGCATGCCAGGGATAATCCCCGAGCCTGGCCCAGTCTTTTGCATACCCGCGCCAGCCGATAGAGGCTTCGCCCAGATAATCCCAGCCGGTCCAGACGAAATCACCGATGATATAGGGAAGGGTTTCGACCTTCCGCCAGTAGGCGAACGAATCCCGTGAGTAAGTTTCCGAACCGTAGGACACACGGTCCGACACGCGCTCCTGGTCGGATTCATAGGTGTGGATCCGGTAGTTGTATCCGACGATGTCCATTTCCGCGAAAAATTTGTCCATCGAGGGTCCGGAATTGTTCACCCCGGCGGTCACGGGACGCGTGGGGTCAAATTGTTTCACATGGGCCTTTAACTGTCCCGCCAGACGGCACCCGTATTCACTGCCCTGTTCCGGGATCTCGTTGCCGATGCTCCACATGATGATGGAGGGATGGTTGCGGTCCCTCAGCACCATGTCTTCAATGTCTTTCCGCCACCATTCCTGAAAATGCCTTCCGTAATCCTGGTCATGGTTCCATTTGTTCAGGGACCACTGGTCAAACGCTTCGACAATGACCAGAACGCCGATCCGATCGCAGGCATCCAGAAACGCCTGTGAGGGTGGATTGTGCGCACAGCGTATGGCATTGTATCCGGCGGCCTTGGTCAACTCGACCCGCCGCTCCTCGGCCCGGGCATGCGCAGCCGATCCGAGCATGTAGTTGTCGTGATGCATGCAGGCCCCCTGAAGGAGAACCGGCTTGCCGTTCAACAGAAATCCTTTTGACGCGCTGAAAGTCATGGTCCTGATGCCGAAGGACGTTTCCCTGCGGTCCACAATTTTACCACCCACTTTGACTTCCTGGAGCAATCTGTATAAGGATGGTGATTCCGGTGACCACAATTCAGGATTTCTGAACCCAAGCGAATCTGAAAGGGAAAAGGTTTCTCCGGCTTTGATCATTAAATCACTTTTTATTGACACAGTCTTCACGCCTCTTTCATTTTTAATAGTGGAAACAAGTGACGCAGACACATCCTTATCGACACTGTTGACAATATTGGTTAAGATTTCGACTTCAGAAAAGGATGCTGAACTCTTTGAGGTCCGGACGGCGGGCCCCCAATGGGAGATGTGCACTTGATCCATCAGCCTCAAACGGACGGGCCTGAATATTCCCGAGCCGCTGTACCAGCGGCTGTTCATTCCCAAGTTCTTCACTTCGATGGCAATGGTATTATTCTCTCCAAATTTAACATACGGTGTGATATCAAACCAGAATGTGGAATACCCGTAGGCGCGGCTCCCGGCATGGAAGTTGTTGATCCACACGTCCGCGTTCATATAAACCCCGTCAAACTGCAGATGGGCGATTTGACCTTCGGCGGAACTGTCCAGCTCGAATGTTTTACGGTACCAGGCCTTGCCGCCCGTCGCGTAACCCACATCCCAATGTCCCGGTGCCTTTTCGTCGTATGGATTCGCTTTGCCGTCAATATCCTCAATTGACCAGTCATGGGGTACGTTCACGATCCTCCAGCCTGAATCGTCGAAATTTTTCGAATACGCGCCAACCTGTTCGCCTTTGGCAAATCGCCAGCCAAAATTCAGGTTGATTTCACCGCTTGAATTTCCAAAAACCCGGACAGAAATGAGCACGAAATAAATTTGAAACATCCGTATTCGTTTTAAATCCTTAATCATCGCTGATTCTCCACTTATCATTTTAAACCACGTCCAAATGCGCCAATGTCGGGAGATGAAAGACTCTCCTGATAATTCTTTACATATTCGACAATTTCCACCAAGGGAGCGACCCAAATATCTTTTTCATTTTCTTTTAAGAAACGCAGCAGCACCTGGTGCTTACTTAATGCGATATTGGTTCGATGTTCTCCACCAACACCATGAAAACAGAAGGCGACCAGGGTATTGGTCTCCCGAGCGTTTTTAACGATGTCTATTAATTGCTCGCCGTTATATTTGTCATCAACACCAATTGCGGCAATATGAAAGATGTCCATTTCATTTATATTGTTATAACCTGAACCTCCTCTGCCTCCAATGAGCTCATTGCGGATTAATGGTACATAAGTGGAATCTTTAATGAAACAGTCACCGCAGGGATAGGCGATGGTTCTTTTCTCTTTTCCATCAATTGCTTTCAGAAAAATATTGGCCATTCTTATTTCATCCGCTATTCGGGTGACAGTGTAATTATTCAAATCGTATTCCGGTACCACCCAGTCGCTATAGTCTCTGCCTTTTGCTATGGCCGCGCACGGATGAAACAGGGTGTGGTTTCCAAGCTCATGCCCGTTGGCTGCGGCTTTTCTCCAGTCGTTTATTCTTTGACTGACCCCTTCCCGATACCCGGTCAGATAGAATGTGCCCTTCAATCCCATGGAATCTAAAACAGGAATCACTTTGTCAAGATGAACATTTAATCCATCATCGTAAGTAAGTGCCACGGCACATTTTTTATTGTTCCATACCATGGTACCTTTATTTTTTACCGACGGGTTCGCAGTGAAGACAAAGGAAAACAATCCCAATAAAACCAGCATGTATTTTCCCGTCATGGTCATTTCCCTGTTTGCCTCCCTTGATTCAGCCATTTGAGCCACAACTTCAGGCTGTTTGTCCATGCTGCAACATGTTCGTTGTTCAACCCCAAACCGAAACCATGCCCTCCTTCTGAAAAAACATGTAATTCAGCGGATTTTTTCTTCTTGCGAAGCGCCTTATACATGAGCAACGTGTTTTCAACCGTAACGCCAGAATCATTGTCCGCATGGACAAAAAAAGCCGGCGGAGTATCATCTTTCACTTGTAACTCATTTGAATAATTGATTATCAAATCCTTTTCCGGATTCTCACCAAGCAAGGTTTTTCTCGATCCGGTACGTTTAACAGAATCGGTAAAGGAAATTACGGGATATATCAGTATCATGAAATCAGGACGACAGCTTAATCTTTCAACAGTGTCGACAGCCGCCTTGTCTCCATAATCAAAATGAGTCCCCAACGTGGAAGCCAAATGACCACCGGCCGAGAAACCCATGATTCCGATTTGTAACGGGTCAATATTCCATTTTGAGGCGTTGTATCGAACCAAACGCATGGCGCGTTGAGCATCCATCAACGGAGCTTTGTGGGGTTCAACGCAAATTTCAGGAGAAGGCAGGCGATACTTTAATACCACGGCAGCCACTCCTATTGAATTGAAATACCGGGCTATATCAGTACCCTCTAAATCAATTGAAAGCTGAACATATCCGCCTCCCGGACAAATGACCACAGCTTGACCTGATGCAAATTGTTGGGTTGGCAGGTAAACCGTTATATCCGGATTTGAGATGTTTTTAATCTTTGTGTAACCACCTCTCTCAGTCTTTTCAGCAATTGATTTTGGCTTTGAGTTTGGAATTTGACCATTGTACAAGTGTAATAGATATTCCTGCCCATAAATTGTCGAATTTATGGCAAATAGGATTAAAAGCAGAATCCGACTCATTTTTATTCTCATGCGGGTTATTTTGATTCCGTTTATTTAAAAGTCAGTAAAATGAATCTCTATCAGGAAAGTTATTAATCGATAACTTTTTGTTCTTTAAGGAAGCCGGTCATTCGCGTCAGGGTGGGGAGGAAATTGGGATTGCTTACCGGCCAATCGCACGAATGGTCGGCATCCTTGACCGCAATCAACTCACAAACATTTCCGGCTTCTTTCATCAGCCGGGTGAACTTTTCAGCCGCCTCGAACGGAGTGGTGCCGTCTTTTGTCCCGTTTGAAAGAATGGTTGGCGGCCAGCCTTTTTTCACATGCAAAACAGGCGAAAATTCAGGATGAGCGGCAAAAAAGTCTTTGCCGAAACCTTCGCCAAGCACTGGATTGTGCAGCACAAGCGCATTGGGTTTTGAACTGATTTTCAAATCCTCGCCCGGAGCATCTCCCCCTTCAATGAAAGTGCATGCCGCAATATGCCCGCCGGCCGAACCTCCCGCTGCGATAATCCTGTTGGGATCGACGCCCAGTTTTTCGGCATGCGCCCGCACGTAACGTAGGGCCGACTTGGCGTCCTGGATGCATTCGATTGGGCTGGTGCCGTGGCGCGATTTGACCCGGTAATCGGCGGCAATTGCATTCAGTCCGTGGTCGCGAAACCATGCGGCGGTGGGTATTTGCGCCTCCACCTCACCGTTCACCCACCCTCCTCCGGTGAAATACACGATGACGGGCAATGTCTTTTTCGTTTTGATGGCTGGGCGCAACAAATACAAATACAGGTCTCCCTGCGGTGTCTTCTTGTAGAGGATTTTTTCCGAAAACGAAACCAGGACTTTTCCCGAAAGAATGAAGGTTTCCTGCACGTTTTCGAGTGACGGGACCGGGCCGTTATCGTCCCGACCTAAAACGTAATTCACAAGAAGGGTCACTGGAATAAGCCAACCCATAAATGACCGAATGGTTTTTATTTTTTCTCTCATTTGATCAAATCAACCTCGATCTCCTCCAGGCTCTTTCCCTTGGTTTCCGGGATAAAGAAATACACCAGGCAGACCGTAAAAGCCGTGATCAATCCATAGACCAGGAACGTTCCGGCTGAACCCAATACCTTTAACTCCCAGGGGAACAGCAATACCACGACCAGTGAAGCGAGGCTGGTCAATCCCTGAATGATGGAGATGGCCAGGCCGCGGACCCGGTTGGGCAGTATCTCGGATACGACGATCCAGTAACCGGGGCCGACCGAAACAGCGAAAGAGGCTATAAACAGCAGGATGGCAGCCAGGACAATCGCGCCTTCAAAATGGCCTGAGTGCGCGGCGATCGTCAGCGTGGCATGCGACACCGTCATCCCGACAGCCCCCGTGATCAGCAGCGGACGCCTTCCG
>Ga0315274_10012144_pt1 | contig 12308 bp, 7 predicted proteins | sample YL17G02_20_MG_FD_203700 | JGI IMG/M metagenome (GOLD analysis project Ga0315274, IMG submission 203700) | Sediment microbial communities from Yellowstone Lake, YNP, Wyoming, USA - YL17G02_20 | ecosystem: Environmental > Aquatic > Freshwater > Lake > Sediment | place: USA: Wyoming | collected... | reverse complement strand
CCGCGGTGGCCATGATCACGCTGTGCCGCCTGCACGGGATGGACAACCCCGTCTGCCCCGAAAAAGCCTACGAAAAGTGGATCATCGAGCAGTGGGGCAAGCGGGTTCCACAGGTTTACTACCGGGGCTACTGGTTCAACCTCGCCGACCCGGGCCTCCCCTACTTCATGATTCGCCGCATCGCCCGCGAAGTGCCACTGGGCAAGCAACTCGGCATTGCTGGCTGGCGCACCGAGTGCCTGACCAACTGGGCGGGCAACTCGCCGTCGCTCTACGTCGCCTATAAGCTCATGTGGGATCACACGGCGAGCGTCGAGGCCATCCTGAACGATTTCTGCGAGAAGTTCTTTGGCCCCGCCGCCGACTCGATGCGCCGCTACATTGACCTCATGGACAAGACGGTTGACACCGCCGACTACCACACCGGCTGCATCTGGGACATGCCGCTGGTTTATGACGCGGCGGTGCGGCGCGAGGCCCGCAGCGCGGTGGATGAAGCCCTCAAAGCCGCTCCCGGCGACAGCCCGTTTGCGAAACGAGTCGCGGCCTACGACAAGTCGTTCGGCTTTCTCGAAGGATTTGTCGCCGCGATGGAGGGCCGAACCATTCACGACTACGCCAGAGCCAAGCGCGGCCTGGACGCGATGATCGCCATCCGCGACGAACTTTCCGCCGCCTCGCCGCCGCTCATCCCCAAAAAGGCCAACGAGTACATGAGCCGCTATTTCGCCGACACGATCACACAGGGCTATGCCCGCACAACCGGCGGCAACAAGTTGCTGGCCGGACTGAACGACGAGTGGCTCTTCCAAATTGATCCCGAAAAGGTGGGTGAGGCGCTCGGCCGGTGGGATCCCAAAGTTGCCGGCGGCAATTGGCAGAAGATCAAGACCTCAAGCCAGAGCTGGTCGGACCAGGGACTTCGCTACTACAAGGGTCTCGCCTGGTATCGCCAGACGGTCGCCTTGCCCGCCGAGGCGGAGGGCCGGCGCGTATTCCTCTGGTTTGGCGCCGTGGACGAGGCGGCCAAAGTGTGGGTCAACGGAAAGCCGATCGGCATCAGCCCCAGAGCCGTTTTCAAGCCGTTCGAGCTCGACGCCACCGACGCGGTCGCACCGGGCAAGCCCAACCTCGTCGCCGTGTGCGTGAGCAACCAGGTACTCAACGAGTTGGGCACGGGCGGCCTCATGGGGCCAGTCATGTTCTACCTTCCGGCGGCGGACAAGGACGCCAAACCGGAGAACTCCAAACCCCTGGGCACGGTGTTCCCGGAGTACTGAGAAGTGACGCGGTTCTCCAACCGGGCTTCTGGGCGCGCGAGCGGACCCGAACGACTGTGGGCCGAAAGAAAAAACGCCCAAGGCGAGCTTGCGGAAGGCTCGCTTTGGGCATGAGTTCCGGCGGGGTCGTAGCGCCGTCCCGCGCCGTTTGGGATCGTGGATGACCTTGCGGGGTTCGATCCTTTGTTCGTTGACTTGGGGCCGGCGAGGGCTGTGCGAGCTCCCACCGAGCGCCCTTGTCGCGCCGTCCCAACCTGGCGACGGTTATTCTTTCTTCTTTCCACCGCGGCCGCCCATGCCCATCATGCCGCCACGGGCCGCCTGAAAGGCCGCTGCGCCGGCTTCGCCGACGATCGGGGCCAGTTCCTTGGCGGTCGAGCTACGCAGTTCCTGCCTCTTGGCCGTCATGTCCTCGGCCGAGCCGCCTTCGCGCATCTTGACCATCAGAGCGGCCGCAGCCTTGCCATACTTCACCAGAACCGGCATGGCCTGGTCAATCTTGGCCGCCTCGACTTTGGCCTCGATCAGAGCCGCGACCGAGTTGTCGAGCATCAAGCCGAGAAGCTCTTTGGCCTTTTTGGCCGCATCGCCGGACATGTTGGCGTCAACAACGCCCTCGATGCCTTTGGTTCTTTCCTCCATGAGGGCGCGAAAATCCGCGCCGCCGCTCGCCCGCGCCTCGGCCATCTTCTTGGTGGACGACTCGCGTTGGGCCGCCATGGCCTTGACAAAGGCGTCGGCCTTCTCGCCGGTCAGCCCGGCCTCTTTGGCCACGTACTTGTCCACCAGGGCCGTCGCCGCTTGCACGGCTTTCTGCCGCTCGGGGCTCATCGCACCGCCGCCACGCCGTCCAGCCGCACCCTCTTCAGCCGCAAAGCTCAAACACGCTACGGCGACCAACATCGCCGTCAAACCCACTGCACGTTTCCAACCTGTCATTGCACGCTCCTCCTTTGCCGAAGCGATTTCTTACTCCCCCGCTGCGGCGATCCGGCTCGACCGCCCAAGGCGCCCGCGAGTCCGTCGTCGCGCGCGGGGTCCTTCATCCGCAAAACTCTTGCTACATCTGGTATAACCCGTTGCAACCCAGCTCGAAACCCCGCTTCGTCTCACCCCGCTTTCGCCACGCGAGATCATCCCTGGCCATTTTGGCTACTGCATGTAAAAGGGAACCTGGACGGCGATCCACTCACCGCACTGGAGGGGACACCTCTCCCCACCCATTCATAAATCTTGCAAATTCCGGGCCGTATGACAGCCTCCCTTGGGTCCTTGGCAATTCCGAGCAAGTTGGCTCTTTTCAACAGGAATGGGAAGCGTCCTGCAAGATCGCGCCCCTTGCGTCGCTGAACAAAATGCGCAAGAACGGACCTTTTGTTGCCCTTTCGGACGCTCGTTGCTCCCCTGCCCCATTCCCCACGGCTGGCGTCTCGAAGGGCGAATTCGGAGGTCTGGAGCGCGGCGACATTGGAGCGGTCCTCCGCCGGACAGGGTGCGCCGCTGTGCAAGATCGCCTTTCGCAGTTCCTTTCGCCCAGCAGCACATCTCTTTCCGGGGATCGGCAATCGGTCGCTCCAATCATCTGCCTTTTGGCGCGGCGCGTGCATGGGGAATCAGTTGACATCGGCGCTCGTGGCCGGTAGCCAGTACGGGGAGAAGGAGACGGACCGTGGCGAGAATCGCCGCCATCAAATTCAGCGAAGGGCAGATGCCGCGATTTCATCTGATCGGCGACCTCGAGGTCAAGGAAGGCACCTTCTGTGTCGTGGCGCGCGAGAAATCGGAAGCGGTTGGGTTTGCGGCCTCGATCGAGTCCCATCCCTGCGCCGTGGCGGAGCAGTGCACTCACTTTCCGCGGATTCTGCGCCTGGCCGGCGAAGAGGAAATCGCCAAGTGGCGCCAGTTGAAGGTGCGCGAACGCGACGCCATGGTGATCTGCAAGCAGAAGGTCGCCGAGCACGGTTTGCCGATGAAAATCTCGACGATCGAGGTGGACGAGGCGCACAACAAGATCGTGTTCCACTTCACAGCCGACAAGCGCGTGGATTTCCGGGCGCTCGTGCGCGACCTGGCGGCCACGCTCCGCGCGCGAATCGAACTCTGGCAGATCGGCGTGCGCGACGAGGCCAAGATCATTGACGGCTATGGGATTTGCGGCGAACGGCTTTGCTGCGCCAGCTATTTCCGCGAGTTCCGCCCGATTTCGATCCGCATGGCCAAGAACCAGGACATCGCGCTGGCCCCCTCGAAACTGTCGGGCTGTTGCGGGCGGCTCATGTGCTGCCTGGCGTACGAGGAGAACACGTACGTCGAGCTGGCGCAAGACGTTCCGCCCGTCGGCGCGGTGGTCCGTACTTCGCAATTCGAGGGGATTGTCGTGGATCGCAATCTTCTGCGCCGCACGCTTCAGGTCATGGACCGCGACGAGAAGACCCACAGCGTGCCGGTGGTCGAGGTCCGCGAGATCATCGAAATCCGCGACCGCAAAGGTCGGAAGATTCCCCGCCTCCAGGAGCTCGCCCAGGAGGCCGAACCCGAGGACGCCGTGGTGGCCGATGTCCCGCCCGACGACGAAGCGAGCGGGGCGTAGTGCCCGAGTGTGCAGGCAACGCTTCCGGAAACGCGAGATTCGTTCCATTTGATGAGCGATTTCTGTGGGGGGAGGAGATCCAACGACCTCCGGGGCAGGGTGGAGATTTCCCGCTTGACTTGCTATTTTCGTTATGGGCCGATATCGCTAATAAGCGCGCGCGTTATTTTCACTCCCGCAAACAGGATTGAGCGGTGATCCACTCGCCTGAAGCGTCGGGAAAGAGAATCCGTTGTCCGGGCGGCCATTTGGCCTTCGTGCCCAATCCGCTTCCGCCGAGCTTGATCTGGACCCGCGAATTGGTCCAGGCTCTCTCGGATGCGGACCGTCTCATAGGCCGCTTGGCGGGCGAGGGCGGACGGTTGCCCAATCCGCACTTGCTGATGCGACCGTTTGTGCGTCGCGAGGCGGTTCTATCGAGCCGTATTGAAGGAACTCAGGCAACATTGGGCGAACTGCTGGCCGCCGAAGCGGGAGCCTCGGTCGAACGCAGTCCCGAGGATCTGCGCGAAGTCGGCAACTACGTTGTCGCCCTGGAATACGGCTTGAAGCGATTGACCCGGCTGCCCCTTTCTTTGCGATTGGTTCGCGAACTCCACGAAACCCTCCTCAAGGGCGTCCGCGGTGGGAGTGCGTCGCCTGGAGAGTTTCGACGCTCGCAGAACTGGATCGGTCCGCCCGGGTGTACACCCGCGACCGCCACGTATGTTCCACCCCCTCCGATGGAGATGATCTCTTGCCTGGGTGAGTGGGAGAAGTTTCTTCACGACCGCGCTCTGCCGCCCTTGGTACATGCGGCATTGGTCCACTACCAGTTCGAAGCCATTCACCCCTTTCTGGACGGGAACGGCCGCGTGGGGCGGCTGCTCGTTACCCTCCTGCTGGTCGAGCGGTCCGTTCTTCCTACGCCACTGCTCTATTTGAGCGCATTCTTTGAAGCCACGCGGCGCGACTACTACGAGCGGCTGTTGGGTGTGAGCGAACGCGGCGAATGGGACGCGTGGTTGCACTACTTTCTGAACGGCGTGGCGCGCCAGTCGGAAGATGCGTTGAGCCGCGCCGGGCGCATCAACGGTCTTTTGGCGAGTTGGCGCTCGACCCTGGCGCAGACCGCCGCTCGATCGGCCGTGGTATTGTTGGACCAATTGGCGGCCAACCCGTTTGTAACGATCAAGAAGGCGGCCAAAGACCTGGGAGTCGCGTTTACCACAGCGCAACGCGCGGTGGAGACCCTGGAGAAGATGTCCGTCGTTTCCCTAATCAGCAAGGCCAAGCGCGACCGCGTGTACTGCGCGAAGGCTATTCTGGACATTCTTGAAGAGCCGGCCAAACTTACGCCCTGACAGACACTGCAACCGGCCCTGTGCCTCAATTCGCTTGACAGCGCGGCGGCCTGTCCCGTAGGCACGGAAGGCAACTTGATTGTCCTCAGACAGCGAAGTGACATTCCATACGGAGGATTGGCAGATGAAAACGAAACGGATCGTCGAAGGAGTGGCTGTAACGTTCCTTGTCGCGGCGCTCGCGCTGACGACGGCAAGTCAGCTCGCGCGCGCCGCCGAACCGGCCGCCAGCGGCGAGGTGGCCGAGGTCGTCTTGTTCGTGGGATCGCTCAGCGCGCAGAACGCCGTGGACCGCCGCCAGGGGATTCTCGACGAACTGGACGGCAAGCCGATGCCTACGCCTGCCGCCGCCACGACCCCGATCGCGTTGCCGCCGATCACGCTCAAACCGGGCGAAAAGCCACGCGTGGCCTTTGTGACCAACAACGCCTCGGAGTTCTGGCGGATCGCCCGCGCCGGGTTCGACAAGGCGATCAAGGAATTCGACGTTGAAGGCGAATTCCGGATTCCCGCCGGCGGCACGGCGGCCGAACAGAAGGCGATTCTCGAAGACCTGGTGACCAAAGGCGTTCAGGGCATTGCCGTCAGCCCGGTGGATCCCAAGAACCAGACGCCGACGCTCAATGAAATCGCCAAGCGCGCCATTCTGATCTGCCACGACAGCGATGCAGCCCAGAGCGACCGCGTGCTTTACGTCGGGACGAACAACTACATGGCCGGCCGCGCCGCGGGCAAGTTGATCAAGGAAGTCCTCGGCCCGGGCAAGACTCCCAAGGTGGTGGATACGCGAACCGACAACACCGACCGCTCGCGCGCCAAGTCCAACGTCCAGGACATTCTGGTCAGCCGCCCCAACATCGCTTGTCTCGTCGGACTGTGGTCGTATAACGGCCCTGCGATCGGCAGCGTGATCACGGAATCGAACCTGGCCGGCAAGGTCAAGGCGGTCTGCTTCGACGAGGAACCCGGCGCGCTCCAGGCGGTTCGCAACGGAGCGATCTACGCGACGGTCGTGCAGAAGCCCTATGAGTTCGGCTATCAATCGGTGAAGATTCTCGCGGCGTTGGTGCGGGGCGACAAGTCGGTGGTGCCGCCCAACCGCGAGGTGGACACCGGCCTGACGATCCTGAAGAAGGACAACGTGGATGAGTTCAAGCAGTGGCTGGATGGCATTTTGAAGAAGTAGAAAAAAGGCAACCACCGATTTCACAGATTCCAGAGATTTTCATTTAGTTTTCACTCTGCTTTTTTGGGTCGTCCGCCGTAAGGTTTTTGTATATGCTTTCTAATCTGTGGAATCTGTGAAATCTGTGGTTGCTATAATGCAGGACCCCTTGTGGCAGCCGATTCTTCCAGTTCGCACCCGCCTTTTCTTGAGATGCTTGGGATCACCAAGCGCTTTCCGGGGGTGTTGGCCCTCGATGGCGTGGATTTCCACATGGGCCGCGGCGAAGTTGTCGCCGTGATCGGCGAAAACGGCGCGGGCAAGTCCACGCTGATGAAAGTGCTCGGCGGCGTCTATCAGGCCGACGCCGGCGAGATTCGGATCGAAGGACGGGCGGTCGAGATTCGATCGGTCCATGACGCCTTCCGGCGCGGGATTGCTCTGATCCATCAGGAACGCAGCCTTGCCACCAATCTGAACGTCGCCGAAAACATCTATCTCGGCCATGAGCCGTCGTGGGCGACGTGGCTCCCGCTTCTCGATCGCTCGACGCTCCACCGGCGGGCGCGCGAGGTGGCCGCGCGGGTCGGCCTCGAAGTGGACACTCACACGGTGGTTCACGGTCTTTCGACGGGCCGTCAGCAGATGGTCGAGGTCGCGCGGGCGCTGTCGCTGGACGCGCAAATCCTCGTCATGGACGAGCCGACGAGCAGCCTCTCGCAGCGCGAGACCGACGCGCTTTTCCGCGTCATTCACGAACTGCGCCGCCAGGGCGTGAGCATCGTCTATATCTCCCACCGCCTCGGCGAGGTCAGCGAGGTGGCCGACCGAATCGTCGTCCTGCGCGACGGGCGCAATGCGGGCCAACTCGCGCGCGCCGAGGCCGATCACGCCTCGATGGTCAAACTCATGGTCGGCCGCGACATCTCGCAGTACTATCGCCGCGACCATACGCCCGGCGACGACGTCGTGCTCGAGCTGCGCGACGTGGTTCTGGCGGGCCATCCCCGCGAGCGAATCGGTTTCAAGGTGAGACGCGGCGAAATCCTTTGTCTGGCCGGTCTGGTCGGCGCCGGTCGCACGGAGATTGCGCGTGCGCTTTTCGGCATAGACCCCATCATCGAGGGTTCGATTCGGCTCGAAGGGCGGGAGATTGCTCCCCGGAACCCCTTCGACGCCGTCCGCCAGGGATTTGCATTGGTTCCCGAGGATCGCCAGCTCCAGGGTCTGGTGCTCGACATGGCGGTCACGCGGAATATCTCGCTGGCCCAGCTGCGGTTGGTCCATCGGTGGGGTTTTTGGGACCGCCGGCGCGAGCGCGACAACGCCGCGGGCATGGTGGCCAAGATGAACATTCGCACTCCATCGCTCGATCAGCCGGTTCGCTATCTCAGCGGCGGCAACCAGCAGAAAGTGGTTCTGGCCAAGTGGCTTTCGCTCCAGCCCAAAGTTCTCATTCTCGACGAGCCGACGCGCGGCGTGGACGTCGGCGCCAAGCAGGAAATCTATGGTCTGATCTGCGAGCTGACGCGCAGCGGCGTGGCCATCCTGATGATCAGCAGCGAAATGGAAGAGGTGCTGGGCATGAGCGATCGCGTGGCGGTGATTCATGAGGGGGCGGTGGCCGGCGAACTGGGGCGCGACGGACTGTCGGAAGAGGCGGTCGTCGCGTTGGCTACCGGCCAGGGGGTGGCGGCATGATGGAGGATCGGACCGGAGGAAGCGTGCGGGAGGGTCGCGAATCACTTCCCGCGAGCGTCGTCGTATTGTTCGTTCTGGCCATGCTGGTAGTCGCGGCGGGACTTCTCCAGCGCCACGTCGTCAACCCGCTGGGCGCGCGTTACGTCATCAACGCCTCCAGCATCGCCATGATGCTCGCCTTGGCCTGTTCGACCATGGCCATCGCTTTTCTGTGGCCCGGTCTTCTCCGCCAGCAAAGCATGATCGTCATCATGTTGTTTGTGTTGGCGATTTTGATCGTCATTGTCAGCACCATCCAGCCCAAGTTTTTTACCGAGTATAATCTGCACAACAACGGCAGGCGGCTGGCGCTTCTGTCCATCTACGCGATCGGGGGTTCGCTGGCGATCATCTCGGCGGGGATAGACCTCTCGGTCGGTTCGCTGATCGGTCTGATTGCCGTGGTGCTGCCGTTGCTGATTACGGGGCATGAGACGCCGATCGCCGAAGCGCTGGTTTTGGTCCTGGCGCTTGGGATTGCGCTGGGGCTTGTCCACGGCCTTCTGATCGCCAAGTTCAATCTCCAGCCGTTCATTGTAACGTTGTGCGCCTTGCTGGCCTATCGCAGTCTGGCCCGCACGATCACGGCGGACATGACGCAGGGATTCGGCGAGGCGCACGAAGGACTGCGCCAGCTGGCCATCGGAACGTTCCTCCACGTTCCGATCGCGGTCTATTTGATGGTGGCTGTGGCGGCGGCCGTTGGGATTTTCCTTCACGGCACGGTATGGGGCCGCCATCTGTACGCGCTCGGGCAGAACGAAGAAGCGGCGCGCTACTCCGGCGTCGCCGTGGACCGGCTGAAAATCGCCGCCTACACGATCTCGGCGCTCCTGTCGGCCATTGCCGGCATCCTGCTGGCGCTCGACACCAACTCGGTGCAGCCGTCGGATGCGGGGAAGAGCTATGAGCTGTATGGAATCGCCGCGGCGGTGTTGGGCGGATGCAGTCTGCGCGGCGGCGAAGGCACGGTCGTCGGCATCGTGGTGGGCGCGACCATTTTGACCGTGCTGCGCAACCTGATTATTCTCGCCGGCCTGTCCACCTACATCGAGGACATCCTGATCGGCGCGGTGATTCTGGGGATGGTGACCATTGACGAAATCGTCAAACGGCGCACGGCCGGACGAACCGCGATGAAGCAGCAACGAGTGCTGAGTGCTGAGTGATGAGTGTTGAGTTGTGAGTTTGAACCCGAGCCGTTGGAGTCCAGCCCTGGGACCCTTGTGAAAAGCGACTTCGCGCCAACCTTCTCCGACAGCCGACGAATGGTGTGGGCGGGTTTGGCAGTCGTAGGCGTCACGGCTGTCGTTCACTTGCCCACCCTCACAAACGATTTCATCGGCTTCGGCGACGACGTCTATGTCACGGCGAATCCGTTGATCGCCTCGTTTTCGAGCGCCGGCCTGTGGGCGATTCTGACGCGTCCTTGTGCCGGATTCTATCAGCCGCTGACGCTGCTGTCGCTGGCCTTCGATCATTGGATCTGGGGACTGAATCCGTTCGGCTATCATGTCACCAATTGGATGCTTCATCTTCTGAACACGGCTTTGGTCTTTGGGGTCTGCTACTCCTTGGTGTGCATTGCCGCACAAGGCGGCAGCGACCTCGCGCGGACATCGGCGGCGATCGCGGCGGCGTTGTTCGGTCTCCATCCGCTCCAAGTTGAATCGGTGGCGTGGATTGCCCAACGCAACGTTCTTTTGTCTGCTTTCTTCTGTCTGACCTCACTGTTTCTCTATTTGCGCCGTGCCGAAAACGAACGCCACGCGCCCATCGGCAATTCAAAATTCAAAATTCAAAACTCAAAACTCGCCTTTCTGTTCTTTGTCTTCGCTCTTCTCTCGCATCCCCTGGCCGCAACACTGCCGCTGGTGCTCGTGCTTCTGGATGTCTATCCGCTGAGTCGGCTGCGACCGTGGCCAAGACGGGGAATGCCGGCTGACGAACGCACCGCCTGGCTCAAGAAGTTGCCTTTTCTCGCTCTGGCCGCCGTTGCGGCTCTTGCAGCCATCGTGACGTTGCCCCACGATCGGCTTTTTGTGCCCCGCCTCGCCGACCACTGCGCCTATCTGCCGCTTCTCGGCCCGTTCTTGCTCGCGGGCATCGCCGTCGGGCGAATCAACCAGATCGGCGACCGCGGCTGGCGTCCCTCGCTTCGAGCCCTGGCGGGAATGGCAACGGCAATGGCCCTGATCGCGTGCGCGGCGCTCACGACCCGGCAAATCGCCCGGTGGCACAACGCCGAGTCGCTCTGGAGCGACCACCTTCGGCTTCATCCCGACGATGCCTTCGCGCGATTCCGTCTGGCCAACTTCTACGAGGCGCAAGGCCGTCGCGACAAAGCCAGAACCGAGTATGCGCGAGCCGTGCAGATTCGGCCGGCGTTTTTCGAGGCCAACCTTCGTCTCGGAACTCTATTATTGCAGAAAGGCGATTTCGAAGGAGCGGCGGATCATCTGCGCAAAGCCGTCGCGGAAAACTCTTCCAACACCGCCGCCCACCTCAGCCTCGGATGGGCACTGCTGGCTCTGGACCGCGCCGACGAGGCCGCCGAGCATTTCCGGCGAGCCGCGGCGCTTGATCCCCGCAACCCCGATGCTCGGGCCGGTTTGGGGCAGGCACTGGCCGAAAAAGGTAACCTCGAGGCCGCCGTCCGCGAATACCGCACGGCGCTGAAACTGAATCCCCGTCTGGCCGATGTCCACGAGCGGCTCGGATTCGCCTACCTCGCCCTCGATCGCTCCGAGCCGGCACGACGCGAGTTTGAGCAGACGATCTATCTGCGGCCGCGTTCGCCCGACGCTCTCATTGAACTGGCTCGACTCGACGTGGCGAGCACGCAGCCCCTGTTGGCGTTAGGGCGACTCAGCCGGGCGGCTCGCTCGCGGCCCGAAGACCCGGAAATCTACCGACTGAAAGCGGAGATTTTCCACAACCAGGGCGCTGCGGCGATGGCCGAAGGGCTGCTCCGGCAGGCCATTGCTCTCGATCCCGAAAACGCCGAAACGCGCGTCCAGCTAGCCCGATTCTTGGAAGAGGAGGAACGTTACGCCGAGGCGCTCGATGCGCTGACCCAGGCCTGGGTTGTGTTGCGGAATGCCGAGGAGCCGGTACCCGAAAGCCTCGCCGAGGCCTACCGTCGTGTGAGCGCGAAGCTCCGCGCGTCCGAAGGAAAGGAATAGCCCGCTCTCACTTTTTCGGCGACGTTGCGCTCTTCTCAATCTCCGTGATTGCCATCCTGGCTTCGGCCTGGACCTCGGCGACAGGATCGCGGGCGGCCAGATCTTTCAACAGGTCCAACGCTTTGGGATCGCCGATCCGTCCGAGTCCGCGTATAAACACGGCGCGGTTCTCGATCTCTTGGTTCTGCGCCAGTTCCATGAACAACGGAACGGCCGGCGTGCTCTTCATGTTCCACAACGTGATCGCCGCATAGATTTCAGGGTCCTCGCCGCACAGGGTCAGCTTGCGCTGGCCCGGATCGAGTTTCTTTCGGCCATCGAGGAGCCGAATCAGCGCCGCTTCGGTCGGCTTGCCCAGCGCGGCCGTCTGGTCAATCAGGGGTTGCGTAACCTGAACGGCCTCCTTGTCGGTCATTCCCTTGGCCGTGATCGCATCGTCGCACCGTCGGCGCACAGCCAGAAACCGGCAGAACTCGACGAACGATTTGCGCTCCGGCCCGGACAGTCTCTTCGCGTTCATCCAGGGATGAAGATCGTCGAGAACGTCTTGAATCTCCCGAACTTCGGGCACTGCGGCAGCCGGGAGCGTGGCCGACGTGAGAAGGTCCTGAATCTCCTCGGGACCGAGCGACGACGAACCTCCCGGTCCTTGCCGGCACCCATTCAGCAGAACGAATCCCCCAAGCGCCACAACGACCGTCAAGGTCCATGTCGAAATCGCCCTCATAACTGCCTCCTTTGACCGGAACATGGCGAAGTTCTCTTTCCAGGCAAAGCCTGCTTCGTCCCTGGGTATCTCACCGCACGCAACGGTTCCATAACCCATCGGGTCTCGGATGGCCAGAAGAAAAGCAAAGGTCGGGAAACGCGCCTGGAAACGTACGTGTTTAGCGCAGAACCACTGAAGCCCCCTGGATTGGCGCTTTTCTTGATAGGGGTAGGGAGAATCGGTTGGCCGATTCCCCCTCCCTCCGAACCGGACGTGCGGGTCTCCCGCATCCGGCT
>Ga0315274_10012143_pt1 | contig 12309 bp, 12 predicted proteins | sample YL17G02_20_MG_FD_203700 | JGI IMG/M metagenome (GOLD analysis project Ga0315274, IMG submission 203700) | Sediment microbial communities from Yellowstone Lake, YNP, Wyoming, USA - YL17G02_20 | ecosystem: Environmental > Aquatic > Freshwater > Lake > Sediment | place: USA: Wyoming | collected... | reverse complement strand
ATCGGATATTTCCCAGGAAATATATAAGTCTGAAACGACTAGGCGCCGGGCGCGATGATGTACTAGAACCCCAGCGCTGGCAGGCCAGCGCGGGCACGACAGGCGAGAGGCGCAGACGCCTGAACGCCGGCAGGGCAGAGCACCCACCGCCCGTCGTGGAGCGCAAGATGCGCTCCGAGATCACCAAGGAAGGTGAAGAGAAGTGAGGATCAACACAAACATTGCCGCGCTGAACGCGTGGCGAAACCTGACCGTGAGCGACGAGCTCATGGCCAAGTCCCTCGAAAGACTCTCCTCAGGGCTCAGGATAGCCAAGGCGGCAGATGACGCGGCAGGTCTCGCGATCTCAGAGAAGATGCGAGCCCAGATCGGCGGCCTGAAGATGGCCCAGCGCAATGCGCAGGACGGTATCTCACTGATCCAGACGGCAGAGGGCGGCCTCAACGAGACGTCAAGCATCCTGCTCAGGATGCGGGACCTCGCGAACCAGGCGACCACCGAGACTGTGACCAACGACGACAGGGAGAAGATCGTTGAGGAATTCGGGCAGCTGAAAGAGGAGCTCTCGCGCATCGCCGGTAGTACGAAATTCAACGGCATGGCCCTTCTTAACGGCACGCTAGGCTCAGACCTGTCGCTTGGGAGCGCTCTGGTACCGGGAGTGGGCATCACAGGGGTCACATCGCAGGGCGCCGCAATCGGCGTCTACAATGTCACCTATGCGGCGGCAACTGACGAATTGACCATCACAAAGGGTGGGGTCAGCCAGACGGTGACCGTGGCGCCGCCAGCCAGTGGAGAGACATCACTGGTCAATTTCGACGTCTTCGGGCTGCGTGTCCAGGTGAATGACAACCTGGCTAATATCGCTGCTCCAAACAACACGATCACCATAACCGGCGATATGGCTGAGATCAGTATCGGCGCAGATGGTGTCGAGAAGCTCGAAGTGAACATCGGCGACATGACAGTTGAAGGCCTTCTCCTAGATACAGCAAACGTCGATACATCGGCGAACGCCACAGATGCGATGGAGGACATTGACACTGCCATCGGTCTCGTCAACACCCAGCGCGCGACGCTCGGTGCCTACCAGAACAGGCTCGAGCACACGATCGCGAACCTGGGCACAACCATAGAGAACCTGACATCGGCCGAGAGCCGCATCAGGGACGTCGATATGGCGCTGGAGATGGCTAGCTTCACGAAGGGTCAGATCCTGCAGCAGGCCGGGACGGCCATGCTCGCACAGGCCAACCAGCGACCTCAATCGGTAATGCAGCTTCTTCGCTAGACCGGCACGAGAGGCGTCGGATCAGGGCCGGAAGGCGCTCGGCCGGATAGATCTTGAGCGTGGACAGAGTATCGATCGAATGGAGGGTAGCGGCCGGTTCACTGAGGAACGGGACCATCCTGATACTGGACCCGGCTGACATGGGGGCGCCTGCGATCGCGGGCGCCCCCGGCATATCGTGGACACGCAACGACCGCTCCTGCTCTTGCGGCGCCACTCTGCCGCATAGGTATAAGCATGGCAGAGGTGATGGCTGTGCCGGAGGGCAAAGGTCAAGGCAAGGGCAATGGCGAGGATCAGGGTCAGCGCCAAGGTCAGCGAAGGGGCAAAGGCGGGCTCATAAAGCGGTTTGCTCAGGCATTGGAACTCCCAGGTGATGTGGTCCTCAATCTCCCGCGAGTCACGATCGTGGGCAATGCGCTGGTCACAGTCGAGAATCACCGGGGGCTGGTGCGCTACGACCCGAGTTCCATCACCATCGGAGCGGGTGGTTTCCAGATAGTCGTCGAGGGCGAAAGTATGGTCATCGGAACGGTCGAGGTCGAGACAATAACCATACGGGGGACCATTACCCGAGTCGGATTCGAGGTCTGATGTCATGATCCTGCTCAGGGTCTGGTTCTACATAGTGGGCTTCGTCGTTGTGCGAGTCGAGGGAGAATGGCTCGAGCGCTTTCTCAATCACCTGATCGGTGAAGGCATCTACGCGTGGGATGTCACACGACGGGCAGGAGCGCTCTACGCGAAGATGGGTATCGCCGGCTTCAAGCGGTTGCGCCCGGTCGCCCGCAAGACCAGGTGCAGGGTGCATATCCAGCAGAAGGCAGGCCTGCCGTTCTGGCTTGCGAGGTTCAAGGGCAGAGTGGCGCTGCTCGGCGGCATACTCTTCTTCATAGTGGCGAGCTACCTCGCCACCTCCTTTGTGTGGCTTGTACGCACAACTGGCACCGAGAACACGAGCCCGGAACACATACTGGACATTGCCAGGCGGATGGGGCTGTATCCGGGCGCCTGGAAGAGGAGCATCGACCTTGGGAACGTGGAGACTGGCGTGGTGCTCGGGACAAAGGGCCTGTCATGGGCGAAGATTCGAGCTCAGGGCACTGTGTATACAATTGAGGTGATCGAGAAAGCCGCGCAACCGGCTGCCGAAGTCGATGGGCCCTGCGATATCGTGGCTTCGAGGGACGGCACCATCGAGAGACTCCTGGTGCTGATGGGCGAGGCCAGGGTGAGAGAGGGGAGCCGGGTGTCCAAGGGCCAGGTCCTGGTCAGCGGGGCCATCTACAGCTCTGTGCCTTCCACCGTCCCTGGAGGCAGCCCGCAGGTCCACGTCGCCAAGTACCTGCGCGCCCGCGCAATCGTCCGGGCACGGATACCCTACTCATCCTATCAGGAGGTGTCCCTCAAACGCACGGTCCTGGAGCCGACCGGTCAGGTGCGTGGAGCTGTACTGCTGAGAATTGGGAAAACGCAAATAATACTCAAGATCCCAGGGAGGAGTTTCGAGCAGCAGCAGGTAGACGCGCATTCGCTCGTACCGTGGCTTGGAAGGAATAGCTCGGCATACGTAGAAGTGCACAAACTAGAATTCCGCGAACTGGCTGCTAGGGAAGTAGTATTATCGGTGGCGGAAGCGAAGAGCATCGCGCAGGGAGCGGCGACTGAAGCCGCTTCTTTGGCGATTCCGGCAGGGGCGGAACGCGTGGATGTTCGGAGCATTGTGACGGAGCTTCCCGGCGCGGTCGGTGTCCGTGTTACAATAGACATAATCCAGGAAATCGGCGTAGCAAAGCCGGTGACCGGTCGCTGAGGAACGCTTGCACGGCCCGAAGCAGGGCCTGACGTCGCACCGAGAGCAGGGCACACTGAGATCAGGAGGAGACGAGACGGCGCTGGAACAGAAACAGGCGGAGAAGAGGTTCAGGGTCGAGGACAATGCCCAGGCTCAAGATTTGTTCGGCCGGCACGACACGAACCTTAAAAGGATAGAAGAGAATTTCAATGTCCGGATAGTCTCAAGAGGAAACGAAATCGTCGTGACGGGGCCGGACGAAGAGGTGGAGAAAGTGTCCTCGCTGATGGATGCGCTTCTGGGCGCCGTCAGGCAAACCGGGCCGCTTGCCGATCACGATGTCAGGTACGCCATAGACTTGACGAACACGGGCAGCATTTCCAGGCTGGACGAAGTCGTGAACTCACCGATCATCGTCACCCCGAGGGGCAAGCAGGTCCGTGCCAGGGGGCTCGGCCAAAAGGCATACGTTGAGGCGATGAGGAAGGAGAGCCTCGTTTTCTGCATCGGCCCCGCAGGGACGGGGAAGACCTACCTGGCGGTGGCCATGGCCGTGGCCGCTCTCAGGGACCGGCAGTACAGCCGCATAATACTCACGCGCCCGGCCGTAGAGGCGGGTGAGAAACTGGGCTTTCTCCCAGGCGACATCCAGGAGAAAGTGAACCCGTACCTGAGGCCCATATATGACGCGCTGTTCGACCTGCTGGGAGTCGATACGTTCGAAAAGTACATGTCGCGGGCGATCATCGAAGTGGCGCCGCTCGCCTACATGCGCGGGCGCACGCTTGATGATTCCTTCATAATATTGGACGAGGCGCAGAACACGACGCCTGAGCAGATGAAGATGTTCCTCACCAGGATGGGGATCGGGTCCAAGAGCGTGGTGACCGGCGACATCACCCAGATTGACTTGCCGAAAGGGACGTACTCGGGTCTGGAGCAGGTAAGGATCGTGCTCAAGGACGTGGTAGGCATTGAGTTCATCTATTTAAGCGAAAAGGATGTTGTCCGGCACGAATTAGTTCAGAAAGTAATCCAGGCTTACGATAGGTTCGATAGTAAGAAACCTCGCCACGAGGCTGGCGAAGAGAGGTAAGCCTATTGGGCTTCTTTAGGAACGTCGGCAGGGAAATCCATGACATGATGGACAAGCCCCGCGCGAGGGGGTCGGTCGCAAGGCGGGCCGGTCTCGCGGTGGGGTCTTTCGTTATCCTCGCCCTGATCTTCACGTCTTCGCTCACCCCCGAGAGCTTCGACGTGAGAGCAGGGCAGATCGCGCCGAAGGATGTCAGAGCCCCACAGGAGACTGTCGACAGGGCGAAGACGGAGAAACTGCGCGAAGAGAAAGCTGCGCTGGTAAAAGACGTGTATGAGCAGGACCCTGCCGTCCTGCCGCTTGTCAATGACGAGATAGAGAAAGCATATGCCGTGGCTCGAGTCATCAAGGCCGACCCTTCGCTGAGCAGCGAGAAGAAGACCAATGGCCTTATGGAAGTTTCGGACGCGCCTCAGCAGTCTTACGCCGCGTTCCTGAGGACGGACAGCGCGACCATCAACGCCCTGCGCGATGCGTCGAAGCTGGCCACAACCAAGGTATTGGGCGCCGGAGTCAGGTCGGATAGCCTTGAGCCTTACTACAAGCAGATCGAGCTGGAAGTCGAGTCCATACGCTATTCGAAGGACCTGCGGCTTTTCGCGGCCGGAGTGGGGAAGAAGGCTCTGAGGCCCAACCTCGTGCTCAACGCGGACGAGACCCTCAGGAAAAGAGAGGAAGCCAAGAAGACTGTAGAGCCCGTGAAGGTGCTCAAAGGCCAACTCATCCTGCGTGCGGGCGAGATCGTGACCGACGACCACATGGTTGTCCTGCGGGATCTCGGGATCATCACGACTGGCCCTCAGTTCAGCGCCCTGATGGCCGGTTCTGTGTATTCATTGCTCCTGGTCAGTGCTGTGGTGATCTACCTCTGGAGATTCGAGCGCCAGACGTTCGAGAACGAGTCAAAGGCCCTGCTCATCGTGTTCGTCTTCTTTGCCATCCTGCTCTTTTCCAGTGTGCTGAGCAGAGTATCCGGTTACCTGATGCCCGTGGCGGCCGGGACCATGTTGTACGCCACCATCGTCGAGCCCCGTTTTGCGGTGCTCATGGGGATCGTGCTGTCGCTGGCGTCGAACATCATCGCTGGGAGCGACCTGAGATTCCTCATCGTCTGCCTGGTGGGCGCCACGGCCGGAGTGTTCGGCATAGTCCATCTCGAACAGCGTTCTGGGCTGATGCGGGCGGGGGTAGGAGTGAGCGTGTCGAGCCTACTCACCATAGGAGCGCTCGGCCTGACCGAAGGCCTGTCCCCATTCGACGTCAACCTTCTGGAGCAGCAGTTCTGGGGGCTGCTGAACGGTATCGTGTCGGCGGTGCTCACCATGGGGAGCCTGCCTTTCTTTGAAGGCCTCTTCGGAATCATCACCCCCGTCAAGCTCATAGAGCTTTCGAACCCCAATCACCCACTGCTGAAGAGGCTGCTTGTGGAGGCGCCGGGCACCTATCACCACAGCATACTTGTCGGGAATCTCGCCGAAGCAGCCACCGAAGCGGTCGGAGGGAATTCCCTGCTGGCGCGTGTCGGCGCGTATTACCACGACGTGGGCAAGACAAAGAGGCCGTACTTTTTCATCGAGAACCAGATGGGCATAGACAACCCGCATGACAAGACGAGCCCGACGCTAAGCACGCTCATCATTACGGCGCACGTCCGCGACGGCGTGGAAATGGCCAAAGAGCACGGCATACCGGAACGGATAATAGAGTTCATCCGCGAGCACCACGGCACAACGCTTGTCAGCTACTTTTTCACGAGGGCCACTGGGGGCGACCCGGCGACCGAGTATGCAGAACAGGACTTCCGGTATGAAGGGCCCCGACCGACTTCCAAGGAGACGGCCATAGTCATGCTGGCCGATTCGGTTGAGGCGGCAGTCCGGTCGATGGGCACGCTTCCTGCTGCGCGGATAGAATCCGCCGTGAAGAAGATAGTCAGAGATAAACTCAACGATCACCAGCTTGACAAGTGCGACTTGACGCTCGGTGACCTGGATGTCATATCTGAGGTGTTCACCAGCGTGCTATCGGGCATTTTCCATCCACGGATCGAGTATCCCGAGGAGAAGCCGGTCGTCGAGGTAAAGGCAGGTCCTGAGACCCAGAATGGAAGCCGAGGTAACAGTCTTAAGAAGAAGAGGCCCGGAATACGAAGAAGTGCCCGGCCAGCTTGAGACTCTCGCCCGAGACGCGCTGGTGGCCGCACTCACCGCCGCCGGGTATGACGGGCCGGCACGGGAGGTGACCGTGCTGCTCACGGACGACGAAGGGATGGCGGAGTTGCACGGTCGGTATCTCGGCGTCCGCTGCCCGACGGACGTGATGTCGTTCCCTTCGCGGAGCGAGCGTGGCGGAGAACCGGACGTCAAAGGCGCGCCCGATGACGCGTACCTGGGCGATATCGTCATTTCGGAAGATATGGCACGATCGCAGGCCGGCGAGTACGGCCACAGCACAGAGCGCGAAATCGCGCTGCTGGTCGTGCACGGCGCTCTGCACCTCATCGGGTACGACGATAAGGACCCCGCATCTGCGGGGGTCATGAGGGAGATGGAGGAAAAGGCCCTGGCACGGCTCTAGGCCGGTGGTATGAAGCCCAAATCCCTGCTCGACAGCTTCAGATACGCGTGGTGGGGACTCGAGTATGCGTGGCTCCACGAGCGAAACATGCGCGTGCACGTCGCCACCGGTTTCACTGTGCTCTTTGCGGCCCTGATCCTGGAGATAAGCACACTAGAGTTCATTGCGACGAGCCTTGTCACGGGCATGGTCATAGTTGCGGAGATGGCGAACACCGCGCTCGAGGCGCTTATAGACCTCGTGATCAAGCGGCGTGACCCCCTGGCGGCGGTCGCCAAGAACGCGGCTGCCGGAGCGGTCCTGGTCACCTCGGCCGCCGCGGTGCTTGTAGGCGTTGCGATCTTCTTGCCCAGGCTGTTGAGGTGGGAGCAGGCGCTGGGCCTCCTGGCGGCCAAACCAATACCATCGACTGCCGGGCTGGTGCTCTGTGGACTTGTGTGGGTCATCTCGCTCGCTGTTCCTTTAGACAGAAAGAGCCGGCGGTAGGTTGGGGGAGCGATGGTAAGCGCATGAGAAAACTGCGCAACTTCTTTGTCACTGGCCTGATAGTGTTGATACCGGTGCTCACCAGCATCCTGGTGCTCAGGTTCCTGTTCAACGTGAGCGACGGCGTGCTCGGGCCCCTCATCGCCAGGCTCTCGGGCGTCAACATTCCTGGAGTCGGCGTGATAGCTGGCATCGTCATCATTCTGGTGACTGGCCTGCTGGCGACGAACTACTTCGGCTCCAGGATCATCCACCTGGCCGAGACCGCTCTGAGCAGAATGCCCGTCGTCCGGGGTATCTACCTCATCTCAAAGCAGATAGTCGATGCGTTTTTCCAGCCCGAGACCACTCCTTTCAAGAAGGTCTGCATGGTCGAATACCCGCGGAAGGGGATATACACCATCGGCTTCGTGACCCGCGAGCTTCCGACCGAGACGGATACCGAGCCCATGGTGAGCATTTTCGTCGCGGCCACGCCCAACCCCACGTTCGGCTTCTACATAATCGTGCCCAAGAGCGAAGTAACATACCTCGACATGACCGTGGATGAAGGCCTGAAGATGGTGGTCTCCGGAGGCATAATCGTCCCCGCCGGCATCTCATCCGCTTTCCAGAAGAAGTGTGACGACCGGGAACAGGCGTAGGTAGGGCTTCGTCGAATCCTCTATACCAGTCGCTGACAGCTGTCCATCGCCAACCAATGGTGTTGGACGGTGATCGGACAGACTCCGGAGGTGCCCTGCTTCATGCGTTCAGTCCGGTTCTTCGCGTTGCTGGTAGCCATGGCGCTGCTCGTCAGCGGTTGCGGCCAGGGGCAGGCGGTCACGAAGCCGCCCGAGCCGCCTCCGAAGGTGGAGCCCACGACTCCACCGCCGCCACCGCAACCGGAGAGCCCGCTGACCGGGCTGCCTGTTGACGAACAGGTGGCCAAGCGCCGTCCCGTCGGAGTCATGATGGGGAACTCGGCAAGGGAACGCCCCCAGGACGGGATTTCCAGGGCATCCGTGGTCTACGAGATGCTCGCGGAAGGAGGTATCACGCGCCTGATGGCGCTGTACCTCGATAACGACGCGCAGTCCATCGGCCCGGTGCGCAGTGCGCGGCACTACTTCCTGTACGCCGCCGCGGGTCATGGGGCCGTTTACGCACACTGTGGCGGCAGTCCGCAGGCGCTTGCCGACCTGAAGACTCTGGGCGTCCAGAACCTGGACGATATGCGCGACCGCGGTGTCATGTGGCGCATCAGAGACAGGGTCGCACCTTATAACCTGTACACCTCGACCGCAAACCTCCAGTATGCCGTTGAGGAACGTAAGTGGAGCACTCGCGAACCGGTCGCCGCTCCCTGGGGTTTCCGCGATGAAGCGGCCACCGGAAGGCCAGGCGCCTCCGTCAAGATACCTTATCCAAACGGGAACCATGGATACACGGTGCAGTACGACTACGATAGCGACTCTGGCATGTACAGGCGCTCCGTCGACGGCCAGCCGCACATAGACGCTCAGGACGGCACCCAGATCACGGCGAAGACGGTCATCATCATCTACGTCAAGACTTGGCTGATTCCGAACGATAAAGACCTGCGCGTTGACATGGACCTCGTTGGCAGCGGCAAAGGGCTTGTGGTCTCGGACGGGAAACTAAGGGACATAACCTGGTCGAAGAAGTCCAAGGCTTCGGCCTTCGAGTTCAAGGAGACCGGTGGTTCGAAACTTTCGATCCGGCGTGGGAACGTCTGGGTACAGGTCGTCCCGCCGGCCGGCACGACCCTGGGATCATAGGGACACTTGGGGTCACGAAGGATAACCACGGGGGCTCCGGGATCATATGGGAGGCGCGGACCGTGTACACACGTGAGCAGATCGCAGGCGCCATAGACCACACGCTCCTGAAAACCACAGCGACACAACAGGACATCGTGAAGATCTGCGCGGAGGCGCGCGATCTTGGGTTGTTCGCCGTCTGTGTGCCCCCGTGCTACGTCGCCATCGCGGCAGCCGCGCTCGAGGGCTCGCATGTGAAGGTTGCTGCCGTGATCGGCTTCCCGCACGGCTACAACGCGACAGAGGTGAAAGCTTTTGAGGCCGCTGATGCTGTGAGGGCGGGCGCAGCCGAAGTCGACATGGTCGTCAACATCGGGGCGGTGAAGGCCGGCGACGGGACGTACGTCGAACACGATATCAGAAGAGTCGTCGAGGAAGCGCGGAGAGCGGGGGGTGCCAGCGGCTCAAGGCCGCTGGTCAAGGTGATCATAGAGACGGCCGCCCTGACCGACGATGAGAAGCGCTTTGCGTGCCTCGCGGCGAAAGAAGCGTGCGCCGACTACGTCAAGACCTCAACAGGGTTCGGCGGAGGCGGCGCGACTGAAGACGATGTCCGACTCATGCGCGAGACCGTCGGGCCGACGATGGGCGTCAAAGCCTCAGGCGGCGTGCGCACGCTCGACCAGGCCATCGCGATGCTCCAGGCAGGCGCGACGCGCATCGGCACAAGCAACGGAGGGACGATAGTCCGCGAGTTCGACGAAAGAGTACGCTCGAACGGACGCGGAGAAGATAAGTTCTGAAAAGGTGAGAGCATTGGCCTCCTATAAGGTGGAAGCAGTGGTCCTCAAGACCTACGACCTTGGGGAAGCCGACAAGATACTTGTGCTGTTCACCCGCGAATCCGGGAGAGTCTCTGCGGTCGCCAAGGGCTCAAGAAGGCCAAAGAGCAAGTCTGCCGGGGGCGCTCAAGCTTTCGGCCACAATGTCTACCTTCTCCACCGGGGCAGGAACCTGGACATTGTGGCGCAGTACGAGATCGTGAGGCAATATCGCCAGATCAGGGGCGATCTGGACAGGCTCGCCTACGCGAGCTACGCGGCGGATCTCGTGTTCCAGACCAGTCATGAGCGGGACCCTGCTCCGGAAGTGTTCGACCTCCTTGTGTGGATACTTGACACTATTGAAGGAGAGCGAAACCCTGAGGTAGCCGCGCACGTATTTGAGTTGCGTCTGATGGAAACTCTGGGCTACAGGCCACAGCTGGAACGGTGCGTGATCTGCGGGCGCAAGGTCTCCGGCCCGGCGAGGTTCTCTTCGGAAGCCGGCGGAGTGCTGTGCGCGAACTGCCGTCAGAGCGCCACAGGGGCCCGAGAGGTGTCGGAGGGAACGCTCCGCTCTCTCAGGCTGCTTCAGGACTCAGATGATGCAAGGTGGCAGTCCCTGGGGCTTGCGGGCGAGGTATTGCGGGAAGTGCGGGCGGTGCTGGAGGATTACATAACCTACCGGCTAGAGAAGCGCCCGGCATCCCTGGAATTCCTGAGATCCCTAAACGAAAGCAAGTGAGGTGCTGGTCAGATGACAGAGCTTGAGAAGATCGACGCAATCCGTGCAAGGATGAACATCAGCTACGAAGAGGCGCAACGCGCGCTGGCGCAGGCAGGGGGAGACGTCATCCAGGCGCTCGTGCTGCTCGAAAAGAAGCCCGGCGCATGCTGCGCGGACAAGGATAGCTGGACAGAGAAGGTGCAGGTCCAGGGAAACGAGCTTGTGGAGAAGGTCAAAGAGGTCATACGGGAAGGCAACGTCCGCAAGGTGGTCGTCAAGCACGAGGACAAGGTCGTGTTCGAGATACCGCTCACGATCGGCGCGATCGGCGCTATCATCGCTCCCCAGCTGGCAGCGATCGGTGCCGTGGCAGCGCTGCTGACTCGCTGCACCATCGAGATCGAAAGGACCGGGGCGCCACAGAAGAACCCGGATGAGCCGAAGCTCTGATCTTGGTCCCATCCCGGAAGACGTGATAGGACCAGCGCGTGTGTCACACGACACGGAACACCCCGCCGGCAGCGGTTGGCCGCGCGGGGTGTTGTTTTCGCGCGCGGGAGCGCGCAGCAAAAGACAACGGGCTCTTAGAGGTTTTTCCGCAGTTGTGTGGAATTCATTACAGGTTTGCGGGCAAAGCAGAAGACCAGGCCTTTTTGGGAAGATCAGCCTATGTCTCGTCGAGACCACGGTTTGCGATCTGCGCATCCGGGCGGGCCTGTCCCAGGCGTATGGCCCCTACACGCTGGGCGGGTTGACCAAACAGCGGCTCTGCTGGTAATATTCGGTTAAACAATCTTAGGGCGACGAACATACTCAAGGGGTATAGGAGGAGTAGGTAATGGCCTTTAAACACACGTACGCCTTTAAAGAAGGCAATGCGGGGATGAAGGACATCCTCGGAGGCAAGGGCGCCAACCTGGCAGAGATGACCAGGCTGGGGCTGCCGGTGCCCCAGGGATTCACCATCAGCGCGACGGCGTGCATTGAGTATTCCAACAAGAAGACGATGCCCGAAGGCCTGCCGGAAGAGATCAAGATTCGCATGCAGGAGCTCGAGGCCGTCACCGGCAAGAAGTTCGGCGACGCGAAGAACCCGCTCCTGGTTTCGGTCAGGTCAGGCGCGGCGGTTTCCATGCCAGGGATGATGGACACGGTCCTCAACCTCGGCCTGAATGACGAGACCCTCCAGGGCATCATCTCCTTCACCGGTAATCCTCGCTTCGGCTACGATGCGCTCCGCCGCTTCATCCAGATGTTCGGCAAGATCGTCCTCGATATCGATCCCGCCAAGTTCGAGCACATCCTGGAGCAGAAGAAGCAGTCCGTATTCGCCAAACTGGACACTGATCTGTCCGCCGAGGATCTGCGTGACGTTGGCGAGCGCTTCAAGGGCGTCGTCAAGGTCGAGACGGGCAAGGACTTCCCCACCGACCCGTTCGAACAGCTTCGGCTGGCTATCACCGCCGTGTTCCGGTCGTGGAACAATAAACGCGCCACCGACTACCGCAACTTCAACAAGATCCCGCACGACCTCGGCACGGGCGTCAATGTTCAGACGATGGTCTTCGGCAACATGGGCGCCGATTCCGGCACCGGCGTTGCCTTCACCCGCGACCCCAAGACGGGCGAGCACAAGCTCTTCGGCGAATACCTGCTGAACGCGCAAGGCGAAGACGTCGTCGCCGGCATCCGCACCCCGCAGCAGATCGCGGTAATGGATCAGGAGCTGCCGGAAGTCTACAAGCAGTTC
>Ga0315274_10012142_pt1 | contig 12309 bp, 9 predicted proteins | sample YL17G02_20_MG_FD_203700 | JGI IMG/M metagenome (GOLD analysis project Ga0315274, IMG submission 203700) | Sediment microbial communities from Yellowstone Lake, YNP, Wyoming, USA - YL17G02_20 | ecosystem: Environmental > Aquatic > Freshwater > Lake > Sediment | place: USA: Wyoming | collected... | reverse complement strand
AGTGGTTCGGCAAGGCCTTCATCTGAGGATCCCACATCGTGTGGTTGAAGGGAAAGCCATGGATGAAGACGATCGGGATACCCTGAGGCAATCCGCGTTCCGTGTAGTTCATCGTGTGGAGGTTGATCGACGTTTTCATGATAATGCTGCCTCACTCGTTATGGTACTGATGCCCAGGAATCGGCGTGCAACGTCATTGATGATATCTTCGGCAGCCCGGGGCCTTGACAAAGTCGACGTCCGCTCACGCATACTTGCGAGGAGCTGCGGATCCTGAGTTATCTGCCGGAGCTTGAAGGTCAGGTTGTGATAGTCGTGCGCCAGCACACCTGCCCCGTGTTCGACGATCATGTTCGCATTGCGCATTTCCTGTCCGGGAATCGGATCGACAATGATCATCGGGAGCCGCTTTGCCATCGCTTCGGCGGAGGTGAGCCCTCCGGACTTGGAGATGAGAAGATCAGAAGCATCCATCAGCTCGTGCACATTGGATGCATAGCCGAAAATGCTCGCGTGAATATTGGGTGGAAATTCTCTCTTTTCCAAATCTGAAAGAAGGGCCTCGTTGCGGCCGCAGACAATGATCAGATTGAACGCCTGTGACGAGAAAGTCCCGAGCAGGCTCGCAGCGCTGTTTGCCACATCCCTCATATGACCGACGCCGAATCCTCCAGAAAGCACGAGCAGCGTGAACCTGTTCGTCGGTATTTCCAGCTTGCGGCGTGCGACCCCTTTTTCAGACAAGTCCATGAATCCCGGACTCACGGGGATTCCCGTGACGCCGATCGATTCGGCGTCGATGCCCTTCGCGTTCAGCTGCCAGGCAGTTTCCTCGCTGTGGACGTAGTATCGCTTCACGCTCCGGTCCACCCACAACTGGTGGACGTCGAAGTCCGTCGTCGCCGCGACGAATGGTGCGCGGAGATCCGCTTGAAACCATGCTCGTTCAGAAATGGAAATGTAGGGGAGGAAGTGCGTGCAGAGGATCACATCAGGACGCAGCGATCGGAGGGACTTGATATAACGCGCGTAATTGAAATGATCGAAAATCCTGAGCATCCCTTTCTTGGTGTAGGGCTTCTTCTCCGCCTGGGAGTAGAGATATCCCCACAACTGCGGAATCCTATCGACCATCGCCAGATAGGACTCTGAGTAGAGGCGCTTGAATGCCTTTGAAGTGAAGTCCAGACAATCATGGTGTTCTGCGCGAATCGGTAGAGGACTTCTTTGTGCTGATTGCAGGAGTGCTTCGGCAGCACGGTGGTGGCCTGCGCCGCCTGACGTTGAAAGAATGAGAATGAAAGGCTTGTTCACGTCGGGTGTGCCGTTTGATGTCTCACAGTTGCAAGAAACGAAAAAAGGCGAACTTCTTCCAGAGCAAAGGAATGCTGGCGGGCTTGTTCGCTTGTGCTCTTTGATGTTTCCAGAATGTCACCATCTCTTTTATCTTGTGGAGACGCGGAGAGCGCCGAGCGACCGGAGATAACGTAATGCACGATCGTCATCGGGATGCTTGCTCCGCCATGCGTGGTCGGAATTGAGGAACGAGTGCCGCGGGTTTGCAGGATGATTCTCACTCCTGATTTCCCATTTATTCAATCTGCCAAAATACTTGCTATTATTCCCGATTATGAGAAGCTCACAACAAAATTCGAAGCTTTTTCTGTCTTTTTCCCCATTTATCAGGCCATTTGGTTGGAATACTTCTTGTTTTGGTTTGCTCGATTGCATAAAAATTCAAAGCAGAAAGGCGAGAGTGACGATGTCAGCTCAAGATGTCAATCCGACTACGAAGCGCTCCATGGTAACTATCGATGGCAACGAAGCTGCCGCATATTCCGCGCACAAGTGCAGCGAGGTTATCGCCATCTATCCTATCACACCCTCCTCAACAATGGGTGAGTGGGCAGATGAATGGTCTGCTCAGGGGAAGAAGAACATCTGGGGAACCGTCCCCTTGGTTGCCGAGATGCAGAGTGAAGGCGGAGCTGCGGGCGCGGTTCACGGCGCCTTGCAAACCGGTGCACTCTCGACGACGTTTACGGCGTCGCAAGGGCTTCTCCTGATGATCCCCAACATGTTCAAGATCGCGGGTGAGCTTACGTCAACGGTGTTCCACGTTTCAGCGAGAACCGTTGCGACCCATGCCCTCTCCATCTTTGGCGATCACAGCGATGTCATGGCGGTCCGTACAACGGGCTGGGGTATGTTGGCATCGAACTCGGTGCAGGAAATCCATGATCTCGCTCTAATTACGCAAGCCGCATCGCTCGAGGCCCGAGTTCCCTTCGTTCATTTCTTTGACGGTTTCCGTTCTTCGGCGGAAGTCATGAAAATCGAACAGCTCGCCGAGAGTGACTATCGTCAGATGATTGACGACGAGCTTGTGTTCAAACACCGGCAACGCGCTCTGAATCCTGAAAAGCCAGTCCTGCGCGGCACTGCGCAAAACCCCGATGTATTCTTCCAGGCCCGCGAAGCGTGCAACCCGTACTACCTTGCCTGCCCGGATATCGTTCAGAAAGCTATGGACAAGTTCGGCAAGATCGTCGGCCGTCAGTACAAGCTGTATCAGTACTATGGCGCTCCGGACGCGGACCGTGTGGTTGTGATGATGGGATCCGGCGCCGAGACTGCCCACGAGACGGTGGATTACCTGATGAGCCGCGGAGAAAAAGTGGGACTGCTCAAGGTCCGCCTCTTCCGGCCGTTTGCCGCCGAGTACTTTGTCAACGCACTTCCCTCGACGGTGAAGCACATCACCGTGCTCGATCGCACAAAAGAGCCGGGCGCGCCGGGCGAGCCTCTTTATATGGATGTGATCACGGCGCTGAGTGAAACACTCTCTGCCGGCAAGGCTCCGTTCAAAGCATTTCCAAAGGTCACCGGAGGGCGTTTCGGGCTCTCCTCCAAAGAGTTCACACCGACGATGGTGAAGTCGGTGTACGACGAAATGAAGAAGGACCAGCCGAAAAACCACTTCACGGTTGGCATTGTTGACGATCTTACAAACACGAGCCTGACCTACGATCCAGGGTTCGGGATCGAGCCAGACGACGTGGTGCGAGCGTTGTTCTTTGGTCTTGGTGCCGACGGAACCGTCGGGGCAAACAAGAACTCCATCAAGATCATCGGAGAGGACACGGGGAACTACGCGCAGGGGTACTTCGTGTACGATTCAAAGAAATCCGGCTCGGCGACGACATCGCATCTCCGGTTTGGACCTCGCCCCATTCATTCCTGCTACCTGATCACGCAGGCGAACTTCATTGCCTGTCACCAGTGGTTCTTCCTTGAGAAGTTTGACGTCCTCGAGACCGCCGTGAAGGGCGGGACATTCCTCCTCAACAGTATCTTCGGTCCGGATGAAGTATGGGCCAAGCTGCCGCGGCACATTCAGGAAGGGATCATCAAGAAGCAGCTGAAGTTCTACGTTATCGACGGCTACAAGGTCGCAGCGCAGACTGGCATGGGTGGTCGCGTGAATACGATCATGCAAACGTGCTTCTTCGCGATCTCCGGCGTGTTGCCGAAAGACGAGGCGATCGTCGCCATCAAAAACTCCATCAAGAAGACGTACGGCAGGAAGGGTGAATCGGTCGTTCAAAAGAACTTCGCCGCCGTCGATGCAACGCTCGCGAACCTCTTCGAAGTGAGGGTGCCGGACAAGGCAACCAGTACGTTCGAGATGCCGCCGGTCGTTTCTGCCGCCGCCCCTGATTTCGTGAAGCAGGTGACGGCGATGATCATCGCGGGGAAAGGTGATGATCTGTCAGTGAAGCAGATGCCGCAGGACGGAACATTCCCGGTCGCAACGGCACAGTGGGAAAAACGCAACATTGCTCTTGAAATTCCCGTGTGGGAGTCGGAAATCTGTATCCAATGTAATAAGTGCGTGCTGGTCTGCCCGCATGCTTCCATCCGGGTGAAGATCTACGATCCTGCGCAACTCAAGAATGCACCGCCGACGTTCATGTCGATGGACTACAAGGGTACGGAATACAAGGGAATGAAATATTCCCTGCAGATTGCTCCCGAGGATTGCACCGGCTGCTCGCTCTGCGTGGAAGTCTGTCCGGCAAAGAGCAAATCCCAGGTTAAAGTCAAAGCAATCAACATGAAGTCGCAGCCGCCAATCAGGGAACAGGAGCGGGTCAACTACGAGTTCTTCCTCAATATCCCTGAAATCGATCGCCGGACGGTGAAGACCGATACCGTGAAGGGCTCGCAGCTTCTCCGGCCTCTCTTCGAGTACTCTGGTGCGTGCTCAGGTTGCGGCGAAACGCCGTACGTCAAATTGGTCAGCCAGCTGTTCGGAGACCGTGCTGTGATCGCCAATGCCACAGGGTGCTCATCCATCTATGGCGGCAACCTACCGACGACGCCGTGGGCTTCAAACGCTGACGGCCGCGGCCCGGCGTGGTCGAACTCGCTGTTCGAGGACAATGCCGAGTTCGGGCTCGGCATGCGACTGACCATCGACAAGCTGACGGAGATGGCCTGGGAACTCGTTGCCAGGCTGGCGGGCGAGATCGGGCCCGATCTTGCCTCCGCTATCTTGAGCGCCAACCAAGCAGATGAGACAGGAATTCATGATCAGCGCGAACGCGTGAAGATCCTGAAAGAGAAACTCCAGAATAGCCGAACCCCGGAAGCAAAGAACCTGCTGAACATTGCCGACAATCTGGTGAAGCGGAGCGTCTGGATTATGGGTGGTGACGGATGGGCTTATGACATCGGGTTTGGCGGACTTGATCACGTGATCGCCTCTGGACGAAATGTCAACATCCTCGTTCTGGACACGGAGGTCTACTCGAACACCGGCGGTCAGATGTCGAAAGCAACTTTCCGCGGGGCCATCGCGAAATTTGCCGCTGCCGGCAAATCGACCCAGAAGAAAGACCTGGCGCTGATGGCGTTGACCTACGGTAATGTGTATGTCGCGAAAATCGCCATGGGGTATAGTGATGCGCAGACCGTGCGCGCAATCCTTGAGGCGGAGGCATACGATGGCCCGTCGCTCATCGTCGCGTACAGCCACTGCATTGCACACGGAATCGACATGGCGAAAGGGATGACCAACCAGAAACTGGCGGTCGAAACGGGTTACTTCCCGCTCTTCCGCTATAACCCGATGCTTGCCAAAGAAGGGAAGAATCCTCTGAAGCTCGATTCGAAAGCGCCGAAGCTGCCGTTGACCGATTTCACATCGCTCGAGACGAGGTTCAACATGCTGGAGAAGATCTATCCCGAACGTGCGCGCGAGCTGAATGTGCTGGCGGCAGAGGACATTAGGAGTCGATGGGCGATGTATGAACAGCTCGCGGGAGGTGATGGAGAGAAGGCTAAGGCGTAAGAGGCGCCGAGTTCGTGAGGAACGCAGTCGTTCATGCACTCCCTGAAAAGAACATTCACCTCAGACATTGAATGAAGGACTTGGAACCATGGATCTGAAAACGACGTATCTGGGCCTGAAATTGAAGAATCCTCTCGTCCCCTCGGCGAGCCCGCTCTCAAAGAATGTCGATAGCATGAAGCGACTGGAGGATGCGGGGGCATCGGCTATCGTGATGTACTCCCTCTTCGAAGAGCAGATCACCCACGAAGCGGCGGAGCTGGAACATTACCTGGCGTACGGGTCTCACAGCCACCCCGAGGCGCTTGAATACTTCCCACGCCCTGAGGAGTACAACCTCGGACCGGATCAGTATGTTGAGCTGCTCCACAAGGCCAAGCAGACGCTTGGAATCCCGGTCATCGGGAGTCTCAACGGTATTTCGACCGGGGGTTGGATCGACTATGCCAAGAAACTTGAGCAGGCAGGCGCCGATGCACTCGAGTTGAATATCTACTACATTCCGACCGACGCGGTGCTGACGAGCCAGGAAGTTGAGGAGCGTTATGTCAATGTGCTCCTTGCGGTGAAGCGCACAGTCCGCATCCCGGTCGCTGTCAAACTGAGTCCGTACTTCAGCTCGCTTGCGAATCTCGCCCTGCGGCTCGATCGCGCTGGCGCCAACGGACTGGTGCTGTTCAACAGGTTCTATCAGCCTGACTTCGATCTCGATGCGCTGGAAGTCACGCCGAATGTTCTCCTCAGTTCATCCGATGCCATCCGCCTGCCCTTGCGCTGGATCGCTATCTTGCACGGTGTGGTCAAGACCAGTCTGGCAGGCACGAGCGGCGTGCACACGGCAGAGGATGTAATCAAGATGATCATGGCCGGTGCCGATGTGACGATGATGTGTTCGGCTCTTCTTAAAAACGGACCGAAACACCTCACCACGGTTCTTGAAGGCGTTAACAAGTGGATGGTGGAGCACGAGTATCTCTCCGTGGAACAAATGAAGGGGAGCATGAGTCAGGCGTCGGTGGCAGATCCCGCGGCGTTTGAACGGGCAAATTACATGAAGGCGCTCAACCGGTTCAAGCAGTCGTAGTCGCAGTCCATCCGTTCCCACAATCACCTAGCGATCTAGCGTGGGTAAGCTATCCAGGAAGCCCCGTAGTTCCTCGCCGATGCGGAAGCTCAAGGCAACGCTGACGCAAATGGCGGCAACGCCCCCGATGGCGTCGTTCAAGGAAGGGGAACGCTATGTTTGTGCCGTGTGCGAGCTCCCGGTTAGGCCGTGTAACGCCGATGAAACAAGACGCTGTTCGCACATGATCCTCGTCGGGACGCAACTGCAGCTGCTTCGTGACACGGAGAAAGGCAACCTCGTTCTCTGTGTCCGCTGTGGAAGTCCGCTGCCGAAGCGCCTCCTGCGCAAGAACCCTCTCGCAGAGCTTTGTCTCAGCTGTCAGCACTCTTCTCCAAAGTCGAAATCCTCCAAGCGGTCGAAAGGAGCCTCCCTATGATCCGCAAGCAAGAAGCGTTAGATTATCATTCTCAAGGTAGAAGGGGAAAGATTGAAGTCGTCTCCACGAAACCGTGTCAGACGCAACGTGACTTATCACTCGCCTACACTCCCGGCGTCGCTGAGCCATGCCTGGACATCCACGTGAATCCCGACGATGCATATCTCTACACTGCAAAAGGGAACCTGGTGGCTGTGGTATCCAATGGCACCGCGGTGCTGGGCCTGGGTGATATTGGCGCTCTGGCGGGCAAACCCGTGATGGAAGGCAAAGGAGTTTTGTTTAAGAGGTTTGCAGACATCGATGTGTTTGATATTGAACTCGACTCCCATAATGCAGATGATATCATCAAGGCTGTCAGGATGCTCGAACCGACGTTCGGCGGGATCAACCTTGAGGATATCAAAGCTCCCGAGTGTTTCTATATCGAAGAAGAGCTCAAGAAAGTGATGAATATCCCTGTGTTCCACGATGATCAGCACGGAACTGCGATCATCAGCGGGGCTGCGCTGGCGAATGCACTCGAAGTTGTCGGGAAGAAGATCGAGAAGGTGAAGGTGGTCTTCAGCGGTGCTGGGGCGGCTGGGATCGCCTGCGCAAAGCTGTATGAGAAGCTCGGCGTGCGGCGGGAGAACATTATACTTGTCGACACCAAGGGGGTCGTATACAAAGGACGCACCGACGGCATGAATGCCTACAAAGAGTATTTCGCCGTCGACACCAAGGCGCGATCGCTTGCCGAGGCCATGAAAGGCGCAGATGTGTTCTGCGGCGTTTCCGCGAAGGGCATCGTGAGCCAGGATATGGTTCGTTCGATGGCCGATAACCCAATCGTGTTTGCGATGGCGAACCCTGATCCGGAAATCACCTATGAAGATGCCAAAGCCGCCAGAGATGATGTCATTATGGCGACCGGGCGATCAGACTACCCGAACCAGGTGAACAATGTTCTGGGATTCCCGTTCATTTTCCGCGGCGCTCTGGATGTCCGGGCGAAGATGATCAATGACGAGATGAAAATTGCAGCATCGCGGGCACTTGCGAAGCTCGCCAAGCAGGATATCCCCGATTCTGTTATCCGCGCGTATGGCGGGAAGAAAATCGAATTCGGCAAGGATTACATTATTCCAAAGCCCTTCGATCCGCGTGTCCTTCTCTGGGAGGCGACAGCCGTGGCGCGCGCGGCCATGGAGACCGGTGTCGCACGTGTGCCGATCAAAGATTTCGAACAGTATCGTGACTCCCTCGAGGCGCGCTTGGGCAAATCGCGGGAAGTGATGAGGTTCTTTGTCCACAAAGCGCAAACCGAACCGAAACGCATTGTATTTCCGGAAGGCGAGGAAGAGAAGATCCTCCGTGCCGCACAACAGATCGTCGATGAGGGGGTGGCGAAGCCGATCCTCCTCGGCAGCAGGACGCTGATCAAGCAGCGAATCGCCGATCTGGGCCTCGATCTCAGCGGTGCCGAGATCATCAACCCCGGTAAGTCTCCGCGGCTCGACGAATATGTCACGGCCTACTATGCGGTGCGTCAGCGCAGAGGATTGACACGCGGTGACGCAGAGAGGCAGATGAAAACGCACAACGTGTTCGGAATGATGATGGTCGAGATGGATGACGCCGACGGGCTGATCTCCGGCCTGACGCAGCACTATCCTGACACTGTGAGGCCCGCGCTTCAGATCATCGGAAAACGAGACGGTGTTAGTGTCATCGCGGGCCTCTACATGATGGTCTTCAAGAACCAGACAGTCTTCATCGCCGACGCGACCGTCAATATCGATCCGACGGCAGAAGAGCTTGCTGAAATCGCGCTGCTTGCAGCGGAGAAGGTGCGCCAGTTTGATATCGAACCGCGCGTTGCAATGCTCTCCTTCAGCAACTTTGGCAGCTCGAAGCATCCGATGGTCGAGAAGGTCCGTGCAGCCACAGCTATCGTGAAGCGTCGTGCGCCGGAACTGCTCGTCGATGGCGAGATGCAGGCGGATACGGCGCTGTCGTCGGAGATCATCGCCGAAGTGTATCCGTTCACAAGTCTGAAGGAACCCGCGAATGTGCTGATTTGCCCGGGACTTACGTCAGCGAACATCGCCTACAAGCTCTTGGCGAGGTTGGGAGGGGCCGTGGCGATTGGGCCAATTCTGGTGGGCATGAGAAAGCCGGTCTATCTTCTGATCCCAGGCTCGGATGTAAATGACATCGTCAACATCACGGCGATGGCCGTCTTCGAGTCGCAAATGCACGGCAAGCAGGGGCGAAAGGGATCTTGACGCTTTCAAGAACGCTTCAAGGGTTCGCTGAAGGGCGTAGAGGCGAAATAGAGATGGATTCTGCCCAACGGCTGCTGGTATTCCGATCGGGAGTCTCGAGGCCCTGTGACAAGTCGGTGAACTTTCTTCAGTCCGCTTATTCATCTCGCGAGTGAAGAAGGCAAAGTTCGCCAAGGTGGAGAGTAGTCTCTGCAAGTTTCCTTCACCCTGCTTGGCACCTGACCGATCCCTCAGAGTGAGCGTGGGATGATTCCCGTAACGATTTTTTCGCAGAGAGAAAAGCATCTAACCAACTCAATCCAATTGGAGGGAGTCGCCATGAGTGCTTCAAAGTCATTTCTTCAACATTTCCTCGCGGTCAATTTAGTTTTGGTTGTTCTCCTCGTCCTTGTTGGGTGCCAGAAAAAGGAAGGGGAAGCTGCAAAACCTGAAACTGCTCAGATAGTTGCCGCAGCCCCGATCACGGTTGAGAGCCTCAAGGCTGCGTACGCTGCAGAGTCAAAGCGCGTCGATTGGTACGAGCGATTCTCCAAGCAGGCGCAGAAGGAGAACTTGGGTGACATTGCGGTGCTCTTCAAAGCTCTCGCACGCTCTGAGAAGGTTCATGTTGATGGAGCCGCAGCACTTCTCAAGAGCAAGGGAATCGAAGTGCCCACTCCAACGATTGAACCGGTGCCAGCAGGGAAAGCACGCCAGTACTTGAAGCTGGCTTTGAGCAACGAAAATGTTGAGCAAGGTATCTATGCATCGGATACTGCAAAAGCCCGGCTGGAGCAATTCACGGAAGCCGCTGAGTGGTTCAAAAAGGCCCTCAACTCGGATGCACGTCATGCAAGGCTGTTGAAGAAAGCAATTGAGCTGGAAACAAATTTTGCACGATTGCCATACATGATGTGCCCGGAATGCGGCTACATAGTGGGCTCCGACAAGCTCGAGGAATGTCCGGTTTGCAAGGCATCAAAGGACAAATTTCAGAAGATCTGAGCGGAAGAAGACGAGCGTTCGGGTCCGAGAAAAGTCACCCGAGCACACCATACCGAACAACTAACAGACTCCAATGTCAACGTCACGGATGTATCGGATTGAACCGGATGCACTGAACGAGCTTATACAAGTACTTCAGAAAGAACAATACGCGGTCATTGGCCCAACCCTTCGGGGTGAAGCAATCGTCCTTGATACGATCTCCTCTGCATCAGAATTGCCCGTCGGGAAAACTGACGAGCAGGCCCCGGCCCACTACCGGGTCGAGGACAAAGCGGAGAAGACGTTTTTCGGCGCTTCCGTGGGTCCGCATTCCTGGAAGCGGTATTTCTTTCCCCCAACCCTGAAGATGTTCTCCGCTCGCAAAGACGGGGAGTCCTTCGAGGTAACGGAAGACATCGACAATCCTGAGAGCACAAAGCGATACGCCCTTCTTGGCGTCCGCGCATGTGATCTCAGCGCGATCCAGGTCCAGGACAAAGTGTTTGGCGGAGGAGCGTACCGTGATCCCGCATACCTGCGTCTCCGGCAACAGGCATTCATCGTTGCTGTGAACTGCACGCGGGCGGGTGGGACTTGCTTCTGCTCGTCACTCCGAACCGGGCCGCGGGCGCGTGTGGGATTTGACCTCGCTCTCACGGAGGTAGTGGATCAAGGCCATTTCCTTCTCGTCGAAGTCGGGACCGACAAGGGAGAAGCGGTCTTGAGCGGTGTTCAGCGGCAACCGGCCAAGGACGAGGAGGTAGAAGGTGCTGAGCACGCTATACGGGCGGCGGCTCAGCTCACAGGACGTTCACTGGAGCCGGACCAAACCCGGGAGATCCTCTACTCGAACGCCGAGCACCCGCGGTGGGAGGTCGTTGGCAAGCGGTGCCTGTCGTGTGCCAACTGCACGATGGTATGCCCCACCTGTTTCTGTACCACCGTCGAGGATGTCACCGACCTGACCGGATCGAATGCGGAGCGCGTCCGGAAATGGGATTCCTGCTTCACACTCGATTTCTCCTATATCCACGGGGGAAGCGTTCGAGCTTCGTCGAGGGCCCGCTATCGCCACTGGATTACTCATAAGCTGGCTTCGTGGGTGGATCAGTTCGGCACGACGGGTTGTGTGGGATGTGGCCGGTGCATCACCTGGTGCCCGGTTGGCATTGACATCACAGAAGAGTTCAGAGTCATTCGCGAGACCTATCTCATGAACACAAGAGGTAAGAGTTCAACTTAGGAGAGAACCCATGGAAACCCTTGAACGCATTCTTGCCCAACATCAGTTTTTCAAAGATTTGAGTCCGGAATACTTGACCCTTGTGACCGGATGCGCCTCGAACGTGAGGTTCGAGCAGGATCAGTATATCTTCCGAGTCGGCGATGAGGCAAATCAGTTCTACCTCATCCGGGAGGGGCGTATTGCTCTCCAGCTCTTTTCCCCGGACCGCGGCCAAATCACCGTCGAGACACTGGGCGAGGGGGACATCCTGGGATGGTCCTGGTTGATTCCACCTTACTTCTACGTCTTTGATGCGAAGATCCTCGATGTGACCCGTGCCATCGCGCTCGATGGCAAATGCCTCCGCCGGAAATGCGAAGAGGATCACACTTTTGGATACGAACTGCTGAAACGCTTCTCCAGTCTTCTCGAACATCGTCTCGAAACTACACGACTACAACTTCTCGATCTCTATGGCGTCCGTTCCTGAACTATCATCCGAGCGAACTGAAGTGGCGGCAAGCTCCATGATTCCCCGCCCCTTCGTCGTCAAGAAGGTTCGGTGGGAAACGGAGGATACCTTCACGGTGGAGCTTACGCCCCGAGAAGGGCGCTCCAAGTTCGATTTTCTCCCCGGACAATTCAACATGATCTATCTGTACGGTGTGGGTGAAGTCCCGATCTCCATCTGCGGCGATCCTTCCGACTCCGTGCTTGTGCATACGACCCGAGCGGTCGGCACGGTCACCAAGGCAATGGCGAAACTTGGCCGCGGTGATAGCGTGGGAATCCGCGGACCCTTCGGCACATCATGGCCCGTCGCCGAAGCCCGCGGCAAGGATGTCGTCTTTGTTGCGGGGGGTATCGGCCTTCCCCCGCTCCGACCTGCTCTCTATGAGATCCTTGCGCATAGGGAGAACTACGGCAAAGTCGTCCTTCTCTACGGCACGCGTACGCCTTCGGACATCGTTTTCAAGGATGAGTTGGAGC
>Ga0315274_10012133_pt1 | contig 12313 bp, 10 predicted proteins | sample YL17G02_20_MG_FD_203700 | JGI IMG/M metagenome (GOLD analysis project Ga0315274, IMG submission 203700) | Sediment microbial communities from Yellowstone Lake, YNP, Wyoming, USA - YL17G02_20 | ecosystem: Environmental > Aquatic > Freshwater > Lake > Sediment | place: USA: Wyoming | collected... | reverse complement strand
CGTACTCCGTCCCTGTCGGTGTACCGACGAGGAATTTCAGAAATAAAAACTCAATACTTAAATGTCTTTTCGACGCCCCGTTTCGTAACGATAACTTGGTCGGTCTTGTGAAAGCGGGGCGCATCAGTTTTCAAAAAAAGCATTAAGGCGATTTGTTCTCGTCACCCAGGGTAGCCGTACGGATAGACAAATCTGCCAAGAGTGCTTCTGCCGGCTTAAACTGAGGCTGTACCCGAAGGCATATTCGTGCCTCGTGTATTGCCTCGGGTATTCTTCCTGTCTCGACAAGCAGCTTTGCCAGTTCATACCGCCACTGAACCTGCCCGTAATCGAGTGCCAAACCGCGGCGGTAGTATTCTATTGCCACATCTTTATTCTGTTGTTTTCCGTAGATATACCCCAAAGATACAAATGCTGCAGCCGGAGCTTTTGGCTCAGAAATCTTCGCTTCAAGTAAGCATCTAATCTTGTCTCGGGTCTGCTCCGCAAGGTCGTTGTATTGCATGTCCTCTAAAACGTTACAGACGTAGCTTAATCGGCCAATATCATCTCCGGCTAATGCGATAGCTAAGTGAGGACGACTGATTTTATTGATGTATATATTTACGACGTCTTTGAAGAATCGGTCGTCGAGTCGGACAACTCTTTCGAACTTTTCAACAGATTCGTCCACTTTTCCTTCCCAGACATCCAGTTGAGCAGCGACAAGACAGGCTATCGGGTCACAGGGTGAAAGCCGAAAACCTTTTCTTATTCTCTCTGTGCCGTGGTCATTGTGCAGAATGAGCTTCTCGATTTGCCCGGCCATGCTATAGCTCGGTCCATACGTTGGGCAAACTGTGCACGCTTTGTGGAACTGCTCGACTATATCGCGAACGGCAGGTATTACATTCTCAGAGATAATGGTATCGCCAGTATTGGGGTCTGTTGTCTGGCTTATTGCTCGCCAGCGGTAAACATTGAGCCAGTGTCGATACTCTACATTCTCCGGCTCATAGCTTGATGCGATGGCGGCGTTAGAAATCAAGTCCCTATAAGCTGCATCTGTTCCCTGCCAGTTTCTATTCACAAAGCTCTTCTCCATATCGAGAACTTTTTTCCAATGAGTCTCGGCGATGCGAGCATTATTGGCACCGACAAGTGCCCATACCCCAACCACAGCAAATAAAATTGAGACTCCGCAGGCAAAAAGTGTCCTATAGTTTTGTGTGCGGGTCCTCTTGTGTAATTGCGAAGCGTTTTTTTGTCGCTGTGCCAGTGACACCATTAGCGCACAAGCTATGGCGGACAAAAACGCGTTTGCCGGCAGGTGTTGGCCAAAATCGCTTAAGCTGTGGATAAGTATTGCCAAAATGCCGAAGCCAAGCCCGTAGGCCGCCGAACAAATAGGTAAATTAGCATTACGGATGTTCCTGGCGTAGCTCGACCATATCATTATTCCAAAGATTGTTAGCAGACCCAGGCCGGCTAATCCGGTTTCTTCTAATGCCTGGGCGTACTCATTTTCTGCATGGCGGGCCGATTCAATTAAGGTTGACCGGTCGAACATTGGATAAACAGCAAAATGTGTTCCGAGCCCCGTCCCGAATATTGGGAATTTGGTCCAGATAACCCCTATATCTTTGAGTATTTGCCACCGGCTGCTCTGTGCTTTATCAAAATCTCTAAGGGTTGCCAGCCGGTCATAAACAGTATCGAATCCTGTATGCAGGAGGAGGGTAAAAGTTATAAGTGCTATAAGAACTATGAGCCAGGTATGGCTCTTTAGAGACTGTTGCGAAGCAACCAATAGCGTGGTGAAGCTTATGGCGATAAGCATGCTGACCATACCACCTCGGCTCAGAGACATAAAAACCGTCGTTGCACCAAGGCACATCACCGCTAAGAGCAGCCACAAGTTTTTTGCCGAGCTACAACTCAAATACTTGAAGACAGCAGACGGCGTTATCTTCTTACCACCGAAGGCTTCGTGCAGCTCTACCATAACCAGCCCGAGGGCAGCTCCAATAGATAAATTCATAAATTGTGCATAGTTGCTATGGTTGACGAATGGACCTGATTGGCCTTTGGTGTTCTTGCTTGATATTAACCAGTAGATTTTGCCATTTCCAAGAAGGTTCTGTGCCAGAGCAATCAGAGCGATGATACCGCCAATAACCGCTATAGCCATCAGAAGACATTTTATCTGGTTCGGGCGTCGGAAGATATTGATAACGACTACGAACACTCCGGCAACAGCCAGTACCAGCCTCAGATCATGCTTTGTGGCATAAGGATAGAAGCTAAGGGTCATTGACCGAAGCTCCGCATCGGCATTGGGTAAATCGCCTAATAATTCCGTTTTTAGTGCTGCTGTATTTGGCGAGACTATGCTTATTAGGTTTGCAGGCAATGGGGCAAGCTGAAATACTGCAATAAGTAAAAATATCCCTACCGGCACGTACGCCCAGTTCCAGGTCAGGTGCTGGTTGTTATGAAATATCAGCTTAAGCAAAAAGCACAGGACAATGGCACCAGATAAGGCGATGACAATCTCCTCGCTCCAGGCGTGGACAACACCAAATGCAAGAGGCATAAAGGCCAGGATGCCTATTAGCAGCCGCTCAATTGCGGTATCGAACACCGTTAAGGTTGCCTCTGCGTCCTCAAAGATTGCTTGGCACTGTTTCATCGTTACACTTCCTTGTTTCTGTAGTACGAGCAGATACTATGTCCTGACCTTTCAACACTCTCAGTGGATTTTCTATGGAAACCAGACGGGCTGCCGCCTCACCGAATTTGCTGCTTATGTACTGGAAAGCGGCTTTCATACGCGGTTTGCGGCCGTCCAGGTTGTGTGAATCCGTGGCCATCAGCGACACCAAACCTGAACTCAAAAGGCGCCATGCGGTCCTCTGTGCCATAAGACCGAAGTCGCCGAGCACGCTGCCGCATGTCACCTGCAGGTGGGCTGATTGGCTAAGCCACTTGGACATTAGCTGGGGCTGCCTTGCAAGGACTTCGTGTCGTTCGGGGTGTGATATGATGGCTTGAACTCCCTGAGAAGCCAGTTCGATGAGCAGCGGCTCAATATCTATAAAGACCTGGGGCGGAAGTTCCAGCAGAATATATTTGCCGCCATCCGCAAGGGTGAGTATTTTGTCGGCCTTAAGCAACTGACATATCCGCTCGTCCACCCGGACGTCTCCGCCGGCCATCACGGTAAGGGCAATATTACCGTTCCGGAGTTCTTCATTGAGAATGGCGACCGCGTCTCTAATCTGGGCGGCTTCGTTGCAGTCGCTGAATCGGCCAAGTTGATGGGGTGTTGCTATGACGGCGGTTATTGAATCGTTAACCAGCCCCCGGCACAGCGCAAGTGCATCAGCCATTGTGGCAGGACCATCATCAATAGCAGGAAGACAGTGACAGTGGATATCGACATATCGTTTGTGGTCGAGCCTTTCGAGGTAACTGTTTTCAGTTGCGGTCGAATTGTTGTTAATAGTGCGTATCATGGTTGGTTTAAGTAAAATACCCCCAGAACAAAAACCCCAAAACAAACCCCCATTACTTATTTGAAGATAAACTTCTAACTCTTATACTGCTTTCTTTTCTCTATCGCCGTAGTAGCCGTAGTAGCTATGGTAGCCGTAACCCCTGTAATAGCCGTAATCGGAGTAGTATCCGTAATGGCCTCGCTTCTGTGAAACGTCGTTTACAATCGCGCCGAGTATATGTGCACCGACGCTCAGCAGACTGTCTCTGGCCTGTTGGCTATGTCTTCTCGTAGAGGTCTCGGCCTTTAGAACCAACAAAACTGTATCGCAAAGCGCCGCGAGAATCTGGCTGTCAGCAACCGCACCAACCGGCGGCGAGTCTATGATGATACGGTCGTATCGCTCAGACAGGTTCTTCAGCATCTCGGCAAACGCATCGCTGTTAAGCAGCTCAGATGGGTTGGGTACTTCAGGCCCGCAGGGTAGGACATCAAGGTCTTTGACCAGGCCTTGCTGAATCGCTGCATCAATGGTATGTGTTCCTGCGAGCACACAGGATAGTCCCTTTTCGTTATCAAGCTCAAAAATCTTATGCTGGATCGGTCTTCGGAAGTCGCCATCGATGACAAGTGTTTTCTGCCCGGCCTGCCCCATTGTAATAGCAAGGTTGCTGACGAGAGTGCTTTTGCCGTCGCCCGGGGCCGGTGATGTGACAACGATAGTTCTTGCTTTGTCCTTGGGTGCGCCGAAGAACACAGCGGTTCGTATCGTTCTATATGCTTCAGCCACTGCGGACCTGGGTTCAAGGTGTACTTTCTGGCCACGGGTTACGATGCCGTGCTTTTCCGGCACAGGCGCGGTTTTACCATTATGTAGGGCAGGCGAAGCAACACCAGAGGCCTTTGCGTGGTTTCTGGGCACGCTGCAAAGCATACCGGTGCGCATCGCTCGATAGGCCGCAGCACGTGCCATAATGGTTTGCTCCTTTGACACTTCTTTGCCTTTGTGTATAATAGAAAGCACTCTGGTACAGCTCTTTCTATAGAGTTCAGCAGCAGCAGACTTGAGCTTGTGCCATCCTTTTTGGCCGCGGGTTAAGATAGTCCTGCCATCTGACATCGTCGGGACCACACCGAGAACCGGCACACCCAGAATAGCTGATACCTCTTCTGCCGAGCGCAGGCGATAGTCCAGCCAGTCGCGCAGTGCCGCCAGCCCGCAGCCGAACATAATGCCTAAGACCAGAACCATTCCCAGGACCTTTGCCTTTTGCGGCTTTGATGGTCTGTCGGCTGGACGAGCGGTTTCCAGTATGCTGATGTTCAGAGCCCCCGCATCTTCTGTAACGTTAAGCTCCTTAATGCGGTTGTCGAGAATCTCGCATAGATTTTCAAGCCGTTTCAGTTCTGACTGGAGCACCGAATACTCGGTTGCCTTAATGCCCAAATCCTGCGCTGCCTGGCGCTGGCTGTCAAAAGACGTCAGGAGCTCCTCTTCTTTTTGTTTTGCCGTCACATATCTCAGTCGCACCACTTCAGTATAGGCGTCGGCAAATTCTTTCGCCTGCTCGTTAAGCTGCTGTTTGATGTAGTCGATCTTGGCGCGGATTGCCTGGATAGACGGATGGTCTTCGGTACAATGGTATCTGGCGTTTTTTAGCTCTACTTCCGCATCCTTCAATTGCGACAGTAGTTGAGTTTCCACATCGTTGACAAATATGCGAACGCCCAGGCCCGGTGAGGCAGCGGCGAATTGCTTGATTTTGGCCGGCTCGCTTGCCATACTTTTGGTCGCTTCGTAATCGGCTTTTGCATTAATAGTCGCTAATTGCGCTTCGGTCAGTGCCTCGGATAACTTGCTCAGTCTTTCAAAAACTACATTCCCGCCTTTGGTGTCGAAAGCAACCACTCCGTTTTTTCGAGTAAACTCCAGCATCTCCGCAAATTTTTCGGACAGTTCCTTGTCGCGTTTGACCTTTTCTTTTTGAAGGATGTTCAGCACTTCGGAAACGGTGGTACGCTTGGAGGTAGTGTGATAACTAACGTAAGAGTCTATCGTAGCGTTAACAACCTGGGCAGCTTCTTCCGGATATGGCGAATCGAACGATACGGCGATAATGTCATCTTTTTTGCCGATGGCAACGTCCAGATTTCGTTTTATGTACGCCATCAGGTTGTCCACTCCGGCGAACGTTCTGAACTGCTTAATCACAGGGTCATCGACAACGTTAACGACAATAGGGGTGGACTTTATCAATCCTGCCTGCGTGTAAAGGTAGTTCTTCGAGCGAGTCATGACCCCTTCATACTCAGTGATGATTTTTGGGCCGGTTTGCTCAACGTATAGCCGCGAGGTGCTCATATAAATCGGCGTAGCTTTCATAACGTAGATAAAACCTGCCGTCAGGAAGAATACCATAGTGGAGAATATGGTCCAGCGATGCCGCACGGCTATCTGTAGAAGATTATCCTGCGGCAGGTCAGCAGCCTGCACCACCGCCAGGTTTGGACTTCCATTGTCGATTGAGTTGTTATTATCCATAGTTTTCTCTGATACAGAATTCAATACCTCTAATCGTTGTAACTGCGAATATCTGCGCCGACCCGGAGCTGAAATACATCAGAGAGGAACTTGTTGGTCCGGGTGCTCAGTGTGTGGTCAACGTATATGACGTCACCGGGTTTTATCGCGATGCTATATGCTTTAATCAGGGATTTGCTATCAATGCTGAAGGTGGCCGATACCACCTTCCCGCCGGCATCCTGGCGAAAGATTTTTACATAGCGCGGGTCGGCGACCATATCAAGTCCACGCGCAAACGCCAGCGCTTCCATCAGGTTGTACTGAACATCCGGCGGGTAAGGAAAGGCGTTAGGCTGGTTAACAAGGCCCAGTACGGTAAAAACGCTTACGTTGTCGCCCTGGTACTTGGTTACTTTGCAGACCACCGCAGGAGGATTTACAACATACCTGGGGTAATAGGCGCTGATAACGAGTGCTTCTACCTCGGCAAGTGTTTTGCCCGCAACCAGCAGAGTGCCAACGATTGGAAGAGTGATTGCTCCCGTGTCATTTACCCGCACCAGATAAGGTTCAATGTCTTTACGGTCGTATGCTGGCCGAAGCCACTCGCCCATATCAGCGGAGATGACCCGTAAGACAGTGGGCATCTGGAATTCCAGTATATCGCCGGGCACAACGCGATATGGGCCGGTATGCGCCCTTGCTCCATTTTGCCCATTGATATTTGCTTTCGATGCTATTGGCTCGGCTTTTTCAAACTCTCCTATCTCTTCGGGAGATGATAGAGTAGGCCCACATCCTGTAAGCCATAGCAGGCAGAGTGCAAAGATATGAAAGAAAACAATTTTACAGTGTCGGCTGCGCTTCCGTAGCTTTGGTTTTTGCACTATGTATCCCCCCAATTATCGCCCCATTTTTATTTTATATCACGAATCCCGACTTGTCGGGATTATTCGTTTTGGTTAAACCTATCGGCCTTTTTGAGGCCGAAGGATTAAATTTATTGGGACTTTTTTGGCGGTCAGAAGATTTGTGTAAGCACCTCTTTTTTTAGGCCTGAAAATTGGTCCTGTGACTATAATCAAGGGTGGAGAAATCGATTTTATCGGCCTTTTGTCCAACCGCAGCATTGATTTCATCGTCCCTATTAGGAGGTAGAATACCGATTTTATCGGCCTCTTATTAGGGACTTAAAATTAAAGTGCAAAATATAAAATGTTCGAATGAGCGGTTCGAATGAGTTCACCGAAGTTGCTCACGTCGAAGTCTGGGGAAGATGTGTTCCTTAATTTTGAATTTTGAGTTTTGAAATTCGAATTATCTGATTAGGGGCCGACCCAGTGAACTGTCAGGGTCTGCGTGGCTGTGTATGTGCCGGCGTCAGCAAGGTCATTTGCGTAATTGCTTGCTTTGACATGAACGGTCACCTCTACGTCATCATCGCCTGTTACATGTGTCACAGGCGCAGCAGTTGTCAGGAATCTGTCATAAGTTTCATAGTTTGTGCCGGCGCCGCCGGTCGCACCGGAACCATTACCGTCGAACGTCAGCTTGTATTCTGTAACGAGTGTGTCCCCGGCAAAAGATAGCTGAGCCTCGGTGGAATTGTCGGCGGAGATTTCCACATCTCCGTTGATTGAAAGATTGGCGGATGAGCTGCCTTCGCTTATCTGATTTTTGCTTGCGATACCTGGTAAAGCTATAGGGCCGAAATTGGAATCCCAGAACATAAAGCTTTCACCAATAAGCAACTCCGTCCACACAAAAATTAGTATGGGAACCACGAGGATATAGGCCAGCGTCAGCTTCATTTTATTAAGGTCGGTGTGCATCTGAAGACTTACGTTCTATGTTTGTTTCGACCGAGTTCTGATCGGGTGGATGTCGCCCTTCGGGAGGAACGGAGTTCTCCTGCAGGTCATTAAGCTCTTTCTCGACACTTATCTTGCTGTGGCGCTCGAAAAATGGGTCCCGGTCTTCGTGTATCAGTCTTGGTGTAATGAATATTACGACTTCCTTATCTATTGTGCTGGATTCTTTGGCCTTGAACAAACCGCCTACGAATGGAATTGAACTGAGCACGGGCACACGTTTATCCTTGGTTCGTTCCTGGGTTTCAATCAAACCTCCTAAGACTATTGCATCGCCTTCCTTTACGCGGACACAGGTGTCAACTTTGCGGCGTCGAACTAATGGCAGGTCTCCCGAAGCGTTGCCTTCTATTTGATTCTGGCGGGAAGCGACATCGCTGACCTCCGTGGCGACGTCAACGGTGATGTCACCGTCATTACCTATAGTTGGTTTTATCTCCAGGGTTACGCCGGTTTTGATTACCTTAAGCTCTGTCCGCAGCCGGGCGGGGACATCGTAGAGGTCGGTGACAATGCTGAAGTATTCCTCAAGGGATATGTCTATGACGGCTTTTTCACCGTTTTGGGTGGCCACCCGGGGACGAGACCTTATGGTGGCCTTGTTTTTACCAACCAGCGCACGTATAGTAAACAGCAGACTTGTCAGCCGATTCTTTGGCACGCTTGTGTATTGCGCTGTGCCCGTGAAAAATCCCAGACCCCCTTCCATACTGAGAGAGTTGTGGGAGTCGGAATACTCCCAATCAAGGCCGAATTGCTTGCTGGCTTCTTCCCAGAGCTCCACAACAAGCACCTCCAGAACCACCTGCTGACGGGGAACATCGAGCTCGGTTACAATGTCCATAATGTGTTTGGCGATTTCAGGGGCGGCATAAATCAGCACTTCATTTTCCCTTTCCCCCGTGGTGACGTACTGCTCGACAGATTTTGGAAGAGAAGATTTTAGATGCTTTGCGCTTATGTATTTCAGGCACAACCGTTTGCAGTCTGCGATTTCAAGAGAACTCGGACATGTTGGAGAACCGCAGCTAACAAGGTAAGACTTCCCATTCTTCTTGTGAACAGAAAGACCCCGGCTCGACAAGAGCTCATCCATACAGTCTCGAAATGGTTTGCCTGGACCGGTGTCGAGCGAAACGAGCGGGTCAGAAACGTGGGGGCAGGTTACAATGGTGACGCATGTTTCCATTGATATGTCCCGGAGGACCTGCATAAGCGGCACATCGGCCCAAACATTCTTGACCATTATTGCTTCGTTGGCATCAGTTATGCCGCTGGTAAGTGCGTCCGCGTAGGTAACACAATGACCCAGCCCAAATAAGATCACAAGAGACGCCAGTGCGACCATTTTCCACAAATCAAGCTGTTTTATGGCTATCAATGAAGTCATTAACTGCCCTCGCTTGCTAACTCAATATGCCTGCTGACCAGAATATGAACCGGGATTTCGCGCAGCATAACATTATTTTCGGCTTGACTGGTCAGTCCTGAACGTTCCACTTCTATCTGGATGGTTGCGTTGTAATCCTGCGGTTGCGCATCTGCTGGTATTCTGACTGTGCAGACTATGTTCCGCCGGCCGTTCGGCGCGAGCGCAAACTCGGAGCAATCCAGTTTCATCCATCCTTCCCGAATCTGGTCGTTTTGCATCCGGCAGCGAACAGAAATAGTGCCTGAGCCGGTGTTGGCAATGAGGAATTTTGTCACTGTGAACCGGCCTGGGTTCAGTGCCAGGTCAATCTTCTGTGGGTTTAACTCAAGCATCCCTCTGTCATCACCTGTGAAATTCTGAGCCCACTGAGCGGCCAGTTCCTGGCTTACCGGAAACTCCACGTCCTTGGTTCTCGTGCGTCCATACTTTGAGCCGGAGTCAAAGAACACTCGCACTCTATACTGGCCCGCTGCTAATGGCTGCGCCATCACGCCGGTAAACCAGCGTGTATGACCGGGCAGGATTTGTCTGCGACTTGCATATAAGGGTATGTAACCGATGCGGTGCGAGTTTCCATCATAAAGAAATGCCTTTCCGTTTGGTTCTGTTGCTAGCAATCCGTCATTTTTCAACCGGGCATTTATTTTTAGCGAGCGGTCTGTCTGACCTTCTTGAGAGGCCTGGTGCCGGGCCGATTCCTCAGGAACACCTTTTTCCAGTGCTAATCGAGGCAAAGATACATTCACATCTGTAATACTTGTCTGTTCAATATAGTTTCTTCTCGCTGCCCGCACAAACACACCGGATGCGGTTCTCAATATGACGTGCACGTTCGTTTTCTGATTTTTTGAATTGCCCAGCGTCAACATAATTGCGGCCCAGTAATCTCCGTCAGCACTAACAGGGGCTGATACTTTTCCTTTTAACTCTTTAGATTCACCCGGCTCGAGGATTAATTCGCCGGCGTCAAGACCAATCCACTGGACGGCTGACCGGCTGTGTTTATGCTCCTGACCGAAAGAAAGCTGCCCCTCAGGAGAGACCGTGAAATCCACGACGTCCGCATAAACAGTGCAGGGCCCTGTTTCAGGGCCTCTGTTTGCATTTGTTACAGTGACAGAGAAAAAGGCCTCCCCGCCGGGCTTGACCTCGACCCACTGTTTTAGTGGACTGACTGCCATTCCAGCAATGGCATCGACTGGAAGTGTGGACAGGGCAATCAGTGCAAGCACTACCGCACTCTGTTGTGTTATGCCTGACCGGCTTTGCATTTCGCCTCCTTTCTTGTTTTGCATCACCCTTCCACGACTGCGACTGCAAGTGAGAGATAGTCCCGCGTTTGCCCATCTTGTTGACAGCAGGACCGGCCTTTCCTTTGCTCTATCGGATATAGGTCGTACTAATCGCTTGTCCAGGATGCTGTCAGGGTCTGGGTGGCAATGTACGAACCCGCATCGACAACCTCACCATTAGGATTGCTGGCCTGCACGTATAAGGTGACGTTAACAGCACCGTCTGTGCTCTTATGTGTTACTGCTGATGCGGTAGTTAAGAACGTGCTGTAATCAGTCCAGGTATTCACGCCGGTGCCGCCTGTAGCAGTGGAGCCGTCGCCATCGTAAGACAGTTTGTATTTTGTAACAAGACTGTCGGTAGCAGACGATAACCGAGCTACTGTGGTGTTGTCGGCGCTGATTTGCAGATTGCAATTCGTGTAGAGCGTTTGCGCCTGGCTGCCCTCCGGGGCATCAGCCTGATGGGAAATGGCAGTCAGGCCGATATCTGAGAAGTTACCTACCCACTCCATAATGGTATTAACAGTTACCGATATGTCGCATGTTGCCGGCTGGTTTCCTGGATTAGGGGCCCATACCAGGTTCGCATCGAGTAACAACACTATTCCCATTAGCAACACAACTCTTCTAACTGATGTTTTCTTCATAATACACTCCTCTTTGTCAGTCTCTGGCAAATTTTTGTGTCCACCTCCTGGACTAAAACATTGCCCCCGAACCCATCTCCCGAAAAACAATCTCAAAAAACCTGAGTTTGAGGACTTCACCTGACACAGCATAGACCGAGCACGGCACGGACCCCGACAGGTCAGGACTTCCTATGGCCATTATCGAGAGCGATTAAAAAGACTTAAGGGGTCTATTTATAGAAAACAACCATAAACTCATTAGACCTGTAATGTGACTGTTAAGGATACTGATACCGCGCAGGCCGTGAAGAGACCGAAAAATTTACGCAAGGAAAAAATTTAAGTCGAAGGCATAACTATTGTAGTCGCCATCCGACCTGCTCTAACGTATGGCGTTTTTATGGGACTTCATAATACTCAAAGTCGCCTCGGTGCAATTATGTTGTTGACTTTTTTCCTCTTATTTTGGTAAAATAAGTAATCGGGTTAGGGCGAACGTAACTACACCCTGTTAGGACTGGAGGAGTATCAGAAGATGAACCGCAATTTCTTATTCTCAATATTGGCCTTTTTTTCGACGCAAAACTTAGTGCCGGCGGCGCACACCCCTGTCAGTGCCACCTGCGACATATCATGCACTGTGGCGGACATTGCTGAGTGGTCGGACGACAGTTTCCCGGCAATTGAGATTGGAAACCTCACAGCCGAGAACAGAGAGGTTTCCGGCAGTGCCTCGCTGGTGCTTTACACTAACAGAGATGTGCAAATCATCGCCGACAACTCAAATGCAGCACGACTCTCAAGGGATGGTGTGCACAACCTTGTTACCCAGTATAAGCTGGAATATGATGCAGCAGGAACGGGCCAAACGGGAGGTAGAACAGCGGGCTGGAGTGATTATGACCGCTTTCTCGTCAATGGTTCTCAGGTAACACATGCCTGTGGCGATGGGGCTGTCGAGGTAATTTTATCTGTCAGATCCTTCAAGAATACCGCCCCGCGTGCCGGCGAGTCTGGCCGCTACACCGCCAGACAAACCCTCACAGTCTGCTGGAAGTAATCCCTATGAGTCGGGAAGTTTTTT
>Ga0315274_10012132_pt1 | contig 12314 bp, 9 predicted proteins | sample YL17G02_20_MG_FD_203700 | JGI IMG/M metagenome (GOLD analysis project Ga0315274, IMG submission 203700) | Sediment microbial communities from Yellowstone Lake, YNP, Wyoming, USA - YL17G02_20 | ecosystem: Environmental > Aquatic > Freshwater > Lake > Sediment | place: USA: Wyoming | collected... | reverse complement strand
AGAGGTGCAGATGTCTTGGATTTTAAGAAGGGTTTTCCGAAGGCGAATTTCACTTCTTCTAGGTATTGGTGGGGTCTGCAGTTTTGGCTTTTGAAAGCGTACGGCAAATTGTCTGGTGATGTTATTCCCCCAATCATAGAAGAGGGCTGAACTGGTTTCTTGAAGGCATGTGGTCGTTCAATGAAGCTAAAGGTCACAATAGGTGTATGTGCCAGAAACAGCGCATCCACAATTTGTGAGGCTATAGAAAGTATAATTGATCAGGATTTTCCGCCCGAGTTGTTGGAAATAGTTTTTGTGGACGACGGAAGTGAGGATGACACTTTGGCTATAATACAGGCATATGTCTCAAGAATGGATATAGCTGCAAGAGTATTTCATACTGAATGGCAAGGATTAGGTCCCGCCAGAAACATTGTAGTCAATAACACTAGAGGGAAGTACATCATATGGGTTGATGGTGACATGATACTGCCCGCTGATCACGTGAGAAAACAAGTGGAATTTATGGAGCTGAACCCGAAAGTGGGAATTGCAAAGGCGAAATACGGACGGACAGCAAAAGATGGCACAGTCGCAGCTTTGGAAAATGCTCCTTTCATGGTTTACGATACCAAACTCGATGCGGTTAACTCGAAACTTCCAGGAACTGGTGGGGCCATTTTCCGTTTGGAAGCTCTTAGACAAGTGGGAGGGTTCGATAGCGGTTTGAAGGGAACTGGCGAAGACCAAGATGTCGCATACAGGATTAGGGCTGCGGGCTGGGTTCTTGATCGGAGTCCTGCTGTTTTTTTTGAAAGGAGAGTTAGAACTTGGAAGAGTCTATGGGCTAAGTATTTTTGGTACGGCTATGGTGATCATGACCTTTATTGCAAGAACCGCGGAATATTCTCTCCTAGTCGGATGAATCCGCTTGCGGGTTTTGTTGCTGGCGCTCTGCAAATTCCTGATGCCTATAGAATAACAAGCTGCAAGTCTGTCCTTTTGCTACCTTTTCACTTTGCTTTCAAGATGATGGCTTGGTGTGCAGGGTTTTCCAAAGCGCGTCTAGACTCCAGACAGTTCGTATCAACTAAGGTAACGTGAGCTTCTGGCACTGACTTGTTGCAGGTGAATAATCCAATCAAGAGAGCTTGGAAAAATGAGAATCTACATTCTGACTTTCTTTGGAGATCTGCTTTTGAGGGACATGGGTCCGACCGTGCGCATTTACAATTTAGCAAAGGGCTTGGCATCGCTAGGTCACGATGTTCATGTAGTAATTCCTGGTTGGAACTCATTTGACAAGCAAGTTGACGGGCTCACGGTTCATAGCATAAAGGGCACATTTCCGCCCGCAGTCCTTGGAGTCTTCAGTAAACTAGTAGGTGTATCGAGGCCGACATCACTCTTCTTTTATGATTTTGGTTTCATAACAAAGGTCAGCCGAATGATACTCGAATCTGACGTGGTGCAAATAGAGGAGCAAGAGGGAGGCGGGCTCTTAATACCTATAATTTCAAGAGCATTGAAGAAAACGATTGTTGTTGATTGTCATGATGTTTTTCAGGCTCTGAGATTGAAGCATACGAGCGCGGTTCGTGCGGTTTTGGAGACTTTTCTGGAGAAATTGGCTTACCGATTCTCAAGTGCCATATTGACTGTTTCTGAAAAGGAGAAGCAGCTTTTGGTTTCCTATGGAGTCACGGGGAACAGAATTCATGTCGTACCTAACGGTGTGGACGTGGAAGCTTTCAATCCTTCGGTAGATGTAAGGCGTATTAAGGACCGGTATGGTTTGAGGAATTTCCAGACAGTTGTTTTTGTCGGTAATATGGAGTATTCTCCTAACCAAGAAGCAGTGCAAGCGATAGCTTCAAAAATTGCCCCGCTAATTAAGAAAGAGGTTAGTAATACAAAGTTTCTTATAGTAGGAAGAACCCCGGCAAACATGGAGTTTCCCAATTTAACCTTCACAGGAGTTGTTGATAACGTCACCGAATTTCTCGTGGCTTCGGATGTTGCCATTGCTCCCTTATTTCACGGATCGGGTACAAGGTTAAAGATTCTTGAATACTTTTCCTGCAGTCTTCCTGTAGTATCTACCACTGTTGGAGTGGAAGGCTTAGATGTCAAGAGTGGGGTTCACGCTTTGGTCGAAGATAACATGGATAGGTTCGCTATTGGAGTGATCAAATTGTTGAAGGACAGAGAATTGGCGATTAGGCTTGGGAAAACCGCGAGAGAACTAGTTGTTAATAATTACGATTGGAAGGAAATTACGATGCGGCTAAGTAAAGTTTATCACAATTTGCTTTTAGGAATAGGCAACAACGCGAGATTTGGTGGTAAACCTTAGATCAACCTATTCAGTGATAAGCCTGCTATTTTGGTTTTTTGAAAGTATGTGCTAGCGGTGTAACTATACATAAGTGATGTGGGTGCACGTTGATCAGTCATTGTTACTTTCCACTTTTAATGGCAGCTGTAAGTATCTGCCCTGATTCTGCGCATGCTAAGTTTGTCTACTAAGCGCTTCTAGCTTTTTCAAAATTTGCGAAAAAGTGTGATGATAAATAGTTTTTATAGGGTAAATCTAATGCCCCTCAGCTACTTTGCTTATAAGTATCTCGCCGCTTCGTGTAGGCGGAGGACACCAAGCATACCCATTCTGCAGTAAGCCATGTTGCATATGAGCTGGAACTGTCCAAACCCAAGCAATGTAACTCATGTTCCATTCATTGTAAATAGTTAAGCTGTTGTTGAAGTATGCAAGCTCGCGTTCCAATTCGTCGCCCGTCCACCACATGTTGGCTCCAATTTCGCCGACAAGAACTGGTTTACTTAGATTGTTAAGAACATAGTTAACTAAGCAGTATTGAAGCGCTAATTTAATGTCGTCATATTCCCAGACATTCACGCGTGTGGGAACTGTCCTGTGGAAGTCACCACGGTAATTGTGGAAGCTGTAAACAATATTGCCTTGAGAGTCATTTAGCGGATATGATTCAACCCAGTCCATTATAGCAGCTGAATTTGCTGGCGGTGGATAGTCAAGGTTGCACCAAATGCCGTAATTCCATTGGACGATTATGATTTGGTCTGCACCTGTTGCACGGATTGCGTCAATACATTTCTGTACAGCATCAAACCAGAGGTCTCTTGCTGTTGTGTTGCCGTGAGGCTCATTGTAAAGTTCTAGTAGCACGTTTGGGAAACTCTTGAGTTCAGTAGCCACACTTGCCCAGTAATCTATGAATGCCTGTTCACTCGGTATTATGGCTTCTTGCTCTGGTGGGATGTAAGGTGGGAAAGGCATCTCATATTGGGTTCCACCGTTTACGCAGTACGGTTCAAAAATTACATAGATTCCTCTTTTTCCAGCCCAAGCAATAGTGTCTTTTATATGTTGTCTATAACTAGAGTTATCTTCGATCCACCATTGAATGTTTGTGTGTAGGCGTAACACAGTGCATCCCCACTCTTTCATCTTGTCCAAGTTATACTTCACAGCGTCTGGATTCCACACACCTAATCCAGATGTCCAGCCTCCGCCTTGAGGGTTCCACCAACCGTTAGGGCTGTCGAGATAGCCTTCTTGGTTAACCCCCCTAAGTACAACAGTGTGGTTAAAGCAATCTTTGATGTATCTTCCTTCAACATGTAATGGTAAAATACTGGCTATAGTGCCTGAACTTCTTATGGTTACATTGGTAAACAGCGATGCGATTACGGGGGACAGGCTGAAAATTCCAGCAAGCATAACTGAAATCATGAACACTGCATAAAGTTTTGTGTTCTGCATTTCTTTCGTAACCTGTTTAATTGTTTGTAATCTACGAGTTAAAAGGTTTTGATTATCTTTTGATTTGTTCATACGCTCTTCAATTATACATGTTCTGTGGATTGTAATAAATCTTGTGTCTTACGATAGGCTATCAGCTCTCTGAAATTCGAATATATACATTGAATATGAAAGAGAGAGGTTTTCTTAAATGAAGCTTATGTATTCTAGGCGGAAATCAATGGATTTTCTACTGGTTATAATATTCTTGCAGTCTATGGTGTATCTCACTGTGTTCGTAGATGTCCCAGTTGCCAGGCAAGTCGTGGGATTTGTCTATTTCACTTTTCTTCCAGGATTCATTATTCTCAAGCTGTTAAAATTGAATGAACTTGGCAGAATAGAAACAATTCTTTTCTCGGTCGGGTTCAGTGTTGCGTTTCTGATGATTGCTGGACTTTTAATAAACGAATTTGGCTTACTACTAGGTATCCTAAAACCGCTTTCAGTAGTACCTTTAATGATAGTTTTGAACAGTTTCGTCCTTGTAGGTGGAGTTTTGGTCTATTTAAAAAGCGAAGGTGTGAAAATTTGGGGTAGTGAACCTATTAAGATGTCTCCCTTTGCATTACTATTTTTATTCCTTCCAATTTTGAGCATTGTCGGAGCAATGTATGTAAATGCCTATGAAAACAATTTACTTCTTCTCTTTATGATAATAGCAATCTCGTTGCTATTCGTCGTCGGTGTTATATCCAAGAAACTGTTGCCTTCAAAACTCTATCCTTTCGCTGTGCTTATGATAGCTATTGCTATTCTTTACCACGCTTCACTCATTTCCAACTATATCGTTCCTTTCGGCTCAGATGTTCCTGTTGAATATTTTGTTTCTAGAACTGCAGAAAACAATGCGCATTGGAGTTCAACTCTTCCCTTCTTTGGGGATATTGGATACGGCAGAATCAACGGAATGCTAAGCGTCACAATCCTTCCTACAGTTTACTCGACCTTATTGAAAATAGACCCAACATGGATGTTCAAACTGCTATTTCCACTAATTTTTGCTTTTGTACCCTTGGGTTTATACCAGACCTGGCAGACATATGTAGGTAAAAAATACGCTTTCATCTCGGCTTTTCTGTTTATGGCACAGGCAACATTCTACACAGAAATGCTAGGATTAAACAGGCAGATGATAGCAGAATTGTTCTTCGTTCTATTGTTACTTGTTATAGTGAATAAGAAGATTAAGCCAGTTAATAAGATGATATGCTTCATGATTTTCAGCTTTGCTTTGGTAACCTCACATTATGCACTCGCTGAGATTTTCCTGTTCTTCATTTCTTTCGCTTTAGTCTCGTTGATTGTTTTGAAACGTCCAAGCAAAAAAATGACAGTAAGTATGGTTGTTTTCTTTTTTGCAGTAATGTTTGCATGGTACATTTACACTTCTGGTTCAGCCACTTTTAACAGCTTTGTGGAGTTTGGAAATCACGTCTATGGTCAGATAGGTGACTTTTTCAATCCCGCATCACGAGGACAAGCTGTACTGACAGGTTTGGGAATGGTTGAATCACCATCTATTTGGAACACTATCAGTAGAATTTTTGCGTACCTTACGCAAGCTTTTATTGTTGTTGGCTTCGTTGGTTTGGTCACTAAACGTACGAGGATTCGTATTGAAAAGGAGTACTTCATTCTTAGCTTAACAGCCATGATGCTTTTAGCTATGCTTATATTGGTGCCGGGGCTAGCGAATGCGCTCAATATGACGAGGTTTTACCATATACTCCTATTTTTCCTAGCTCCTTTCTGTGTCATAGGTGCCGAGTTTATCGTTAAGGTGTTGTCTAAGCGAGAAAAGGAATTTGCTGTTTCAGCTTTATTGTTAATTGTGTTAGTACCTTACTTTCTTTTTCAAACGGGTTTTGTGTATGAAGTGACTGGAAGTGATAGTTGGTCGATACCTCTTAGCGGATATAGAATGAATGCTCTTAGATTGTATGGTCAGTATGGATACACAGACGCGTACAGCGTATATGGAGCTCAATGGTTATCAAAAAATGTCGATGTCAGAAATTCGGGATTGTATGCAGATGGTTTTTCTCGGAATAATGTGTTAACTATTTATGGTATGGTCTACAGAGGCCATGTTAATGGGTTATCTAATACTACGAGAGTGGCGGAAAACGGCGTTGTTTATCTGAGTACATTAAACGTTGTTGAGGGAGTTATTCCGTTTGGACGGCTTCCGTGGAATACCAGCGAGCTTTCCTCTGTTTTTGATGATTTGAACGTAGTATACGCTAATGGCGGCAGTGAAATCTATAAGCAATCACCTTAGAGCGTGCGCTTTTCTTGCTGAACTAAGAATAGGAGATAGGTTAGTAATTGCCTAATAGACCAAAAGTTTCGGTGGTAATACCAACATTCAAACGTGCACATTTAATAGGCTATGTTTTTGAGGCACTGACAAAGCAAACCTACAAAGACTTTGAGGTTTTAGTGATCCTAAAACCAAGTGGAGATAAGACAGAAAACATCGTAAAAAATTATGAAAAATTGTTGAAAATGAAGTTGATTTTTCAAAATCGAGGCTACTTCGTTGACGCATTAAATCTGGGACTCAAACATGCCAAGGGCGACATTATAGCGTTCTTAGATGATGATGTTATCCCCTTTCCGGACTGGGTTCAAAGGCACATAGAAACCTATGAGAAATCTGACATCGGAGGAGTGGCTGGAAACGTTATACCAGCAACATTAAAAGAAGCGAAATCGCTGTCAATTAAAGATGAGGCATCGGAAATTATCCCGAACCTCAGGCCGTTTTTAGACAGTATCGGACGTAATGTTTGGGACAGTCCTCTTGAAGGTTTAGAAAACTATCTTGTTTATGTGTCAAAGGCAGGAGTTGTAGAGTACAATTATAAAATATCGCACCTTGCATGGCGCCAAATTACGAAATCACTGCTTGGCATGGGCGCCAACATGTCAGTTCTAGCTGAGGCTGTCAAAGGTTTCGGGTTTCCTAGTTCGTGGATACGGGGTTTGACAAACGAGCAGTTCTTGGGTTGGCACATTTGGAAGCGGGGCTATGATCTTGTTTTTAACCCGAATGCTAGAGTTTATCATCTTGTTGGTCATCAAACTTTGAGCCGTAAAATTAAAGATACAAGAAATGAAACATTACGTTGGATTGAGTATGAACTTCTTTTTTATCGTCTCTATGGCATTGAGCCGGGTCTTTCCACGATGCATAGAATTACATGGCTTATTTTTTCCACTTTGGTTGACTTCAAAAAAATTTGCAAAGATAAGGATCTTCATAGAATTATTAGATTAAAGGGCAGATTTCTGGGAAATCTCATTGGAGTGAAATGGCTTTTATGCAGAAAACTTGGTCTAAGCTATGACCCGCTAAGAGATTTGCAGCATGTCATATGAATAAGAGTGATTTTATGTGAAGGTTTCAATTATAATTCCAACTTACTATCGTTCTAACGATTTATCCGATCTTTTTATTAGTCTTTTAAAGCAAACCGTTAAGCCTATTGAAGTTATAGTTGTCGATGATACTCCTACTTCAGTGATTAAACATGTATGCGAAGATTATGAGGACAGATTCAACGAGGTAAAAGTCAGGGTCGTTTATGTTAAAAATCCTAGAGAACGCTCTACGGCAATTGCGAGGAATCTTGGAGCCAAGATAGCTAAGGGTGACATTATTTTATTTTTAGATAGCGATCTAGTGCTTTATCCCGAGTATATCGAAAAAATATTGGAGGTTTTTAAGGAACACCCAGATGCCCTTGGAGTTCAAGGTTGGACCGTATTTCCGCCTTTTCCTAGAAAGGGTATACGCTATCATTCTGTGCAAACCTTACAGAAGCTATTTTTTCTTCCTGGACATTTGGCAAGGGATGGTTGTGAATATCCGTCGTATCCCATCAATCTTACGAAGGTAATTAGCTGTAACTGGTTAAACGGTTTGGGCATGGCTATAAAATGTAGCGTTCTTAATGAATTCAAATTCGATGAAAATCTTAGAGAATACGGTTATATGGAAGATGTCTTGTTTTCCTACTCGATCTATAAGAATTATCCTCAGAAATTATTCATAACTCCCTATGCCAAATGCATTCATAAGGTCAGCAAAGAGGGGAGAATGGAAAGTTCAAAGTTAACCTATCACAAGAACCAATGCAGAAAATACGTTCTAAAGAGGCTGTTCGGTTTGAAGGGTTTATTAATATATGGCTGGCAAAATTTAGGCATTCTGATTCTCAGATTCGTGTATACATGCAAAACGAAGACAAAAACCACCTTGCAAAACCAAAACATCTAACACCTTTGTATTCCGAATACCATGTTAAGTAAACTTAAGATGATCTGACCATGGACAAATTGGAAGAAACACTACGCAAATATCAAGGCAAGAAATTCCTAGTTATAGAGCCAAGTGGAAACAATGGCGATCGTTTAATATATATGGGATTGGAGAAAAAACTTAAAGAACTTGGAACAAAGTATACGGTCTTACGGTATGAAGAAAGCGGTAAGTTTCCTTTTCTTCATGTCCTGTATTTTGGACCTTGGAAAAGAATTCTACGTGTAGTAGCTGTATTGGGCAAGTTCAACAGTAGTTTGGAGATTGCAATTAACAAGATAGATAAGTGGATATATGAGCGAACTCTGAGAGCAAACAAAATCAAAGCCAATCCAGTATACGTCATTTTGATTCATGGTGGCGGCAATATAAATGATCTTCACGGGTTTGGTATACGTCTTCTAAAGAACGTGATCCAGCATAATCCTGAAAGCGTCATCATAGTTGGACCGCAGACCTACTGGTTCCGAGAAACTCATTTTCTAAAGCTTTTTCTAACCGCAAAACAGAAAATCTACCTTTTTTGTCGAGAAAGATATAGCTACAACCTTTTAAAATCAATGAACCTTCCAAAAAATGTTCACATTAGTTTGTCTCACGATACGATTTTTTATTTATCAAAAAAGGACTTTCACCCTCGGCAGGGTGCTTATGATTTAATCTGCTTCAGAACAGACAGGGAATCAACTTTATTTCGAAAAACAAGGGACCTGATACGAATACAAGAAAATGGGATAATTGACTTGAGGCAATCCAAAAAAAGGATTGTTGTAGGAGACATATCCTTACTTAACGACTTTGGGAATTTTGTTAATTTGATTGAAGGCTCAAGAAAAGTTTTTACCGATAGACTTCACGTCGCAATACTAGCTACGATGCTGGGCAAGGGTACTATTCTGTATCCCAACTCTTATTATAAAAACAAAGGCATCTACGAGTTCAGTTTATCAAAATATCCTAATATAGAGTTCGTCCACGATCTTCCGGGTATCGACATAGTTATAAAGCAAGTATTGAATCCCATTAACAATTAGTTGTAAAGAAATAAGCATCTAAGCCAGAATCATTTGGACGTATCTGGAATGGTTAGTCAACGTGTTCTTGTCACTGGCGGTGCAGGTTTCATCGGCAGCCACCTCGTTGACGCCCTCATAACCAAAGGAACCAACGTCTGTGTCTTCGATAATCTCAGCAGCGGAACCTTGCAAAACATTAAACAGTGGCTAGACAGCCCAAACTTCACCTTAATAAAAGGCGACTTGCTAAACCCTTCTGACATCAAAAAACTAAAACAAGAATCTTATGACCTTGTTTTCCATTTGGCTGCAAACCCAGAAGTTAGAATAGGCTCCACAAACCCAAACATCCATTTCGAACAGAACCTAGTTGCCACCCACAACCTCCTAGAACACCATAGAAAAACCAAAAACACTCCTACACTAGTCTTCACTTCCACCAGCACAATCTACGGCGAACCCACAAAAATCCCCACACCCGAAAACTATGCCCCATTAAAACCCATTTCCACATACGGCGCCACCAAACTCGCCTCTGAAGCCCTCATCTCCGCCTACGCATACACATACGGCTTCAAAGCCATAATCCTCCGCCTAGCCAACATAGCAGGCCCAAGAAGCCAACATGGCGTCATCCACGACTTCATCCAAAAACTAAACAAAAACCCCAAAGAACTCGAAATACTCGGAGACGGAACCCAAACCAAATCCTACCTATACATAATTGACTGCATAAACGCCATGCTCCTAACACTACAAAAGTCAAAGGAGCACGTTGAAATCTACAACGTAGGCTCGGAAGACCAAATAACAGTCACAGAAATAGCCCAAACAGTCACCCAAGAAATGGGCTTAAAAAACGTAAAATTCAAACTCACCGGAGGCGTAAACGGCGGCAGAGGCTGGATAGGAGACGTCAAAAACATGTTACTGGACACAAACAAACTCAACTCCTTGGGTTGGAAACCCGAACTTAATAGCGAACAAGCCATAAGAAAAACCGTCCAACACATAATTTCCGAAACACTTTAACACGCGCCAAACCGATAAATAATCCCATTAATATCGGATCAAAAACGCAAGTCTCCTCACACAAAGATAGATACATTTGATGTCGCAGAATTTTGCAGTAGTCATAACTAATACATTGGCTTAAAATCTATTAAAGGACCATTAAATCCAGTAGCAGGCGTCGGCATAATAAATTTCTGAGAGTGTTGAGGTTGCGAGTTGGTGTTTTTTATCCTACATTGAACGTTTACGGCGGAGGAGAATTCGTAGCAGCAACCATTGCAAACACCTTAGCCCAAAACAACTATGACGTCACCCTCTTCACCAACGAAGAAGTAAAGCAACGGGAAATCAAAAAATTTTTTGGAAAAAGCCTCAATCCCTCCATAAAAGCCATCGTTAAACCCTCAACAGTCCAACCGAGAGGACTATTAGATTTCTATCAAACCATTTTCCGCTCCTACATTTTCAAATCAAAATGCCACATATGGATAGACGTGTATTCAAACCGCATTTTTCCATGGACCAACATAAGCTACATCCATTACCCCTTTCTAAACCACTACTCCTACAGACCAAAGTTCCCATACTTAAAAAGCAGAAATATCCTGCCGGTTGGCGGTTTGCCATACGCCTTCTTCGAAAAAAACCTCACCAACGATAACAGAAAACTCATACTCGCCAACAGCCACTACACGGCAGATGAAATAAGAAGATTTTCTGGAAAAAAAGCAGAAGTACTATATCCACCAGTACCCTCAATCATCTTCAATAATAATCCAGAAACCCTAACTAAAAACCAACGAAAAAACCTAGTAGTCACAATATCCCGTTTCGAACCTGGCAAAGAATTAGAAAAAATCCCTTACATGGCTTCATTAACAGAAAAAAACATTCAATTCGCCATAATAGGCCGAGTGCACTACCGAGACACGCTACTTTCGTTGCAAAAACTCACCAAGAAACTCGGTTTGACAGACAGGGTAAAATTTTTCCCAGATGCCTCAAGACTGGAAATGAAACAAATATTGAAAAACGCAAAAATATACTTACACACAATGATTGGCGAACATTTCGGAATTTCAATAGTTGAAGCCATGGCAATGGGTTGCCTACCAGTAGTCCACAACTCAGGGGGGGCCAAAGAATTTGTACCTGCACAATGGAGATATGAAAACATGCAAGATGCTGCAAGGAAGATAGAAACAGCAATTTTTGAATGGACGCCAGAAAAAGCTGAAGGAATGGTTGAAATTGCTAAACAATTTTCTGAATCTAAATTCTGTACAAATTTCACGAGATTATTCTTGCAATACTGCAATCAATGGTACCAAAACCATCTTCGTTAATGCTTAACAATGGAAAAAGTAGCATTTTAAACAGTGAAGAGGAAGAAAATGGAATTTAGGAAAATATTAGTTGCCAATCTGTTGGTCATCATACTTCTTTTTAGTTTAGTGGGAAGCATATTATTCTTAGAATGTAGGGTAAAGGCAGTAGACGCTTATCTAGATAATGATTACGTTCCGATCAAATGGGCTCTAATAGTGTTGGGAGGTTTTGAATATTATAAACATCCTCCTGGATTTAATGCAATTCAGAAAGTTGAACATTGGATAGAGTCCGAAGGTGTTCCTTATGACATTATTGAAGATGACAACATTGAAGCCCCAACCAACACCCTCACGTCCAGCAAATATCCTCTGCAGTACGCCAACGGAACAATAAGGTATGGAGTTTTTGTAATAATAATGAACCAACAAAGCGATACTTCTGCTGCCAACATTGACTATATTTATAGGGCGGTTGGTAACGGAACAAATTCTATTATTTTTGGAACTGCAGCAAAATATGTTCCAACACTTTTGGACATTTCTCAAGGAGATGTTTCATATTTTGTAGACTATGGTATCACTCAAATCAACTGCACCATTCACAAGACGTTCAGCGATGGAATCATAGAATATCAGCAGGACACCATTGAAACAATAAACAATTCATATTCCTTACATGCAAATGTTTCTAATACTGAAGGAAAAACTGTCTGGTACACGATGCATAGCAATACTGGCAAGACTTGGATTGGAATGATGAACACAACCTACGGTTTTGGAAAAGTTTTCTGGAATACGGT
>Ga0315274_10012129_pt1 | contig 12315 bp, 12 predicted proteins | sample YL17G02_20_MG_FD_203700 | JGI IMG/M metagenome (GOLD analysis project Ga0315274, IMG submission 203700) | Sediment microbial communities from Yellowstone Lake, YNP, Wyoming, USA - YL17G02_20 | ecosystem: Environmental > Aquatic > Freshwater > Lake > Sediment | place: USA: Wyoming | collected... | reverse complement strand
CTCTCGGGCGCCAGGGCCAGTGACGAAGGCGGGGAACAACTCCTCGGTCCGAAGGTCTTCCCGTTCCTCGAGCGATGGTCCAAAGAGTATCGAGAGCGATATGCCGAGCCCGCGTGGATAGAGAGCGGCGAATACTCATGGTTCGCGCACGTGTACTGCAGTCCGCGTTGGCTCGCCCCGGGTATATGTCCGGAGTTCGGCGCCGCTCCCGCCGAGACCGAACGCCGCGAGACCGCACGCATCACATGACCGGCTTCCGGCGGATCAGCGGTTGGCTTAGCGAAAGAGGCCCATGAACCCGCGGGCCTCTTCTGCTGTATGCCGGGCAGGAATGCGCCCTCCGTCCGTTGAATGTTACAGTCGTGAGAAACACGCTTTTCTACGGCGATAACCTGCAGATAATGCGCGAGCACATCGCGGAACAGGCCAGGTTCTTCGAAGGCCCCAGCGGGAGGAAGATACCGAAGCTCCAGATTCGCACCATCAAGGAGCTCCTGGAGGGCAGGGAGTTCGACTACCCCAGGGGCTGGTCCCTCAAATCCGCGGGCAAGAAACTCGTCCGCGAGGGCGAGCAGAGGGGGTTCGGGTTGTGAGCTTTCATTGATGAACAAGGCGGTGGATGATTGAACGAAGACTTCACTAACTGGCAAGAATGGCTCGTGCCACGAATAGAAGTGGAGGCTGAAGCCGTACTGAGGGAGCTGAAACGCACGGCCCTGGAAAAGCTCTCCTATGAGCACGCCGCCCGTCGTGCATTTGAGGCCAATTTGTTCAAACGCTGGGGGAGGGCTTTGAACCTGTTGGAGGTGGCTATGTATGTCGCGTTGGAGGCAGGGCAGATGTACAATGAGGAGCATCGGCCCACTGCCGCCAAAGAAAATGACTGTCAGTTTGAAGTATTGACAAGACTACATGCGCGAGCCTGTGCTTTAGCATCAGAGATATACACCTTGTTGCTTGGTGGACATGCGACTGGTGCTATGGCGAGATGGCGAGCACTTCATGAGGTAACGGTAGTTGCTCTGTTCATACGGCGTCATGGAAATGCGACCGCCGAGCGCTATCTTCTGCATGAGATTGTTGAATCGAAGAGAGGTAAGGATGACTACGAGGCCTGCTATGTCAGACTGGGCTACGATCCTCTTGATATGCAACTCACTGAAGAGCTTGAATCAGAATACCGTGCATTACTACATAGGTTCGGCCGTGAATTTGGAAGCCAATATGGCTGGGCTGCGGAGGTATCGGGAGTAGCAAGGCCCACATTTGGGGGTATCGAGCAAGCAGTGGGACTGGATCATATGCGTGCGCATTATAGGATGTCGAGTCACGGAATCCACGCAAACCCGAAAGGCATCATGTGGAACATCGGTCTGCTTAAAGGAGATCGTGTACTACTTGCGGGACCGAGTAACGCAGGATTGGCCGATCCGGGCGATTGTACACTTATATCTCTGTACCAATGTACGGTCGCATTACTGACACTTAGACCAACGGAGGATGCGCTAGTATCTCTCAAAGTGCTAGATCGTATCGCAAAAGAAGGCGGTGAAGCCTTTCATGCAATACACCATGAGCAATTGTCCGAAGAAGGATTGCAGGAGAATGATTGACCATGAATACTGGAGGCAATTCATATGACTATCCCCAAACTCGGACTTCTTGAGAGCGTGCCACTTCGCGATATATTCGGCTCGGAGGCGGGGGACTTTACCCCCTGGCTCGCAAAGCCCGAAAACCTGAAGCTACTCGGGGACAGCATAGGCATAGACATCGAGCTCGATTCGCAGGAAAAGGATGTGGGGCCGTTCCGGGCGGATATCCTTTGCAAGGACCTTTCGAACGATCAGTGGGTGCTGATTGAGAATCAATTCGAGCGTACGGATCACGCGCATCTCGGTCAACTTTTGACTTATGCCGCCGGTCTGGAAGCGATAACAATAGTCTGGATTGCCGAACGCTTCACAGAGGAGCATCGGGCGGTTCTGGACTGGCTCAATGAGCGCACCGACGAGAAGATCAACCTGTTCGGCCTTGAGATAGAGCTTTGGAAGATCGGCGAGTCACCCGTTGCACCGAGGTTCAACATTGTCAGCAAGCCCAACTACTGGACGCAGTCCGTAAAGGAAGCTGCCGAAGGCAAGATGACCGAGCACAAACAGCTGCAATTGGAGTTTTGGAAAGCCTTCCGGGACTACATGGAGCGGAGCAGCAAAATCAGGTGTCAGAAGCCATCTCCTCAACATTGGATGAACCATGCCATCGGCATAAGTGGCGTGCACCTCAACTCGATTGTCTCTATCTGGAACACGAACACCGGCAGGATAGGGCCCGAAATCCGAGTTGAGCTAGTCTTGAATGATGCAACCGCCAAGGACCGCTTTGTGGCGTTACAAGAAAAGAAAGCCGAGATCGAAGAGAAGCTGGGGATGACGCTGACCTGGCATAACCCGGAAGATAAGAACATGTGCAGGATTTTCACGCGTACTGACACCGATTTCCGAGAGGGGCGGCTGTGGCCGGAACAGCATGAGTGGCTGCGCGAGAACCTCGAAGCATTCCATCGAGTATTCGCACCTTTGGTAAGGGATTTTTCCAGGTCATAGTGGGCCCATCCTCCTTATGTGGAGCCCCAAGCCCAGATAGGGCGGGAGTCTGCCGATGACATCCCAGGGCGCCGGAACCCCGGAAGGAAGGGCCCGGGTGGTGGCGGCACAGGGTTAGGTCTTTCCATCGTGAAGGATATCGTGGACGCCCACGGCGGACGGGTCACGGTTGAGAGCCAGGTCGGGGTAGGCAGCGCGTTTACGATCACGCTGCCGAAGGCCCAGCCGAACGGGGACTCCCTCGGCGGCTGACGTGTCAGGCCGCCTTCCTCTGCAGCGTATCGGACTCCTCTGCGCACGCCCGGCAGAATGCCTCTACAGCGGCCTTATCGAACCCCGTCTCGGCGTCGTACCGCAGAATCTCGATGGCATTGCTCTGGGACAGGGATCTCCTGTACCGCTGATTCGAGACGAGCCGATCGAAGGTGTCAGCCAGCGCTATCAGGCTCGCTCCCTCCGCCGATCGGCCTCGGTCGGATACCCGGAGCCGTGCCACGGGTTCTGTCATGCGGCGGTTGAACTCAGTGAGGTAGCCGGCCACCCTGTGCGACAGCGCTGATTCCGGGATTTCCGAAGGATCCACGTGGTGCAACAGCGCGGTTGTCCTGAGATCGGCGATCTCGGCCGGGCTCCAGCCCAGTTCCTTTGCCGTCGTCGCGCAGAGCTTCTCCACGCGCTGGCAGTGCTGCCATTCTTCGGGATCATAGTCGCCTGCTCCCGCCGACAGGCACTCCATCGCTATGTCTATCACAGAACTACGCTCCATCGTGCGACACACCCTCTCCCGAATAGCCGCGGAATCAAGCAATATTATCGGCTGACGGCCTTGAATTCAGCAGTCTTTCGGGTTAGCAGGCATCGCACAAAACGGGTTGGTGGGGAAGCCGCCCCTAACACACTCTCTCCCCTCTCCCAAAGTTGGGAGAGGGGTGGCCGGAGGCCGGGGTGAGGGCTGAAGGACGAACTGCAGACGAGTTTGTGCGGCGGATGCTCGGCTTCGCCTGCGGCGGGAACCAGGGCGCTGCCACCAATCGTCCTATAATTGGATCTGGCGCTGCTGCCCTGATTCTTGGCCGTGCCAGGGAATCCGGCTCGGCGCAGGGAGCACGAGTTTGGGCTGCGATAGCCCCTGTGCAGGTTTCGGTCTCCAAACCTTGACTCGGAGCGGCGCTTTCTGTATACTTATCTACAGTTGAAGGTGTTCGTCGAATTTCGTCACCGAGGTGGATGAGTTGAAACTGAAGATCGGAATTCCAAAGGGCAGCCTCCAGGATGCCACGTTCGCGATGCTCAAGAAAGCCGGCTGGGACTTTCATGTGAACAGCCGCTCGTACATGCCCTCGTGTGACGACGACGAGATCGAAGCCCTGCTGGTCAGGCCGCAGGAGATTCCACGCTACGTGGAGGACGGCATTCTGGACGCCGGGCTTACCGGCAAGGATTGGATCGCTGACTGCGGTGTTGACGTCATAGAGGTGGCCGACCTCTCGTATAACAAGACGACGTTCAGGCCGCTCCGCGTGGTAGCCGCCGTTAAGGAAGACTCGGAATTCCGTGGCGTAAAGGATCTCGAGGGCAAGCGCATTTCCACCGAGTACGTCAATCTGGCGAAACGGTGGCTCGAAAGCAACGGTGTGTCCGCACGCGTGGAGTTCTCATGGGGCGCCTGCGAGGTGAAAGTCCCGGAACTGGCGGACGCCATTGTGGTGAACACGGAAACCGGCAGCTCACTGCGCATGCACAACCTGCGCGTGATCGAGACGATTTTGGAATCAACAGCCAGGTTGATCGCGAACAAGGACTCCTGGCGGGATAAGTGGAAGCGCAACAAGATCGAGAACATGTCCATGCTCCTGATAGGCGCTCTGAACGCCGAGCTGCTGGTAGGCCTGAAGATGAACGTGCCGGTGGAGAAGCTGGAGGACATCACCGCCATCCTGCCTGCTCTCAAGAAGCCGACGCTGTCGCCTTTGAGCGATGAAGGATGGGTCGCGGTAGAGATAGTCGTTGAGGAGAAAGTCTCCAGGGACCTGATTCCGAAGCTGCGACGGGCCGGCGCTGAGGGATTGGTCGAGTATCCGCTGACAAAGGTGGTCTACTGAGGGGGACCTCGCGCACGTTGCATCCGTGCGGGGAGGCAAGCGATATGAAATGCAAGAGTTGTGGTATCGAGAATGAGCCGGACGCCAAGTTCTGCAGGGAATGTGGGCAGAAGCTGGGCGACACCGTGCCGCCGAAGAGCGTGGCCCCGGACGACCGCATCAAGATCGGGGAGCTCATCTACACTGCATACAAGCATAAGGAAGCGGGCAGCATTGACGATGCCTTACTCGCGTGCCAGGGAGCATTGGCGCTGAATGACGGAAGCGCCCCGGCCCATGCGCTCCTCGGCTCGCTGTATGAACTGAAGGGCGATATCGCGGCCGCGATCTACGAATACGGAAAGGCTGTGGAGCTGGATCCCGGCAGCACTGCCAATTGCCGGAAGCTCGAGTCGCTGAAGAGTGTCCGAGTCGCTCCGCCGCTGAGGTCGAGCTTCCTGGGCCGGCTTGAGAATCTGAGTCCGTATGCGCCGTATGCGGCTTTCCTCGCGGTTTTCGTGATCGTGGTACTGCTGCTCAGCGTCGCGCTCGGATGGAGTCCCGGCGGCAAGCTGGGGCAGGGCACTGACCAGCAGCCGGCGGAGACCTCCGCCGCTCAGGCCCCGATCCCGCAGTCAACGCCGCCCATACAGCCTCGTTCACCGCAGCAGTATTACCAGCCGCCGTATGGCGGCCAGGGGCAGGTTCAGCAGCGCCAGGCCGTGACTCCCGGATCGCCCGGGGCGCCTTCTGCAACCGCCGCGCCGAACCTGCCGAGGCAGGCAGCCCCTCCGGCTTCCGCGCCCAGGGTGACTGCCTCAGCCGCACCGCAGGCGAATGAGCGGGCCGCGCCGAAAGAGCCGCCTGTCATCACGCCCGTGATAGAGCCGTCCCAGAGGCCCTCTCCGGCCCCGCGTCGTCCTGCAGAGAGCCCGCGTGCCGGTCCCAGCCCTGCTCCCGCCGGCGAGCCCGCAGGGGATCCGGAGCAGAAGGGCATCCAGTTGCAGCGGACAGGCATGTACCAGGACGCGATTTCGGCCTACCGAGAGGGCCTGAACCGAACCAGCGATCCGGGCCGTCTCTATCAGCAGATCGCCCTCTGCCACCAGCGGCTCGGGCAGCACGATATGGCCATTGACAACTACAACCGCGCCATTCGCTCCTATCGCGATCAGTTGGCGGCCGGGCGAGACCCTGCAGAAGTTCAGAGGAATATCAGGGCCTGCGAGGCCGGCATTGATGTCAGCCGGAGCCAGGAGCGCTGAAGGATTAGTACATGAAGGGATTTCTCGCTCTCGTACTCGCAGCCGCCGTCTGCCTCGTTCCGATCACCGCCGAAGCAGCCAGGCCGCCGGTTCAGAAGTTGCCCCTGGTCATCGTGTTTGCCGCTTCCGCCGGCGATGATTCGGCGCCAAGCGACTCAGAGGTAGTCGCGGCGGTAGTCGAACAGTTGAGGAACACGGGCAGGGCGGAAGTGTTCGCTTTCAGTCCTGATCTGCCGACCGTTGCGCGCGCGGTGATGGAGCGACGTCTGAGCCAGGAGCTTCTCAAGCAGCCGTCGGATCCGCAGAAAGCCGTCCAGATCGCCGCTGCTCTGGGCGCGCAGTACGCGCTTCGCGTCCAGGGATCGGTCGTCGGCGCCAAGGTGAGCGTGAATCTGGAGCTTCTGAAGGCTTCCGGCGGCGGACGCTGGACCGCCTCCTCGGAAAGTGAGATTTCCCAGGTTGCCGGAGCGAACGAGGCCCTGGTGCGGAACAATGCCGTTTACACTGCGGCCAGTTCCGCCGTGTCGCAGATCGTGATCCTCGGGCTCGGCCAAGCGGCTGTCCCGGAGTCGGCCAAGCCGCCGACGGAACCGCTTCCCGCGCTCCCGAGCGTTCCATCTGCGCCGAAGGAGACGGCTGCGCCGAGGGACACGGCCGCTGAATACGCGCAGCTTATCAGGCAGGCTGACTCTTACGTAGCGGCGCGCGATCTGCCGAATGCCATCATGGAGTTGAGGCGCGCCATCAACCTCGAACCGGCCGACGTCGCTCTCAGGGTTCGGCTGGCCGGCATGTATTCGGACCTCGGGATGACCGCCGAGGCCATTGATGAGTGCAAGCGCGCTCTGCTCTTCGACAGAGACGACGCGGGCGTCCACAAGATGCTGGTCCGCCTGTATACGGCCAATGGCGCATTGGCGGAGGCGGCCGAGCACTGCCGCGAGATGGCTCGCCTGGATCCTCGGAACGTCGAGATCCGCATGACGCTCGGTGACCTCTACTGGAATCAGGCGAAGATAGACGATGCGGTGGCCGCGTTCGACGAGGCGGGCAAGCTGGCGCCTGGGAATCCTGTTCCGCACGAGCGGCTTCACAAGCTCTTCGCCGCGCGGAAGATGTACGTCCCCGCGTTGGAACATCTTCTGCAGGCCCGGCTGCTCGGCGCCGGCGCCGAAGCGGATAGCTCGGCACGATATGCCGTCGTTGCCCAGGTGATTCAGGACGAGTTCAATGCCGTTACGGGTAAACTCGACACGGCTCGCAGAGATGTGGATGGTGGGAGGATCACCAGGGAAGATTACTACCAGGAGTGCACGGACGCGACCAGCCGGGTAGACGCGTTGACCGGCTTCCTGTCCACTCAAACCGCGCCCGGCGCGTACAGGGACGTTCATCCGCACGGGGTGCTGGCTGTGAACCTGCTGGCACAGGCGGCCGGATATCTGATCTCGTATCTCGAAACAGAGAGGGAGCACTATGCGGAGCAGGCGCTGCTCCTCCAGGCAGAGGCCAGGACTGAGATGAGCCTGTTCGCGAAAGCCGTGCGCAGGACCTGACGCGGATCATCGGGACAGCCTCCCAACGTCGAGATTCAGCCGCGACGTGGCGCCTGCCGGAGCGGAAAACATGGACGGAATTGCGTCATTCGGAAAGGCAATAATCCTTATCGGCATAGTGATAGTCATCTTCGGCGCTGTCATTCTGCTCTTATCGCGTGTGACAGGCGGCAGGGGCGCGCCGCTGCCCGGAGATATCGTGATCCGGAAGGATCACGTTACCATCTATTTCCCGATCATCACTATGCTGGTGATCAGCGTGATACTGACGGTCGTGATGTGGCTCGTCGCCGCCTTTCGAAGGTGAGGACTCCGGGTACATGCGCCTCGGTGAGTTCGACTACAGCCTGCCGCCGGAGTTCATCGCGCAGGAACCACTGGCGGAGAGGGATAAGTCGAAGCTGCTGGTTCTGCACCGCGATTCGAAAAGGATCGAGCACCGGCATTTCTATGATCTTCCGGAATACCTGCTCGCGGACGACCTGCTGGTGCTCAACGAAACGCAGGTAACCGCCCTTCGGCTGAGGGGAGTTAAGCCCACCGGAGGCAAGGTCGAAGTTCTGTTCCTTCGCGAGTTGGAAGGGAACCGGTGGGATTGCATCGTCAAGCCCGGCAGACGGGTGGGAGTCGGGGCGACTATCCTGTTCGGCGAGAGCGGCCTGTCAGCGCGAGTGATAGAGCGCACGGAAGGCGGCGGCAGAATCCTGGACTTCGGGGATGCGCCCGGGACTTCGGATGCTATCAGGCGGGTGGGTGAGGTGCCTCTGCCGCCTTACATACACGGCGTGCTGAAGGATGTGAGCCGCTACCAGACGATCTATGCGGCGGAGCCCGGTTCTGCGGCCGCGCCGACCGCGGGCCTTCACTTCACGCCGAAGCTGCTCGCGGATGTGCAGGCGATGGGCGTGAAGACGGCGTCTATAAACCTGCACATCGGGCTGGCGACTTTCAGGCCCGTGCGGACGGAGATCATCACGGACCACGTGATGCACAAGGAGGTCATCTCGATCCCGCAGGACGCCGCGGAAGCCGTCAACTCGGCTGAGGGTCGGATAATCGCAGTTGGGACGACCACCGCCAGGGCGTTGGAGAGTGCGGCGGTCGGGAAACGCCGGGTCGCCGCTGTGGACGGTGAGACGAGCCTGTTCATCACGCCCGGCTATGAGTTTAAGATTCTGGATGCGCTCGTAACGAATTTTCACATGCCGAAATCAACGCTGCTTATCCTGGTCTCGGCGTTCGCCGGCCGCGACCTGATCATGGAGGCTTACGAGGAAGCCAAGAGGCGGAAATACAGGTTTCTTAGTTTCGGTGACGCGATGCTGATTATCTAGTCGCTAGTTGCTAGAGTATAGACTTGGAGGCGGCTGCCAACCGCTTTTCACGCATCACGCATCACGCATCACTAGTCACGCATCACTCGTCACGCATCACCGGTCACGCGTCACGCTCAGGAGGTCCGGATTCTCATGCGCAGCCTGGAGTATTGGACGAAATACCTGGAGGAACAGGAGCAGGCTCTGCAGGATGCACTGCAGAGAAACGCGAGGTCGAAGCAGCCTGGCCACGCGGAGGAGCAGGCGGAGTCCGCGAGCCCGGAATCCGCTGCGGGCAGTCGGATCGCGCCTGCGGAGCCGCCGGCTGCGCCGGGTCCTTCGCGTCCCGAAATCCAGGCGGCGATTCGCCCGCCGGCATCCGCGGATGCGGTTCGACCGGCCGAGCCTCGGCCTGTCGTGCGCCTTGGGACGAAGCTACCGCAGGCATCTGAGGCGGGCGACGGTCGGAAGGTTGTGCAGGAATCTTCCAAGCGCCTTGAGGAGACCCGCGGGGAGCTGCTGCAAAGGCTGCTCGACCCTCAGATCAGCCTCGAAGAGGCGGCCCGTATCTTGAATGTGTGCCCGACCACCGTGCGGCGCTATACGAATCGGGGACTGCTCAAGCATTTCCGCACCCCGGGCAACCAGCGCAGATTCCGGCTGTCCGACGTCCTGAGTTTTCTGGAGTCCCAGACTTCCGGCCGGAACGCCGCTGACTGAAATCGGCTCAGAAGTAAGAGCTCACGACTCCTGATAGACTGCTGTTTTTCTGACCTAACCCCCTTTCCCCCTTCCCGATGCGGGAAGGGGGAAAGGAGTTCCCCTCGCCGCTTCGGCCTGCGACGAGCTCAGTCGAGCGAGAGGGGCCAGGGGAGAGGTTTGGCGAACATTCCTATCAAGGATCGTGAACTGTTACGCTCAGAACTGGACTATCCAACGCCTAAGTGGTACAATACCCTGGGTGACGACAGGAGCGGGCATCGGGGCGACGGGCACTTGCTCGAACGGCTTCCGGCAGGCAAGCGCGGGCAGTCGGGAACATGGAGCCGCCGGCCTCGTCCTATCAACGACCTCCCGGCCGGGAGGTCTTTCTGATGAATGAGGGTATGAGAATAGCAAACCAGCGTAACGGCCGCGTACTGGCGGAGAATGCGGAGGTGGCCGGCAGCTTTCCGGCGAGGCTCGTGGGTCTCATCCGCCGCCGTACTTTTCCAAAGGGCTCGGCGCTCGTCATTCCAAGCTGCAGGCAGGTGCATACGTTTCTCATGCGCTTTCCCATAGACGTGCTTTTTTCGGACGCGCAGAACAGAGTCGTCCGCATCGCGGAATGTGTGCGCCCCTGCCGAGTAACCGGTTACTGCCGATCCGCCGCCCGCGCGATCGAACTGCCGGCGGGAACCGTCTCTTCGTGCGGCGTAGCGGTCGGCGATACTCTCCGGTTTTTGGACTGACAACTGATAACTGACGACTGATGACTAACCCATGAAAATCGGCATATTCAGCGAGAGCTATGAGCCGGTCCTGAACGGCGTTACCGTCTCGATCGTCACGCTGACGAGGGAGCTGAAGAAGCTGGGGCACGAGATCTGCGTCTTCGCGCCCGGTTATCGCGGCCACACGGACGTCGAGAACGAGACGATCAGATTCCCATCCGTGCGCACCTGGGTCGCGCGTGAGTATCCGCTGGCTATACCCTACCTTCCCCGACTCGTTCAAAGGGTTCGGGACCTCGAACTGGATATCATCCACACGCACACTCCTTTCATGCTCGGCTGGCTCGGACTGAGGCTCGCGAAGCGGCTGGGGATTCCCGTCATCTCGACCAACCACACGCTGTATACGGAGTATGCGCACTATTTCCCGCTCGCTCCACTGGCCGCGACCCGGTCGTTCATCGTGGGTATGCTGCGGCGTTACTACAACCGATGCGACGGAGTGGTCGTTCCTTCCGGTCCGGCTGCGGACATCCTCCGAGGATATGGCGTGCGGACGCCGGTTTACGTCATCCCTACGGGCGTCGCGCTCGATACGTCCAGGGACGAGCAGGCGCGCGCGCGGATCCGGGAAGAGTACGGCATCCCGGCCGACGCCAGGGTTCTCCTCTACGTGGGCCGACTCGCCCGCGAGAAGAATCTCGGCCTGCTCTTCGAGTCGTTCGACCGGCTTGCGCGCAGGCACGGCGATATCTATCTGCTGATTGTGGGCGGAGGTCCTTACGAGCCCGGCTGCAGAGCCGTGGCCGCGAAGCTGGAACATGCCGAGCGCGTCGCGTTCACCGGATACATCCCCAGGGAGAAGGTAGCGAAGTACTACTCCGCGGGCGATCTGTTCACATTCCCGTCCACGACGGAAACTCAGGGCGTCGTGATATGCGAGGCTCTGGGCGCCGGACTTCCGTGCGTGGCGGTCAACGCCGGCGGGAGTCCCGAGATGGTTGTGGGCGGCGAGGACGGCCTGCTTACCGAGGACGACGTTGACGACTTCACCGCGAAGATAGACCTTCTTCTCACCGACCGCGGGCTCATGGAGGCATTCTCGAAGCGCGCCATCATCAACGCCACCCGCTTCTGCCCCCGCTCCATGGCCGAGAAGGCGCTCGAAGTGTATGAATCCGTCATGATGTAGCGCCGGCAACTTGCCGGCCTGGGAGCGCCGATGTCCTCATCGGCTCCGGTCTGCCGACAACCGATCATTGCCGGAGGAATCGTTCCCTCCGCAAGAAGTGACGGCGGTTTTCTCTCAAGTCCAAAGGCGATAGATGATTAGTCTTCGCCCCCATTCCTGATAATGATGTAACGATCGATTGAGGAGGAATCCTGCCTCCCGCTACAATTCACATCCCTCCAGCACCGCTTGATACGCCGTCTTGCCCCGGCACTGGCGGTCGAAGAGCAACGGGTAGTTTGTGCGGCGGTAGGGCCATAGATTCAGCCAACTGCGGCCGTCGTGCAAACCCAGGAAGGCAATGCGGTCGATGGCGGCAGCGTGGTGGCGGAAAAGCCGGAAGAGTTCGGCGTATTGTTCGGCCAGGCGAGCCTGGATATCCGGAGGGCAACCATCGGCATAGGGATCGCCAACCATCTCTGCCACCTGGTCGCCGGTCAGGTCATCTATGAAGCGTGGGAGGACCACGTCTATATCCAACTCGGTGATCATAACCTGCACCCCTGCCGCTTGGAACTCAGTTATCGCCTGATCGATCTCTTTGAACGGAATCGCATCTAGCTCCCAGTGCCCCTGGATGCCCACTGCGTCGATCCGCAGACCGCGGGATTTGAGTTCGTCGATCAGCCGCAGTGTCTTCCAACGCTTGGCAGGCATCTCGGCGTCCCATTCGTTGTAGTAGAGCTGTGCCTCCGGATCGGCTTCACGGGCAAAGGCAAAGGCGTGGAGGTAGAAGTCATCGCCGACCAGAGCCGCCCAGGGGGTAGGCTGCAGATAGCCCGGTCCGGTGTCGAACGCCTCATTGACCACATCCCACCCGAGGATCT
>Ga0315274_10012128_pt1 | contig 12315 bp, 10 predicted proteins | sample YL17G02_20_MG_FD_203700 | JGI IMG/M metagenome (GOLD analysis project Ga0315274, IMG submission 203700) | Sediment microbial communities from Yellowstone Lake, YNP, Wyoming, USA - YL17G02_20 | ecosystem: Environmental > Aquatic > Freshwater > Lake > Sediment | place: USA: Wyoming | collected... | reverse complement strand
AAGAGGATGAGGTGGTTCCGAACCGCGAGAATCCGCGAACGCCGGTCAAGCTCAAGACGGCCGTTCAAGGCGCGCCTTCCGTGGTGGATCGCAAGGAAATCGAGATGATCATACATGCGCGGGCCAAAGAACTCCTGACGCGTGTTCGACAGTATCTTCAGTCGCGCGGCCTGGCCAAGAACCTTGTCTGCGGCCTGGTTCTGACGGGCGGCATGACGGAGATCCGCAACTGGGTGGAACTGGCCCAAGGTGTGTTTCAGGTTCCCTGCCGGAAAGGGATCCCAAACACCGTCGACATCTTGCCTCAGGCCGTGCGCGGGCCTGCATATGCCGCGGCCGTGGGCGTTGTCCGGTACGCGTTCGTCTACCGCGAGGCGGCGCGGACTGGCCGTATCGACGCGGAAGGCGATGCCTCAACCTTGCGCTCAATCTGGAACTGGGTCGCGAAGTATTTCTTCTGAGAGCTTGTGAAGACATGTGGCACAGCCGCCCTCGGCTGTGCTATGCGAGGGGGAGGATACAGTGTTCTCGCCCCTCGCACAGCCGAGGGCGGCTGTGCCACATTGTCGCCACTCTTTCCCAGGCTCCGAAATGCGGGCGAGCGGAGAGGAAACGCCGCATCACGGTTCAGGGGAGTGAATGCTGCGCAGGAAACTTACGGGGGGTTTGGCCTCAGGCGGCGCGAAGTCGATGCCTAAGCCCTCTAGAAGCGTGCCCTCGGCCAACCTAAGATCCACGAGTGCCTTCTCGAAGCCGATCCGCGCCTGGACCTCTTGCGTCTGCGCCGCAAGGAGATCGGTCTGCATCTGCAGGACGCGGTAGCTCGTGCTCACGCCGAGCCGAAGCCGTTTTTCTTCGGCGGCCACATTGGTCTCCTGCATCTGGCTGAGCTGGCGATTGCTTTCGATAAGGATCTGGCTCGTGTTGACGGCGCGCAGGGCAAGCCGCACGCGCAGCATCAGCTCCTGCTTCGTTCCCTCGAGTCTCACCTCGGCTTGCTTGGCCGTAAGGTCCGCCCGGTCGAATGCGCCGCGCGCGACGCGGTTGCCGAGTGGGATGCTTCCCTTCACGCCGATCGTGTACATGTTGTCAGTGCGCGAGATCACACCCTCGAAGACGTTCTCCGCCTCCAGACCGCGCTTGCCCTGGAACACGCTGCCCGTAAGATCGAATTGGGGCAGCATGTCGTTGGCCGCACGCGAACGGTCAATCTTCGCGGTCTCGATCTCGAGTTTGGAACTGGCCATTTCCGGGCGTTTCTCAAGGGCAAGCTGATAACTCTCCTTGAGTTGATCATCGATGTTTTTCAGCTTCTCGATATCCAGTTCCGTGACCTTGGGCCGGTCCGTGGGAACGATGCGGACCGCGGAGAAGACGTCGTTTTCGCGCATGTTGAGGACCTGCTTGAGCGCGTCTTCCGCGTTGGCAACCTGGGAACGGTCCGTGATGAGTTCGGTCTGTCGCGTGGCGACGCCGGCCTTGGCTTGAAGCACCTCGAGGGCGGCGCCGGTGCCGATGTCCAAACGCTTCTTACCGATATCGAGCAGGCGCTCGGCGTTCGCCACGGCCTGCTCTCCCACCGCCAGGCTCTCATTCGCGCCTACAAGATCCCAATATGCCTTGACGACTTGGGCCACGGTATTCATCACCGCAAGGCGAAGCTGCGCCTCAGAAATCCGACGGGCGTTGGTTGCCATACGGATCCGCGCCATGTTGACTGAGCTCCCACGTCCCCTTAACAGCGGCTGGCTCAGCGTCAACGTGAGTCCCCCGCTATACTCCGACACGAGCCTGGTGAAAGTCGAACTCTCTTTGTTAAGCTGAAAAGTTGCGTTGTATATCGTGCCCGTTTGAAGTTTCCCGGCGACGGAGGCGCTGTCAGCGGCGCGCTTCGACTGAAAAGACGAGATCCCGCCGAAAACTTGGTACTCGGGCGGCGCTTGCTCTTCCGATTTTGTGTAGGTGTGCGAGGCGCTCAGGAGAGGGTCGAATTCGCCTTTCGCCGTGAATACGTCACTCGAGGACTTCAGGGTTTCGTACCGCACGACCTGTAAATCGGGGTTGTTGTCGATAGCAAGCCGGATACAGTCATCCAAGGACATGCGGAGCGGCTCGCCGCTCTCCTGTTCCTCGATGATATCGCGCAGCCGATCGATGTCAACGCGTCCCACGTCGATCTTCTGGTTCAGAAGCTTCATCTGCTCTTCCGTCAAGGAGACATCGCCCGGCGTCACGGTCTCGCCCGGCGCCGGCGCGGAAGGCGTGTAACCGGGGATTGCCGGCGAGGGCGTCTCCGCCGGTGCGGGTGCGGCTTCTTTGACGGTCACCGCGGAATCGTCGGCCCAGAGAGCACATCCACTTAGAAGAATCGCGATTCCCCAAGAATGCCGGAAGCTCATGATTCCCTCCAAATAACAATACTGCAAGCTATTACGTCACACCCGACAGTTTAGACACTCGGCGCGGAATAAGGGTTTCAAGGCCACCCCAATGAATGCGCCACGCAGGCAATGCGCTTCCCGCCCCGATGTCGCACGGACAGGATTCTACTGAGGCCCTGTCGGTATTTCCACCGCGCATCTTGCAGTCTGTAGGTCCGAAATCGTTTCGGACCTACTTCATGGCCTTGACGAGCAGTCTGTCATCCGGTTTCAGCAAGATTTCGCGCCGAAACGTAATGGAGCCGAACTCGTCGATCTCCGCATTGATGACCCGTTTTCCCAAGTCCAGGCGAACGGGGCCCGGCTTGCCGAATCCGGGCAGATCCAGCCGGTTCAGAATCAGGCTCCCGAACACCACGGAGAGTTCAGCCCCGTTTTTCGTTTGCGCGTATGTGCCCCACACGCCGTCCAGGGCCCAGAAGGTTCGGAAATTCCCGTGGTGGACGCGAGGCTCGAATCCGAGCGTGCCCGTGCTCTTGTTGAACGTGAACCCGGAGAGCGCAAGCAGCAATCCATAAGAGGACATCGCCCGCGCATAGTGATGACCGCACTCGAACTCGTTCCACGGGTTCCGCTTGACGCCGTCGTGCCGTTCGCGGGCGCCTTTCACAATCGAAAGACCCTCCGTGACCAGGCCCTCCATGATGCAGTGGCTTGCGACGTGGTACTCGCAGCCTGTCCAGACCTCATCGGAGTATGGAAAGGGCACGGCGGGCCTGCCTCCCCTCGGCCAGGTGCAGAGAATAAGGCCGGCGTCGTCATTGAGGGCGTAAACCCGTTGAGCGTTGGCATGGTCGAACAACTCGCGTTTCCAGTTGTACTTGAAGATGGATTGCAGCGTCTTGCGCACATGGCCCTCGTCGAGAATGGGGCCGAGTCCCGACAGGCTCGTGAGCCACTGCCCCAGCAAGGCATCGACCAGGCACCCCGCTCCGAACTGATACTTCGGCGCCTTTTCCGGACTGTACTTCTGCACGTAGTACTCGCCGTTGAACAAGTGTGCGTCCACCCATGCGCGGCCCTTCTCGTACACTGCCCGATACTCCCGCGCCGTGTCCGTTTCTCCGAGGTGGCCGGCCATCTCGGCGCCGGCCATGAGCGCGCCAAGATAGAAACAGGCCGTGAGCGGGTTCGGTCCCAGGAATTCGATATCGTACGTGTTGTGCTGGATGCCGTCGATAATACCGTCTTTGTCGGAATCCCACTGGACCCACGCATACTCGAGAGCCCGGCGGACCTGCGGCCACAAGTGGCGGAGCCACGCGTCGTCGCCGGAGATCTTCCAGTCGCGGTACGTCTTGATGATGCCGCCCATCTGGCCGTCGGCGCATGCGTGGAACGTGTTCGGGGCCGACCCGAGCGGCAACTGCAACCGGAAACACATGGCGCCGTCGTCGCGCATGTTGTAGGTGTAGTCCGCCGTCCGCATCGAACGCTCGAGACTTGGAAAAAGGAAGGCCAGCGCCTGTTGATAGTTCCAGACGTGCGTGCATGACCCTTCACAGCACCCACCCACGTTCGCGCAGCCCTCGAAACCATAGAACGTTCCGTCGGTGAGGCGGATGCACGTGGCCGTCTTTAAGATGGCCATCGTGCTCGATACCGCATCCAGCACGTACGGAGGGAGCGTGCTTGAAAAGAGCGCGTCGTGGAACTGCTTCGTCCGCGAGTACAACACCCTCTCGCGCTCATGGAGTTTGCGGGCCACGTCCAATGCGTCCAAGAATTGCGTCGCATAATAGTTCTTCCACGCGGGCTTCGATGGTTTCTCTCCCGGCGAACAGCCGCAGGACGAATCGCATACGGGCTGAACATCGTGCCAATACTTCTCGAAGGTCGGAAAATACCACGTGAGATAGAACGTAATGCGCTTCGATTCTCCGGGGTTCAATGAAACGCGCACGCCAAGCGCGCCGGCATCGCTCTGCTCTTCATCGCTGGGTCCGTACTCGTGTTTCGGCAGACGGCCTGTAGCCGAGAAGGTATCCCAGAGGTCATGACGTGGTGTGAACCAGCCTTCCCGCAGCCAATGCGTCATCACGTCGGCGTTCTTCTGCGGCGTCATGAGGGCCATCGAACCAAAGCGCGGATGATCTTCGTTCCATTTCCTCGAAGTGAACGACAACCCGCGGATCGATCCCAGATCGACGTATTCATTCACGTTCTTCCCAAGTCCATGCTCAACCTGATTCGCGCAGCGATCCCATTGAGCCGTCCCGATACTTCCGATCGGATTGAACACGCTCCACGCAAGCGTCGCGCTCACACGATTGTGCGTCCTGTTCTTCAGCGTGTAGTGAAAGATCGCAGCGGGGAGCCCTGAGTCGTCCGGACAGCTCGGTATGAAAGGATTGTACGCTTCCAACGACACCGCGACGGGCAATCCACGGCTCCTGAACTCGACATGCGCGAACGGATACTCGCCACGAAACGTGCACTGCTCCATGTGCGGGAAGCCCTCTCCGCAAGCATGCGGATCGCCGCCGCCCGCGCCGACATGAGGCGGCGGCACGGGGCCTTGAACAACGCGGCATAGGGGGTCCTTCCCTTGTTCCTTCGCGTACAGGATCGGGAATGTGTACGGGAAAGAGCCGCCAAAGTTCGGCCGGTTGAAGATCTCCCAGTCCCGCAACCCGCCGACGCCCGTTAGTCCGACGCTCCCCGTCCCAATCCCGCCGAGCGGAAAGACGATTTGACTCACACTCGAGCCGGAGAACGTCCGTTGCGGACCAAGCCGCAGCAATTCTTTCTTAGAGTAGCCTTCCTTCATGACTTCCCTCTCTCGTAATTGCGCTACGCCCGCACCATATTAGCGACGCACGACATCAAATGCTACTGTGCCCGACGGCGAACGGGAGATAGGAACCGGTCCCGGCTGACAGCGGTGGGCTCCGCCCTGCTTCAGCGGCCGTATTCGCCTGTCCCCCTATGGCATTGGTAGAATATCAAGTCGGGCAAGGTGATGTGGAACACAACCGAGAGGAGCAGGCGGAAGTGTATACCGAAAAGATACGCATTGGAACATTGGTGTCCGGCGGTGAACATTGCGCGGACTACCTCCGGCAGATCCTGCCGCACGGGTTCGAGTCGTTCTCGATCACGTTTTGGGAGACGCTCCAGGGGACGCACTTGGAGAAGCTGGCGCGGGAAGTGAACGAAGTGCTGGCCGGCAGCGACGCCATTGTGAGCTGCATTGGGGTGTTCGGGAACCCGCTTGGCGACCGCCCCGTCGATGCCGAGTCGCGAGACGCTTGGGCGCGACTCATCGACGCCACGCATCTGTTTGGTTGCCACCTCGTAACCGGGTTTGCGGGACGCGTGGTGGATCGGCCTATCGACGAGAGTATCCCTCGGTTCGCGGAGGTGTTTGGTCCGCTGGCAAAACGTGCGGCAGACAAAGGCGTCCGGCTCGCCTTCGAGAACTGCGAGATGGGCGGCGACTGGCATCGAGGCGACTGGAACATCGCGCATGGCCCCGCGGCGTGGGAAATGATGTTCAACGCAATCCCTTCAGAGAACATCGGGCTGGAATGGGAGCCGTGCCACCAGATGGTAAAGTTGATCGACCCGATGGCGCAGTTGCGGAAATGGGTCCAGAAGATATTCCACGTCCACGGCAAGGACGCCACCGTGTTGTGGGACGTCATCCGCGAGGAAGGCATTCGCGGAAGCAAACCGTTCGCGTTCCACCGGACGCCCGGTTTTGGCGACAGCAACTGGACGGACATCATCTCCGAATTGCGCCGCGGCGGATTTGCCGGGAGCATCGACATCGAAGGGTGGCACGACCCTGTCTACCGCGAGGAGCTCGAGATGACCGGCCAAGTCCACGGCCTTAACTACCTAAAGCACTGCCGCGCCGCTTACGTCCCGAATCCCGTACCGACAAGAACCACGAATTGAACGGATAACACGAATGAGCAATGGTGCCGTGAAGATTCGTTCAATTCGTGTGATTCGTGGATGAATTACCGCGCGAGAGACTTCCCGAGTTCAAAGCCCTTCTCAAAGAACTGCGGCTTATCAAGGACGTCGCCTTTTCTCGTCACGCCGGGAGCGAGGAGTGTGCCCGCGACCGGCATATCGAGATACTTGAAACATCTTTCGAAGAAGGCGACAACGAGTCCGCCCATTTCGATGCTTTCCTCCTCAAAAGGAATGACCAGTGCAACCGGTTTTCCCTTAATCTTCTCATGATTTTCCGGACAGTTGAAGTACACAAACCGGTCAATGAAGGCTTTCATCAGTGCGGTCGGGCCGTACCAATACACCGGCGTGCCGAACACGATCACATCGCTCTCAATGATCCGCGCATACAAAGGGTTCATGTCGTCGTTCTTCGAGCAAGGCCTTCCTGACCAGCACGCGTGGCACCCATCGCACTCGCGGATGTGCAGATCATTCAGAAACACGGTTTCAGTCGCCGCTCCCGCGCTTTGCGCCCCCTCGAGAAGTTTCGAAACGAGGAGATGCGTGTTTCCGTTCCGCCGCGGACTTCCTATGACGCCCAAGATGTGTTTCATCTGGCCGCTCCCCTTGAATGTTGTTATACTACCAAGAAATTACATGCCAGTGTTTGTTGTACACCCTTTAGGGTGGCGAATCGTATTCGAGATCCCAGGCTAAAGCCTGTACAACAAACATGCTTATTCCAGGCTAAAGCCTTTACAACAAACATCCGGGTATATGGAGGCAGCGTTATGGACGAATCGATCATGATCCCCGCCCACTATTACCAGCATTTCGACGCCGATTACGAACGAGAGGTGCCCGAAGAAGGTTTCGGGGGATGGAAGAAGAAGGCGCTGCCATTCTCGAGAAAGCACACGGCGGTCGTGTCGATGCACGTCTGGGATGCTGGTACACGCGAGCAGTTTCCGGGATGGTACCGCGTCGTTCCGTACCTGCCGCGCTCACAAGCCATCTGTGAGAAGGTTTTACCGCCGCTGTTCGAGGCCGTCCGCGCATCCGACCTGCCCCTGTTCCACGTCGTCGGCGGAGGCGAATACTACAAGAACCTGCCGGGCCATAAACACGCGGTAGAACTCGCTGGCCCCGAACCGCCCAAACCCGAACAAGCCAAGGAAGATCCCATTCGCGAGGAACTGGACAAATTCCGCAAGGCGAATGCATTTCCAGGAACACACAACGAAGAAGACATCAAGCGCGGATTCGACCGCCTCAACTTTCCTCCACAGGCAAAGCCGCGCGACGACGAAGGCATCGCAGAAAACGGACGCCAACTCTTTGCCCTATGCAAGGAGAGAGAGATCAACCACCTCATCTACTGCGGGTTTGCGATCAACTGGTGCCTCTTACTATCGCCCGGCGGCATGGCCGAGATGCAGCAATACGGCATCATGTGCTCAGCCCTCCGCCAAGCCACTACAGCCGTCGAAAACGGGGCCGCCGCCCGCTTCGAACTCTGCAAGGAGATCGCCCTCTGGCGCGTGTCCCTAGCCTTCGGCTTCGTCTTCGACGTGGATGACTTCGTCGCCGCATTGAAATCGCGCAAGGCATAAGGCCGGCGTGCCGTTCGTGTTCTTGGCGTCGGACTTCATTGCAGTTTACGGGAGAGCGGGGCTCCTGCCGATCCCAAACCGTTCACCACGAATGCAGCATTCCTCAAGCGTCCTGTCTATAGTCTCCAGCCTCGCAATTGCTACCGCAAGCGGGAGAGGAGGTAGAAGAGGGCGGTGAGGATGAGGCTGATGATGCCCGCGCCGAAGTGCGGAATCACCAATCAAAGCGCTTGAGATTCTCGTAGACGGCGTCCTTGTTGGCGACTGACGTGGCGGGCTCATTGAAGAAAAGAAAGCCGGCAAGATTGTCGCCGGGATAGCGCAGTATCCATTCGAAGGCTTGCTTGATGATCTCCGGCGTCTTGATCCACAGGTTGTAGTTGGCGGGACGCTTGTCGCGCGTGCAGAAATGCAGCAGGCACGGATTCGGTTCTAGGCGGCGCAGGAGCGCATGAAGACTCTCCTCCGTCTCCTGAAACTGGATAGTGTGCGGCAACAGCACGTCGATCCCGTGCGACTGGAGCCGGGCGGCATCGTGGCCCCAGCCCGGCGCGCATTGGGTGTGCAGGCCGATAGAAAGGCCAGGGCGTATTCGGCGCACGTGGCGAACGTAGCCGGCGATCAACCCGCCAATATGCTCCTTCTTCCATGCATCAGCGCGCTTATCCCCGGCAGTGGCCAAGTCGCCTCCCGTGTCTGAGTGGAAACGTGCACGCGTTTTCGGACAATAGCAGTAATTGCGGCTTTGGTAACTGATGCGCTCGAACGCGAACCCCTTCACGTTGGGCTGGTTGTAGAACTCCAGCATATCCTGCACTTCATCCAGCCCGGCCTGCCAACCGCCGGGTGAATCCGGGCAGTGGAGCCAGCCCCCCGACTGTCCTTCTCGATTGGTCTGGACCAACGCGGAAGGATAGCCCAGGCGCATCTTCTCCGGGTTCCAGATGCCCCAATTCAGGAAAAGCTGCACCTCAATCCGCCGTTCGCCCGCCGCTCCGATGATCTCACGGATGAACTCGGTTTCCTTCCTCCCGTTGACGCAATAGGAATCCTGATAGTACTGCAATGCCCGATTTCGAACCGGCCAGGCGTATCCATCGTGTTCCGGTTCGTAGCATCCGTAGCTCAACATCATGAGACTGAGCAAGTTCATTCGCCGGGACGCCATCTCATCCAGCAAACGCAGGAAGTAGTCCCGGTCCAGCCCTTGCGGTCGCCCCGACTGATACGTGACACCCACCTGCCACCCTACATAGCAAACCCTGCGGCCCTCGACGGCCTTGCCCACTCTACCGGATGCCCCGCTCAGCAGCGGAACAGCGGCGGCAGCACACATCGCCCTCTTGATAAACCCACGACGAGTTGCCCGGATCCGTTGCCCAGGCCCGGGCGAAAGGCGATTGCTCGTATGCGGCATCTTCTCTTTCGTGATACCCATGCTGGAACCCTTTCAGGCCTAGAAAAACCCTGCGGTGGTGGCGAAGGATCTCGATGCCGGGAACTCGCCCGGGTATCGGTTGAACTGGACAGGTTCGTCGTGTCTCCTGAGGCTCTCGATATAACCTTCAATCGCGTCCTTGATGTTGGCCAGGGCCTCGGTCCGCGTCTTGGCTTCGCTGACACGACCAGGCAATGCCGGGCACTCCGCCAAAAAGATGCCGTCCTCGTCTTGCTCGATCCGCATGCGATACCGCATAGGAATGGGCTCCTTCATCGACCAGTTCCATTGCCAGTTTACTATACGTATCCTGCCGGGAGCGACAGCGCGAGGGAGTGCTGATTGAGGATTGGGGATTGGGGATTGCCGATTGGAGATTGCGGAATGAGATTGGGGGATGGGGTATGCGGTCTATCGCAAGCGGGAGAGGAGGTAGAAGAGGGCGGTGAGGATGAGGCTGATGAGGATGCCGGTGGTCATGGGGAAGTAGAACTTGACGTTGGGCCGCTCAATGCGGATGTCTCCGGGGAGTTTGCCGAGGAATGAAAGGCTTCCCCCGAAGTAGAGCAAGATGCCGCCGAGGATAAGGACGACGCCCAACAGGATCAGCATCGAAGCAAAGAAACGCATATCCATCTTTGTCCCGCCTTTGTTTTCTCAGATCCCGCATCATCAACCTAACATTACAACGCTATGTTCTTGGGCATCTTCTTGAACGCAGGCGCAGTCCGATTTTGGAGAGCCTGTGAGCAAATCAATCATGGCGCATAGTAGGTCCCATCTCCAGGTGGGACCAACATGATTCCCTCCGAAATCTATGGTCCCACCTGGAGATGGGACCTACGTTATATTGAGACCTGGGATATCCTCACAAGTTCGGAAAAATCGGACTGCCTCTCAATTGCGCTCTTGGGCTTAGAAAGACAAGGCTTGCCCGGAGATGGCAAGGAATCTATAGCGTTGCAGTGCCAAGAAGGCTTCAGTAAGTGACCGATAGATGCTGACACTTGGCGAATACATTGCAATGGCAAGGGCCTCTGGATGCGTGATAACATGCGAACGGAGGATATGTATGATGGAGTCGCCGGCCATGAAGGTGATTGTGACGCTGGGAGTGGTGGTCATTGTCATTCTGGGAGTGACATCGGTGGGGCTGAGGTGGATGCTGCATGGGGCGGGTTCCCGCCGCACGGTGGCGGAGCAGGGGAAGTCGCCGTTCAACGGACAGCGGGCGTTTGAGGACCTTCGGACGGTTGTGGGGTTTGGCCCGAGGGTTTCCGGTTCGGAATCGCTGGCGAGAACGCGTGACTATATCGAACAGGAACTCAAGAAAGCCGGGTTGACCGTACGGCAACTGCCTTTTGACGCGGACACGCCGCTCGGAAAGGTGAAGATGGTGAACGTTGTGGGCGTCGTCGAGGGATCCCGCCCGGAAGTGATCATGCTGAGCAATCACTACGAGACGAAACGGTTCAGCGACTTCACTTTTGTCGGGGCAAATGACGGGGGCTCGACCACGGCATGGATGATCGAGATGGCGCGCGCGCTGGGAGCGAAGCGCGAGGGGATGTCGGTCTGGCTCTGCTTTTTTGATGGTGAGGAGGCGTTCAAACAGTGGTCTGAAACGGACAGCCTCTATGGCAGCCGCGCTTTTGTAAAGCATCTCCGGGACGAAGGGACGCTGTCTCGAGTGCGCGCGGAAATCAATGTGGATATGATCGGCGACTGTTACCTGGGCATCAAACGCGACCGGGACGCCCCGATGTGGCTGACCCGCGCGATCTGGGACACTGCCCGGGACTTAGGATACGGAGCCTACTTCCTTCCGTTTGCCCAGGATGTCACGGATGACCACATACCATTCCGGCAGGCTGGGGTGCCAGCCATCGACCTCATCGATTTTACGTACGGCCAGTCTTCCGAGGAGCATTTGCGAAACTGGCATACGGCGAATGACACGCTTGAGCGGGTCTGCGCGGACAGCTTGCAGGTCGTCGGGGATGTCATTTATCATGCCCTCTCGAAGATCGAGGCCGCCGCGGATTGACGATTGCGGATTGATGATTGAGGATTGCGATATTCTCAATCGTCAATTGGGAGGAGGAGTCGTAGTTTTTGGCAACTGACCATGACATCCCTTGGCTGCGCGATGTGCCGCCGGAGGACATGCGGCGCATTGTGGACACGCTCTACCGGGTTCATCGCGTGATATCGGTGATCACGGACCTCGACACGCTGCTCGAACGGATCATGGAAGAGAGCAAGCAGGTCGCGAATGCGGAGGCGTGTTCTCTGATGCTGTATGACGCCGAGGCAAAGGAGCTCTACTTCCGGGTGGCGCAAGGGGCAAGCGGAGATCAACAAGCGCTCAAGCGCCACGTGCGACTCAAGATGGATCAGGGCATCGCGGGCGCAGCGGCGGGCGCCCGGCAAACCATAAATGTGGCAGACGCGGCCAAGGATCCGCGTTTCTATACGACGGCCGATGAGATCTCCGGGTTTCGTACACGGTCCCTCTTGGCAGTTCCACTCGAGGATCGCGACACGCTGGTGGGCGTTGTCGAGTTGCTGAACAAGGAAGGGGGCGGCCCGTTCACGGACATCGATATTCACGTGATGGAGATGTTTGCGACGCTGGCGGCCTCGTCGATCGTGAACGCGCGGCTGATCGAGGAGAACCTGCGCGCCGAACACATGGCGGCCATCGGCGAGGCCGTGGCCGGCCTCTCGCATTACATCAAGAACCTGATCACGGGCATGACCAACAGCACGGAACTCATCGACACCGCCTTGCGAACAAACAAGCGCGAGTTGCTGGATACCGTGTGGCCCATCTTCAACCGGATTGTGAAGCGCATGTCTATCTTCGTGCAGGACATGCTGGCCTTCTCGAAGCCGCGAGAGCCGTTGCGGG
>Ga0315274_10012123_pt1 | contig 12318 bp, 12 predicted proteins | sample YL17G02_20_MG_FD_203700 | JGI IMG/M metagenome (GOLD analysis project Ga0315274, IMG submission 203700) | Sediment microbial communities from Yellowstone Lake, YNP, Wyoming, USA - YL17G02_20 | ecosystem: Environmental > Aquatic > Freshwater > Lake > Sediment | place: USA: Wyoming | collected... | reverse complement strand
GCACCGACGCGCCCATCAGGGTGACTCTGGGTATGATTCACTGCGGGCAACCCTTCGGTTGCCAAGACAACCGATAGATACGCTTGTTTGAGGCCTAGGAGCCTGTCGGAGAACCTCGAAGAATCGTCCACGGGAAACCCGGCGGTAATGAAAGCCGCCGAAAACCGAGAGTAGTGGGGACGAATTCGTGCCCGTATCTTGCATCGTTCGTAATCTGGACGCGAGAAATCGGGGTATTCCGACAGGCTCCTATGGAAGGCAACGGCGCAGACGGCCAGGAGCAGGAGGGAGAAGTAGGGGATCGCCACAGGGTCTCACCTTTGGTGCCACGATTTCCTCGGCGGCGTCGGCTTGGCCGGGGGTTCGCCTTCCAGTGCTGCGCGAATCCTTCTCTCTTCTCTTGCCCGTTCGCTGAGGATCGAAACGGCGGCAATCACCATGCACAGCCCCAGCTGTCCGGCGGCTTTATACCAAAACACAGCCGGCGTGATTGACCATACGAGAGCGCTCAGGGCGGCCCACAGCAGGCTGGCGCGGCCTTCAAACCGTCCCAGGAAAAAGAAAGCCAATACGCAAGCGATCAGTCCGACCCAAAAGGCCGTCGAGCCGATCTCGTAGTTCATGGTGAGGTAGTTCATGGGACGTCCCCTCCCGCGAAGGCGGAGGTGAGAGGCGAGAGGTCGGGGGCCGGAAAGAAGCGGCGATGGCCGCGGCAATCCGACGTTCAATCAGCGCACAACCACGATTGCCCGCATGGCTTCCTGCCCGCTCATTCTCACGCGGACGCTGCAAAGAAGATCGGAATACGGGCTTCAGACCGTATTTCCGGAATCTAAACTTCTCCTTACGGCCTGAACGCGGCACTCCGAACCTGAATCCTCACCGAACGGCGTGGGTCACTTCGTGCCGTTGGCCCAGAAAATGTCGAAAATGAGGCCGGGGGGCTTCATGCCGCCGGGCCGATAAATGTCGCCCGGGCTCACGGTGCCGTTGGTCGGATCGTAGCACAGCGCACACATCAAGCGGATATTCGTCGCGTTGCTCTGCACATTCGGCCAGGGATAATCCCCCGTGCTATACGGCGACGATGTTCCATCCTCGAGCGTTCCGATTGTATCATCAAAATGATTCGGCCCGTCCGACTCGACCTCATAGGTATTGCTGGGCATTCCCCTGGGAGTGGGAGTTTCCCAGGGCCGCATCGAGCCGCCGACGCCCACAATTCCCGTGCCCATCTCATAGACGCCGTGATGCTGCATGTTCGGAGTGGTGGTATAATGCGACAGCCCGAACGGGTCGCGGGGGATCGAGGTGATATAGGCCACCGGGGTGGTCAGCTGCGCGAGTCCGGCCCATCGGCCTCGAGCCGTCCAGGGGCTATCCGTGCCGGTCTGCAGATTCGTGTACGAATTCCAGTCCAGATAATAGGCTTCCTGGGCGATCGCCAGCATGCGCAGGTCGTTCTTCACCCGCGCCGCCTTCGACCGGGTTTGCGCCTCCAGAAAGTTCGGCACGGCGATTGCGGCCAGAATGGCGATGATGGCCACGACAATCAGCAACTCGATCAGTGTGAAACCACGTCTTCTCATGCGTGTTCTCCTTTCTTGATGCTGCGTAGTGTCAGAAGTTCCCAGTTCTTTATGGCGTCAAGATACTGAGAACATTCTTCCTTTTGCCGGACAACTCTCTCCTGCGCCCTCAGTCCTTCATGAAACTTCTGCCACTCCCTGTGGGACGAACCATTCGTCTTGCTCCCATCGGATCGCGGCTTCTCTTTTCGCGCGCTCGCCCCCTCTTGTCAATGCCGTTTTTCTGGCGCAGTTGGCGCCAGCAACAACGCGCCGACCAGGACGACGTTTTGTTCCAACTCGGCGGGGAGGATTTCGTAGCGGCCCTGGAAAGGGGCGAAGACGTGGCGCTCGACCGCCGCGCGCAGTCGCTCGAACAGCGGCTCGCCCATCTGCGCGAAACCGCCTCCGACAACGTAGCGCTCGGGGTGAAACAGCGTGATGACGTTCGCGATGGCCAGCCCCACCATGTCGGTGACGCGGCCGAGCATCTCCAACACCAGCCGGTCGCCGCGCTCGGCCGCTTCGGCGATGACCGGCCCCGTGATCCGGTTCGGCCGTCCCTCGGTCAGCTCGTGAAGCGGCGAGCGGGCGGGAATACGGTCCACCTGGCGCACGCGGCGCTCGATGGACCAGGCCGAGCACAGGTTTTCGAGCTTGTCGAACGGACGGTCGGTGCTGGCTTTGCCCCAGAGGTTGGGGATGTAAGTGTGGCCGATTTCGCCCGCGCCGCGCCCCTGGCCGTTATAGAGCGCGCCGCCGAGGATGATGGCCCCGCCGATGCCGCTCCCGATGTTCATATAGATCATGTTGCGGCAGCCGCGCCCGGCTCCGCAGCGATACTCGGCCCAGCCGCCGGCGTTCGAATCATTCTCGATGCAGCACGGCAGGCCAAAGCGATCCTCGAACCATTGGCGCAGCGGAAAGTCGTTCCAGCCCTCGACCTGGTGGGAGACGAGAACCGTTCCCGACGGTGAATCCACGGGTCCGCCAAACCCGACGCCGATGGCCGCGGGTCGCGGAGAACCGGCTTCTTCCATCAACGCGGCGACGAGCGCCTCAATCTGTGCGCGAATTCCCTCGGCCCCCGCTTCGGGGTGAGCGCGCTCGGTGCGCAGATGGATGATTTCGCCTTCGCGCGTTCCGATGGCCGCCTGAAGTTTGGTGCCGCCGATCTCCACGCCGACTACAGGCGAGACGCCTGGGCCGCCTTCTCGGTCGTTCATGATTTCAGCCTTTCGCGAAGCACATCCACGAGGTAGTGAAAGACAACACCATGAACCGCCTCGACCGTTCCCATGTTGAAGCAGGGGACGTGGAGGCCGGCCTGCGCGATCCGGCGCAACTGCCCGCCGTCGTAGCCCGTGACGCCGAACGTCGCCAGGCCGTTGGCGTCGGCCCACTCGACCGCGCGCAAGACATTGGGGCTGTTGCCGGAGCCGCTGATGCCGATGAGCAAATCGCCGGGCGAGGCGAGATTGCGCAACTGCTCGACGAAGATCGTTTCGTAGCCGAGGTCGTTGGCCAGCGCGAGAATGTAGGGGGTGTTGTCAGTCAGGCTGAGGATTCTCATTCGCTTCTGTCGGTCGAAATCGGTCAGCGTTCCCTTGCCGAGGTCCTCGCAAAGGTGCGAAGCGTTGGCGCCGCTTCCGCCGTTGCCGATGAGGAAAACGAACTGTCCCGCGCGATAGGCGTTCTCGATGGCGGCGACCAGCGCTTCGACTTCCTGAGAGTCCACGCGCCGGCAGAGCGCGCCGAAGTCATTCAAGTACGTCGCAAAATCCATCGGTTCCTCCTGCGCCCCGGTTCGTAGTTCCCACTTCAGCGGGCGTATTGGCCAAGCGATGGCCCACTGAAGTGGGAACTACCCTGAGAATGAGTTCGCAGTAGCGCCGCAAGGCGCGTTGAAACACGGGGCCTGAAGCAAGAATGCCGCTCACGCGAAAACGCGCCTTGCGGCGCTACTACGAACTTCTCATCCCTTTCCGGGTGACGCCGAAAACGTATTCAGCGACCACGAACAGTCAGAGTTTTCCGCACAGCTCCGGGAATCGTTCGCGGTACTCGCGAAAGCGCCGCCGGACCTGATCGGGCGACGCCGTCCCCGTCACGCCGATCTGCTGCACCGTGATGGAGGCGACCAAATTGCTCACGAGCGCCGCCTCGGCGAGCGTCGCCCCGGCGCACAGCGCGCTCGCCATCCCCGCCGTCAGACTATCGCCGGCGCCGACGATGTCAATCGGGCCTTCGCTGGTATGGCCGGGAATGTAGTGCAGGTTCTCTCCGTCGCAAGCAACGAGGCCGCCCGCGCCAAGCGTGATGCAGGCCGGTCGCTGGGTGTGGTGCGACAGGCTGCGGGCAAGCAGTTCGGGGGGAGCATACAGATCGCCGAGGCGCAGGGCGGCGACCGCTTCGCTTTTGTTCGCTTTGACGAGGACGTTTTGGAACAGGCCGATCCGGCAGCGCGAGTCGGCAAAGAGAACCTTGTCGGATCGGCGCTCGCCCAGTCGCGCGATTTCGGCGCGCACGCGGTCGGTCACGACGCCGCAGTTGGGCTCTTCGACCTGGTCGGCGACGATCAGACCATTGCAGGCGTCGAGCCGTCTCGTCATACGCGCGACGATTTCGTCTTCGAGCGACCGGGACAGGGGAGTGCGATTCTTGATGTCGAGCCGCTCGATCTCGCGCGGCGGCCGACCCGGTTCGACAATCAACGATTTCACATAGGTCGGTGTCATGCGGTCGGGCGCCTCGATCAGGTCGGTCAAATCCACGCCGGGTTGCGCCAGACCGCGCCGAAGGTCAAAGCCCTGACCGTCCGCGCCCGTAAAACCGATCGGGAACAGATGACCGACACCAAGCGCCACGAGATTGTTAAGCACCGTTCCCGCTGCGCCAGGGTAAGTGCGGATGCGGACCACCTGGCGCGCTTCGAGGCCGGTCTCCACCGAGACCTCGCGGAGCGCCGCGTCAATCTCCAGATACTTGTCGAGAAAGAAATCGCCGACAACGGCGAGCGACACGCGCGAGAAGCCGTCGAGAATCTGTTCCAGTCGTTGTTCGTCCATCGTGCCGCCATTCCCTACGGAAACAGATAGGCCAGCAGCGCCTCGTGTTGGCGATACTCAGGAATAATCACGTCGGCGCCGGCTCCGATCAAACGGTCGCGCTTCCACTGATTCACACCGCAACGCCGAACTTCGTCCGAGGCCACGCCCACCGCCACGCCGCCGACCTCTTTGGTGTTTTCGATCTCGACGAACCCATCGCCAAACGCCAGCAGTTCCGGCCCACACAAGCCGTGTTCGCGGAACATTCCTTCGATCAGCAGCTCCTTGGAAAACGTTTTGTAGTTGTCGAGCGCGCCAAAGACGCCGCCGTTGAAATAACCGGTCAGACCCAGCAACCGAACTTCTTCTTTCATATAGGGTTCATCGGTGCCGCTGGCCAGATAGAGCGCCAGGCCGCGCCGCCGCAGGCTTTCGAGCAGCTCGATCGAACCGGGGAGAAGCATCTCGTCGCGGGCGATGCGACCCGATGCGAGTCGTTCGATTCGCCCCCGAATCCGCCGATTGAGCCGCTCATAGTACATGCGCTTATAGGCCAGCGGGTCTTCGGCGTGGCCGCCGCGTTTCTCGATTTCCTCGCACAGCTGAATCATCTGGTAGATCGTCTGGCGGCCGTTCAAGCGCATGACGAAACTCTCGACCGTCTGATAGAGCGCGTCTTCCGGTTCGTGCGACGGCGTTTGGGCGAGAATCTCGACCATCATGGGGATCATCACGTTGGGCCAGCCCTCGCGAATCAGCGACAGAGTCCCGTCGAAATCAAACAGGACCGACCGAAACCGCCCGCGCACGATGTCGGGATGGACGATCTCGATTTCGGTGTCTGGAAGAAAGGTTGGCGATGAAACTTGCGCCGCCACGGCCGTCCTCGCTCTTTCGATCACCCGCCGACCGCTTCTATCACAAGCGGCTCGGCGATTTGCAACTGGGAACCGCATGGGAGTCCATTGAAGGGAGAATCTTGACCCTGCTTAACCCGCTCGTCTTCGGAAGAAGCTTCGAGCCGGCGGAGAGGGTCGCAAGACGGGGACTGACTCCCGCCGCAGAACGGGGACAGGCGCCGGTCAAAAAGCCGCCGGAGCCAGTCCCCGTTTTGGTCGAGCGTCCGAGTGTTGACAATCGGTTTGGCCATGGCTTATAGAATTCGGCAGGGAGGTCGGGGAAAGGCGTGAGGTCGTGAGGCTGTCAGCTTGTCGCAGATCAGTCACCCGTTGGGTTGCGGGACAGGGACGTTCGGCTTCCCGTACTACTCTGGCCGCCCTTTGGCTTTTGACAACGTTTTCCGCCTCCGCGCAGCGCGGCTTCGACCGATGGGTTCCTCTCTCGCGGTCAAGCTACAACTTTCGCGACATCGGGGCCTATGATGCGGGAACGACCCAGGTGGTGGCGACCGGGCGTCTCTTTCGATCGGCCTCGCTGGAGGACCTCACGACAACCGATGCCGGCACGATCCTTTGGTTTGGCGTCCGCACGATCATAGACCTGCGCCCTGAACCCCGCACGACCGATTCTGTCTATCTCAACTCCTTCACCAAACACGTTTACATTCCGGTCGGGTTCTCCGGAGCCACGGGCCAGGAGATCTATCGCAATCTGATTCTCGCCCAAGGCAAACAGTGGCAACTGGTGTTTAAGGTGCTGGCCGACCGGCGCAATTATCCGCTGGACTTCCATTGTCAGGCGGGCAAGGACCGCGCTGGAGTCTTGACGGCCTTGATCCTCACGCTTCTGGGCGTAAAGCGCGAAACCGTGATCCAGGACTATCTCCTGTCCAATATCGCCTACCGCTCAACTGTCGTTGATCAAACCTGGATCGAAGCGGCTCTGGATGCGGTCGAAACCAGCGGCGGGATTCAACTCTACCTGGACGCAATTGGAACAACGGAATCGGTGCGGCGAGCCGTGCGCGCCAACCTGCTCATTCCGCGGCCCACCCGTGCGAGGCCCTCCTGGCATTCCTACCAGTGAAGGGCCGGACAAATTGGTTAGCAAATTCCGCTTGCATTTCCCGGACGGCCCTGTCTAGCTCCCGCCTCAATTAGTCCTGAGTTAGGGTGGAGTTCATGCTTATACTGACGCGACGAACGGGGGACAGCATCAGTATTGGCAATGAGATCCGTGTGGTTGTCCTCGAAATCAAAGGGCACCAGGTTCGGATCGGAATTCAGGCGCCTCGGAGCATTCCCATCTATCGCGACGAGCTCTATCGGTGGCTTCAAGCGCGAGGATTGCAGGGGCTCGGCGTAGGAGCGGACGAAGCGGGGGAGAGCGAGTTCCTGCAGGAGGCAATCCCGCTCGGCGACGACCCCGCGAGTCCACTCCGACTCCGCGATGCGCCGACGCGCAAGGCTCAGGCAGCCAAGCCTGTCGCGCCCGAACGCGAACCGCCTCCATCCCCGCCGCCGTTCATGCTCCCTTGACAACTCTGTTCTTCGGGAACGGCTTTCTGCCGCTGCGCCCGGCAACTTGACGCGAGGACTTGCCATCCACGCGCCGATTTGTCTTTTCAACTCCCATCGCGTCGTGCAAATATCACAACGGCTTGCCGAAGGGCGAGCGCGACGATCTTTCTTGATCGGATGCTTGAATGGCAGGCGGTCCCCTTAACCAACTTCTCATCAAACCGGCGGGCGCCGACTGCAATCTACGTTGCGCCTATTGTTTCTACCTCGAAAAAAGCGAGCTCTGGCCGCAGCAGCGAGTTCATCGGATGTCCAACGACGTGCTGCGCGAGATGATCCGCCAGATGATGTCGAGCGGACAGCCGCAACTGGGCTTCAGCTGGCAGGGCGGCGAACCGACGCTGTGCGGCCTCGATTTCTTTCGAGCCGCCGTTGAATATCAGAAGCAATTTGGACGCACCGGCCAGACGGTCGCCAACTCGCTCCAGACCAATGGAATTCTGATCAACGACGACTGGGCGAAGTTCCTTGCGGAATACAAGTTCCTCATCGGGCTGAGCGTGGACGGCCCGCCCGACATTCACGACCACTACCGCCGGTCGAGCGACGGGCGCGCGTCCTATGAATACGCGATGCGCGCCGCTCGCATTATGGAGCAGCATCAGGTCGAGTTCAACATTCTGGCCGTCGTCAACGAGCTGACCGAGCGCAACGCCGCGCGAATCTATCAACACTTTCGCGAACTGGGTTTCGGGTACCTCCAGTTCATCCCGTGCGTCGAGCGCGATCCGCAGACCGGCGCTCCGATGCCGTTTTCGGCGACGCCCGAAGGCTACGGCGATTTCCTGTGCGCTTTGTTCGATGAGTGGGTGAAGGATTTTCGCGACGGCTGGCCAACCGTTTCCGAGCGGACGTTCGACAGCCTGATGCACACGTACGTCGGCCTGCCCGCGCCCATGTGCGTCTTCATGGAAGAGTGCGGCGATTATGTGGTGGTCGAACACTCGGGCGATGTCTATTCGTGCGACTTCTACGTTGAGCCGTCGTGCCATCTGGGCAATCTGCTCGAACGCGACCTGAGCTTGTTGGCCGCCGCGCCGCCGCAGCTGGCGTTCGGTCGGCGAAAACGCGAGCGGCCTGCCGAGTGCGAGTCGTGCCGCTGGCTGGCGCACTGCTACGGCGGCTGCCTCAAGGACCGGTTCGCGATTCCGGCGACGGAAGGGCGCGACTACTTCTGTCCGGCTTTCAAGAAGTTTTTTGCTTGCAGCGAGCCGACGTTTCTGGCGCTGCGCGACCGCTACTCTGAGCGAATGGAAGCACAGCGCGCGGCCGAAGAAGCGGCGCGTGAGCAAGAGATGGCGGCGCGGAGAGCCGCTCGAGCAAGAGCCGCCGCCGAACTGCGGAATCTCAGCCGCAACGATCCTTGTCCCTGCGGCAGTGGGAAGAAGTTTAAGAAATGCTGTATGAAACAGGCATGAAGCCAGCGCAGACCCAATCTAACATGGAAGCCGCTGGGCAAGAAAGATTGTAGGAATAATCTCGACGCCCTCCGGAGCGACCGGCCCCGTAATCAGACTCGTAAAGGACTTGGCTTTGCTCTTGGCAAGGGCCTGATAAGCCGTCGCGCGATCCGGATGGTGGGAGATTACCTTGCCCCCCAGGACCTCGTTGTGCTCGTCCACCTCGGGGTCCTCGATCATGACCCATTCATTCGGGTAGCGCTTTTCGATTTCCTCGCGCGTCAGGATTTCATCCATTGGTCCCGCTCCTCGTCCATGTTGACTGTACGGTATGAGTCTTTCTGCCGCGATTCAAGCGCAAAAGACCGGGTACGCCTGTTATGGGCGCATCTCGCGATCTCCAGAGAGGCCCCCTTCGTTTACTCTACTGCCAGAAGCGACTTGACCCCTGCCGTCGCCGACTGCTATCAAATCCGCATCGGTCGTTTGGACGATGCGGGAAAAATCATCGGAGTTGTTGGTCGTGAACGGCAGGCGCGTTGCGATAGCGGTAGCAGCTCTAACGGCAACCTGGGTTTGCCTGGGTTGTCGCGTGCAGCGCGAATTCCCTCCCCAGCCGATGCGAATCATCGGAACCAGCTACGATCCGGCGGCCGCGAAGCAGGCGACCGCGGCGCCCGAAGTCGCCGCGGCTGCTTCGATCACCGCGTCGGGCGACGGCGACGCGCCGGCCACGGCGCTCGATCCGATTCAGGGCCGCCTCGTCGCCCGGCAGATCGCCCGGCAGGCGGCCCGCCGCGAGTTGGCCCGAAAAGTGGACGCCCTCGACATTCCTCCCGGCCGCAAGGTCGCCGACGTTCTCCGGGGCGATCCGGAGAAGCGCCGCAAAGTCGAGGACCTGATTCGTCAGGCTCGGCAGAAGGGGCTGATCAAGAGCGATGGCAACAAGTGTACGGTTTTCCTGACGCTCGATCTTCGCCCGCTCAATACGATCCTCGAATTGCCGGGCGAGCCGTTCGGGCCGCTTGCCGCCGGGACAACCTCGCCGACCGCCGCGCGGCAGGAAGTTCGCCGGCGCGCCGAGAACGAGGCGCTCGAAAACGCGCGCATCCGCGCCCTCGAATACGTCAAGTCCCTTCGCATTGAGGGCGTGCAAACGCTCGGCGATCGGATGTTGCGCGACGACGCGCTTGATCGGGCGATTCGGGCCAAAATCGCCTCGCTCTCGTCGGCGGGCGTCGCCTTCCGCGAAGACGGCGTCTGCGAGGCCGCCGTTGATCTGGATCTCGCCGACATTCAGCGCATCCTGGAAGAACACCGCCGTGGCCTGCAATTGCCGGTGGACTTCCACTGGCCGCGCATCAGTCAACTCTGGCGCCGATTCCGTTCAGGTTAGTCCGTGTTGCGTCCCGTATGCTCGAAGTCATCTTCATCCTCATCGTACTCATCGGCCAGGGCGGCGCTTTCATTTCGCTCCTCAATCGGAGGCTCTTCAACGCCCGCAAGGGATGGCCACGCGACCTGGCGACGGCGTTTTCGGGCGTCGTCTTGATCGGCGCTCCGATGTTCGGATTGGCGGTTCTTCACCGTCGCGGAGTTCTTTCCGACCTGGCGCACTTTCGCGGGCCGGGCGCGGCCGCGTGGCTGGTCGCCGCCTATGAAACCGTCGTCCTGGTCGCTGTCGCGCGGTTCCTTTGGGTGAGCCTTGTGACGTTGCCGCAACGAGAGCGCCCGACGATTGTTGTGGGCGAAAGCCGCTCGGTCCGCTCGCTCGAGGCCGCGCAACAGAACGACGAGGCCGGGCCGGGGACGGGAAACCGCGCGGCAGGCCCCATCGCCCGCCTCAACTGCCGGGCGGAACTCGAGGTGAACGAGTTTGTTCTGTCGCCGCCCAATCTGCCGCGCCCCTTCGACGGGTTCTCGATCCTCCATCTCAGCGATATCCATGCCACGCACAGCGACCCGGAAGGCTGGCACGACTTCGTCGCCGACACGGTCGAGCGCCTGAAGGCCGATCTGATTGCGATCACGGGAGACTTTCTGGCGCGGCTCGCCGATCTCGCCTACGTCGAGCGCATGCTGCCGCGTCTGCGCGCGCCGCATGGCGTCTGGGCCATTCGCGGCAATCACGACTTCTGGGAGGCGCCCGACCAGCTGCACGCCCTTCTGACGCGATACCATGTCACGGTTCTGGCCAACCAACGGACCGAAATCCGTCTCGACGGGGCATCGTTCGACCTAGTCGGCATCGAGTCGCCGTGGGACTACTCCGGCACGGCCTGGCGCCGCCATCTCCATTCGACGTCCGACCGAATGAAGATCGTGCTGAGTCACACGCCCGACCACGCGCCGGCGGTGGCGCGGCGGGGGGCAACGCTGATGCTGGCCGGCCATACGCACGGCGGCCAGATTCGTTTTCCCTGGATTGGTTCGCTGCTTGTCCCGTCGCGGTATGGCAAGCGGTTCGATCAGGGATGGTTCGCGGTCGGTTCGTTGGCGCTCTACGTCAACCGAGGGATCGGTTCCTATGCGCCCGATTTGCGGTTGGCCTGCCGGCCCGAAATCGCGCGATTTGTCTTCCGTTGCCCGGACCGCTCAGGGGACGGCGGGCAGGTCGGCATCGGCCGCTCTTGAGGCGCCGCCGGTTTCGAGGCGGCTGAGGCGCGCCTGAACAAGGTCGGCCAGACTGTCTTTCGGGCCGATGTAGCCTTCGGGATGCTTCCGGACGTACCGCGCCCACCATCGCGCCTCGTCCCGTCGGTCCAACTGCCAGGCGGTCACCATACCGAGCATCCCCGGCGCGTATCCCTTTTCCGGCTCCTGGCCAACGGCCCTTCTGACCGCATCGAGCGCCTCTTCGAGGCGTCCTGCTTTGCGGCAGATCGTGGCGTAAACCGTCAGATTGAGATGCGACGGTTCCAGGGCGATGGCTTCGCGGGCGACGGCGTAGGCCTGCTCGGGCCGGTGCGGGGCGACCTGGCTCGCCCACCACGTCAGGGCCGCCGCTCGCTGCGAGCGGTTGGAAATGCTCCGGCTCAGCGCCAGGGCGATTTCCTCGCCTTTGGCCGACAATCCTGCTTTCTGATATTTCTCGTAAAAATCGCGAATCAAATTCGGCGCGGCCACCGGTTTGACCCGCTCGAAAAAGTTGGCCGGCAACGGCTGCCCCGCCGGCGCGAAGTAGGCGATCCAGATCACGCCGAACGAAAAGCGCTCCGACGACGGCTGGGGAATCCCCGCCGGCCACTTCCACTCCTGCGGCCGATTGACGACGAGCCAGAACGGCGCGCGCCTCTCCACTTGTCTCTTGAGCGTTTCGGTCGTTGCCTGCTCGCATTTCGGGATGTAGAAAGAGACCCAATAGACTTCGTTGTCCACCAGGACAGAGTCGGCCGGCTCGCGGTTGATCGAGACGAATCGGCACATGTCGCGCATGGGCTGGTGGCGGCCCGGCCCGCCGAAGTGTTCGTAGGTGGCGAATAGGAGCCATTGATGGGCGAGCAGCGGCGCGACGAACAGACAAGCCGCGCTGCCGGACACCCACGTGCGGCGCCGCTTCGCCACGAATCGGCCGACGCCCTCAGCCAGACCAAAAGCCCCCGCGACCATCAGGAGAAGCACGAACGGCGCCAGGTGGCAGACGTAGCGAAACGTCAGGGCGAGGTCTATTCGGTAGGTCGCCAGTGCGATCAGCCAATAAGACAGAATCACCGCCGCCAGCAGGGCAATTTGCCGCCGCCACAGGAGGACGCCGGCGCCCAGCCCCGCAAGGGTCAGTCCGTGAAGCCACCAGTCGAGTCGCCGAGTCATCGCTCCATAT
>Ga0315274_10012122_pt1 | contig 12319 bp, 33 predicted proteins | sample YL17G02_20_MG_FD_203700 | JGI IMG/M metagenome (GOLD analysis project Ga0315274, IMG submission 203700) | Sediment microbial communities from Yellowstone Lake, YNP, Wyoming, USA - YL17G02_20 | ecosystem: Environmental > Aquatic > Freshwater > Lake > Sediment | place: USA: Wyoming | collected... | reverse complement strand
CGATAAGAGTCAGGCTTCAGATTATGACCTTGTTCAATGCCTGAATGAGAATTAAGTTGACCGACATAAATTTTTTCTGTTTCTTTTTCAATCACAAAACTTAAAAAGTGACACATTTTAAACCCCTTTCTTGTTAAAAATTAATCGCAAAAACTACGATGACAATGCGGACAACCAGTAATTAAAGAGTTTTTCGCTCTTTCAAATTTAATTTCCATATAAATTTGTTGCAAACAATTATAGCATAGACCATTTTTTGGTGCTAAGTATGGTAAATTATTTTTATCACAATACTCTTTTTGAGCGTTTATTTTGTCTTGATTGTTTGGTGTATAATTTTTCACTGTTTGATCCTTTCTTTCTCAATAGTTAATGTAAACAAATACGCACATAATAATAAAAGAAATAAAAAAACATATAAAAGCCGCATCTAATAATTCATGTCTGTTATAAATCATTTTTGATCCCTTCTTAATTTTGTGTAAAATAAAGATTTGTTTTTTCTTTTCCTGATATATTATAAACTTTCCTCACTTGATTTTTAACCATCTTCATTACATCATTAAAAATAATCTTGATGTCATCTTGAGTAAGATTGTCATGGTTCAAAAAATTTGATGTGTTTTCATAATTGTGCAGCCATCTATTCATGTTAATAATCCTTTCTTTCCTTTTATTAAAGAATTCATTACATAATTTATTAAGTCTTCATTTTGTTTTAAAAATGTGTATATAGTAGGTAAATCATCTTCTATATCGTATTTTTCTTTTAATTCATTTACAAACTGTATTGTAAATGTGGGCATTTTCATCTCAAATATTTCTTTTATGTCGTTAATAGACAATTTATTAAGCTTTTTAACAGATCTAACCAATTGTTTAACGTACATTTCTTGATATTTGCATATAGTTTCTTGTCTTGTCATTTTAATAATCCTTTCTTTGAGTTAAGTAAGATTCCCATGGTTTAAATATTCATAAAAAAACTTGTAATTATCATTAAAATACTTATCAATAGTATGTTCTTTTGTCCATTGATTGTCTATCGTTATTGTTCTATTGTTGATAGATAAAGCACATTGTCTATATTGACAAGCCCTAATGATTGCCAGAATGCTTTTAAATTGTTTCTCGTCAAACCATTTACAACAATAGTTTAGATCCATAACCTTGCCTTGACATAGTCTTACTCTTAACATTTGTTTTTTCCTTTCTTGTTTGATTAATTTCTTTATGAACTGTTGATCTACTAACATTTTTGCCTCATAATAAATAAAAATAAATAATTTCTTTTTTCTTTTAATGTGCGCCTTACGGTTTAAAAATATCTCCCAATGTTTTGAACAAGTCATCAGGTTTATTTTCGTTATTGACCATGTTGTTTATAACTCTTAGGTCGTTATTTGTTTTGTTTATGGTCAAGTTAAGTTGATCTAAAGCCTCAATCAATTCTGACATAATATCACCTATAGTTTTTTCACTCATTGTGATTGTTCCTTTCTATAAAATATACCACATTGTTCACATTTATCTACCCCTGGTTGATCTGCTGGAGTTCTCCATTTAATAGAACCACATGAACAGCATAGTCTTTTACTAAAGTCTGACTTGTTTAATATTAATCCTGCCAGCGTACGAATCTTCTTAAGTCCAGGATTTCTTTCTTCGTCTTGCCCAGTCCAATAAAGACTAACATCTATAATTTTACTGGCTAATTCTTCTATAGTCATTTTGACTATTCCTTTCTTGTTTCATCTAAAGTTTTCTCAAAAATATCTTGTGCAATATCGTCTATAGTTTCTGGTAAATATTTATTTAAAGTAATAGGATCTATTGAACTTATTATTTCTAATAATACTTTTTTAAATACATTTATAGAGAATATTTTTAATGCGAATTCATTATTATCCTTATTAAAAATCATATTTGGTACATTTTTTATATCAAACATTTCTTGATTTTGCTTATTGTGTTTTGATATAATAATGCCCACGGGAGTATTGCAATTATCACATGGCATATATAGTTCTAAACAATAAACAATGTTTTTTTCACCTTTAAATTTAAACAATGGATGAAAATCTCCACAACCACATTCGCACATTTTTTACTCCTTTTTTACTTGTTCAATAAGTTAATAATATAATTTTCTTTATTCGCGTGTAATAAATAACCTTCAATAATTGACTGCACGATGTCAAATTGTCTATTGTCCAATACTGAATTGATAACTATAATATATCTATCAATATTTTCATTTATACACAATACTGAACTATTTAGGGCGTATCGATTAAAAATATAATCGCTAATAAATAATGCCTCTTTATAATCCATTGGTTGATCATAAAAATATGTTTTTGTTCTTTCGTGCATGTTTATTCCCTTTCTTTTAAAGGTTTCATGTTAAAAAGACTTCTCAAATAATTTTTAGATTCTAATGGAATTTTTTTTGTCCATGTTAATAAATTATACTCACTTGAAACATCAAAAATACTAAGCTTTTCATATTCATATTCTATGTTATAGTTATTTTCTGGAAGCATTTTGTCCCATTGTAATATTGGCCATGCTATTTCGCTATCTACTCTTGCCACAATAAAACCATCTTGATGAATTGTGTATTGAATTGTTTTGCCTCTTGACATATTATTAATCCTTTGTTGTGTACGTTTCGGTCATGTATAAAACCTCTGACAATTTCATGCTTAAATCGTTTGCTTCTAATTCAAAAATTGGAATTTCTCTATGTTCTTTTACAGCCAAAAGAAATTCATTTAGTGTATTCCATGCGCTTTTACAATAAACACCATCTTTGTACAACACTTTTAATCCTGTATTTTTTGACCATAGCCATGATTTTACTACTGTTTTATTTTCATAGTCTTTTATAGGAAAGAATTCCCTGATAGGATTTAATGCAAAAATTTTCATGTTAGTATGTTCCTTTCTATAAATTATCCGTTTCAATTTCTTGACTTAAAACATCTTGAAAATATTCATACATATAATTTTTAATATCGTTTCTATTGACACCTTTAATTTTCAATTCAAAATCAAATACTAATGATGGTTTTAACGTTATCACATAATCATTCCAGCCATCATACATTCCAACATCATTCATATGGTGGTATGATGTAGTCAAAATTATCTTGTCATCTTTTGATTTGTCAATGTCAATTTTTGTGCCACAATCAAATCCTGATCCGCTTGGCAACAAATTTTTTGCAATTCTTTCAAGTTTTTGTTCGCGTTTTACAAGCCAGTCATTATTATTATTTTGCAGACAATTGTTTCTTGCGTTGATCAATGTTGCAATTTCTTTGTACAATGCTTTTTTCATTTGTCTTTGTCCTTTCAAAATCAAACATAATAAATAAAAAAAAATAAAACTTATAAAGCCAATTCACTTAATCTATTATATTGTTCCTGCAAACTTTCATTTAATCTTATTAAACATTCATTGACCATATCATCATAATATCCACCGTGTTTAAAATCTTGTTCATCTTCGTATGAACAAGCGCCAAGATATTCCTTTTCAATTGTATCACATGCTGATACCTTTACACACACAATACACCATGCCCACAAATTATATTCTAAGCGTTTTAAAATATCGTTTACAGCTTGTTCGTTTTCTTGTTCGGTATCATAAGCAATGCAATTTCTAGGGTGTATATCTTCAGGTTTAATTGAAATTTCAATATCAACGTCTTTTAATGTAAGTTTTTTTAAGGTTTTCATTTTGTTATAGTCCTTTCTTAATCGACAATGTTCAATTCAACACATAGATCTTCAAGTTTTTCTTTTAATTCAAACAAGATAAAGTCTCGTAATCTAGAATTTTGTTCATGCTCTGACATACTTTCAAAATCACTTAAAAAAAATTCAATGTCATTTTTCATTTGTTCTAAACATTCCTTCATTTGATTGTTATCTAGTTTTTCTTGTTCGTCAATCTTAATCATTGTTTGATCCTTTCTTTTGCTTGTTTGTTGTTTGTTGTGTTAAACATACTTAAATATAATGCAATCCATGTGCCAATCAAAAACCTTAATCAAATTAGCTATAAATTTTTTGCATACTTCCCAAAAACTGACATTTATGTCAATTGTTATGAAAAAATTGCATACCTTAAAAAGATAACAAAAATTGACTTGCTCAAAATCACCACAAAACACACCACGATAAAACAAAACCACGCTTAAAACTCCATTAAAGCCATTAGAACGATTTTTATTAGTAGGTGATAGTTGATAACATAACTTGATCATAAGGCACCTTAAATCGATTGTATGGAAGTCAACACATAATAAAGAAAAATAAAAATAGTTTATAAACACTTCTTATCAATATTATCTTTTAATTCATAAAGAGCATGTAATTTTGAAAAATAATAGTCTTTATTGTCTTGATCGGATATCTCTTTTGTAATATCGCAATATTTTTTTACAAGTAGATCAATTTCTTGCTCAAGAATTTCTTTTGTCAAAATCATTTTTACCGATGCCATAATAAACCTCTTTGTTGTTTGTTATAGTGATCGTCAATATCGTTTATGGTCATATCTTTATGACCATAGAATGAAATATAAATCAATGATATAGGAATGAATAAGCCTATACCATAAAGTATATCTAAAGCCCAAGGCATTGACAAGTAAATAGGTATAGAATAGAATGAAGCAAAGCACCATAATAAAAAAAGAAATAATATTTTTTTCATTTGTTACGTCTCACTTTTAACATAATGATCTTCATAATAGATCCATCTTGGTTTGTCACTAACAATAGTTGACAAATAGTTATATCTATTAAGCTTTTCCAAAAAATCTTGTCTTGATTGACATTCAATTTCTTTTACACCTTTTGTGTTTGTATCTATATGATACCATACATATTTATAAATCGTGCTCACTTTAAAAAATCCTTCCTTGATATCTATCCGAATATTGCTTATAGGTTTTGTGTGCTTCCAACAATTGATTTTTTATCACGTCTGACCTATTCCAAAGGTCATTGACATATTGATCAAGTAAATCGAGACGATCTAATAGAGTTAGGTGTTTATTTTCGTGCATAAGGTTTTGATTTCTCTTTTGATTTGTTTTGTCATTGTTTTCTCTGTTTCTTGTTAAACGTTAAAATCCCACATAATAAATAAAATAAAAATACTTTCCTTAAAACGGATTTGACCAGTTATCATATTGATCTTGTGTAATTAATCCATCTTTACATAACATGTCAGTATAATCGTTAAAACATTGTGAACAAGCGATCTTGTCATTCTTTTTATAGTATTGACAATCAACACATATTGATTTTAGATCAGCAATAACTTGTTCTTTGGTCATCTTTGTTTTCATGTGTTTAAATCCTTGTTAAAGTATTTTTTCAATTGTCATACCAAGCGCAATTTCAAATTGTTCTTTTGTTATAGATTGCCTCTAACACCACAAGCCGCATAAAATCTAATATAATCAAATCTTGGATTGTCTTGTTTGAATACATCAGCGTTAAACTTAGCTTGTTTTTCACGTTCTTTTTTGTTTTCAATTTTGCTGATTATCTCAGCCACCATTTTAAAATTTTTTATTGTCATCATTGTCTTTCTCGCTTTCTTGTTTTAGACTACTTGTTCAAAATTTCAACCAACTTTTCAACATCAGACTTTGTCAGCTTGATACCCGTAGGGCCACCTTTACCATAAAACAAACCAGCGCTATTAAAGCCCTTTGCTTTAAGCAATTCAACAACTTGTTTAAAATCCACTGTTACTTCTTGTGTTTTGTTTTCTTGTATCATTGTTTTCTTTCCTTTGTTTGTTGTTTATATTTAAATACAATGCAATTGCAATGCCAAGCTCAAAAACGCGTATTGTATGCATTATAAAGATATCACGCAAAACAAACCATGATCTTTATGTCAATTGCTATAAAATAAAGTCAAGCGCCTCATAATAAATAAAATAAAAAAACTTATACAACAAAACCATAAAACAATAAAAGTATTCTGCTATATAAAAGAAAATAAAGTAAAAGAATAATAAAATATATATAGAGTATAAAGCAAGGTGTTTATAATCTATTGCTTTGGTCTTGTGCTTTGGTCTGTCTTTGATCGGTCTTTGGTCTTGTGCTTTGGTCAAGTTATAAAGGATTGTGTGCGCTTTGCCTTGCGCCATGATAACAGAATATAGGACAAGTTATAGTTATGGATTGCGCCACGTGTGCTATACTTGCTCAAACCATATGTTAGCATACATTATAAAGGTATGACTTAAAAGTCTGACTTCTAACTTGCTCAAAAAATGCCCAACTAAAGCCCAACTAACTTGACCATATATAGCCCTATATCGCCATATGTTGCCCTATATTCCCCTTCTAACTTGTCCATAATATTGTCAACTAAGGCGCTTGACTTGCGCAAAAAAGGACAAGTACTTGACCAAAACACAAGCCCAAACATTAAAAGAAAAAAGAAATAATACCTTTTTATATAATGCCGTGTTTTTGACATAAAATTTTATAATGCCTTAAAACCATGGTTTAAAAAAAATCATGATCAAAAAATGATGTATTTTCCCTATATAGAGTAAAGAGTATTAACTATTTTATTGTATTAATATACAGAATATACTTTATTATTTTTGTTATGTTGGTTTTTGACCCGCTACTTTGAGCAAGTCAAGAGCCAGTGGTTTTTGACTTGGCGATAGGTAAAGCCTTTTTTGATCAAGTTAAAGTATTGACTATTGATATAGTCATAGAGTAGTTTGTCAGACTTAAAGGTCAGTGTTTTTTGTGGTGTGGTTTTCATTTGGGTAAATCCTTGTTAGATTGTTATGCCAAGTTAGAAACATAATAGAGTAACTGTCAAAGCATACCATATAGTTATGGTTATGATGCAGCAAGCCAATGTCTTTACTATTTCGATAACTTCTTTTTTCATTGTCTTTGTCTCCTGTTGGTTGTTCAAACTACTTATTGCAATATTCGCACAAACAATCCTGATCGATGTCAATATTGATCACGCTATCTTCCCTGTTTAGGTATGCAAGGTTTGTTTTATAGACGGCTCTTTTGTTAAAACAGTCTTGACATATAATAATCGATTGGCTGTTATAGTGGATGTCATAAAGTGTAACCATCAACTTCTTGTTCATTTGTCTTGTCCTTTGTTAAAGTGTTTATACATAATACTATTGCAATCGGCGTGCCATTCTAACTTGCCCACAATAGACCAACAAACCCATTATATAAACCACTAGCTCAAACGCTATGACATCTATGTCCTAGTACTAGGCCAAGAAAACCCACATTAAAAGAAAAAATAAAAGATATCAATAACCTTCTGCAAACAAACAACTATGATCTTTATGTCCGATATAACTTGTGTATAATAGCGCAAGGGATTGCGTATAGCAGAGTAGGCTTTATGTGTGTTGTGCTTTGGGCTTGTACTTTGGGCAAGTTATAAAGCCAGTCTTAGGTGTGTGGCTTGGTGTTGTACTTTGAGCAAGTTATAAAGTAGGGTGCGGACGTGGTTTGGTGTATGGGATTATGGACACGTACCAGGGCAAGAAATAGGCCAAGTTATAGGGCATGGATCGTGCTATATGCATATAACGTGCCATATAGGCGGGTTCATGAGGAGGTACGCTATGGGGGGGAGGGGGAAATAGCCAAAAAACTAAACGCAGGTAATTTTTGGAAATATGAAGCGTATACCAATACCTTACTTGCTCAAAAAATTTTCTCATGTTTGCCAGTCCAATATTTTCCTAAACATTCTTTCATTTTCCATATTGTCATAAATGAATACTCTGTGTTTCCATATTTTTCTATCTTTTTTATTGGACCTATAACTTTTAGGCAATTTTCACAAAACGCCAATTTTGATGAATTCTCAAATAAACTTAAAATTATATAATTTGTAACCTTTCCACACCTTAAGCACTTATTCATTTGTGAATCCCATCCTGTTCTTTAATCTTACTTATCCAGTACTTCCCCAAAATTTTTATTAAATAATTCTCTGAAAAATAAATGTATGCTGGACGAATATAACCTCCACTAATTTTGTCGTAGCAACTTTTACAAAATTGTATATTATAATTTAATTCCTTTGTCCTAATTGCAAATACTCCTCCATTATAATTTGGGTTAGTATAATCCAATTCACATTTACATCTAAAACATTTATTTTCTATAAACATTTTATAATTCCTCACTTGTCCAATATAGTCCAAATTTATGAAAAAATTTATTTGTCCAATACTTACCAAGTTTTTTGTTTGTACATTGTTCACATAAAAAATAAGTTTCCTTTTCAAAACCACTTTTATGAAATACTATTACACAAGATAAATAATCTGAAGTTGAACTTGTATGTTGATAAAAATTATTTTTCTCCTCTAACTTGTCCAAAATAATGTCCAACTTAGAAATTACACAACACAACAAACATGAAATAAAAAAGAAATAATTTGTTTGTTCGTTAAAAATAGATAATATATAAGCAACTCCAAACCCAAATCCCATTAAAGACCATAATAAACTTGTCATTTAATAACCTTTCAAAATTAAACTTAATAAAAAATCAAACAACTCCCAACTTAAGTACAACAAAATTAAAGATAAACCTACACTTATTAAAATATTTATTAATACTAAACCAATTTTTGAAAACATTTAAATCTCTCTCTTTCTTTTTGGTCCACCCGGCAAGATTCGAACTTGCGACTAATGGCTTATAAGGCCACTACTCTTCCACTGAGTTACGAGTGGACTTTATATTTTTATTCTAACAAATTTTTAAAAACTTGTCAAGTATTATTTTTAATTATTTTGTTTTATTTGTTTTATTTTGTTTTATTTTGTTTATGCTCAAATAAAGTTTATAAGTATACAAATAATCAATTTCGGATCTCTTTTGTCTTGTAGTTCGCGTGCGCTGGTTTTTTGTGCCCTTGACTTCCATTGGCTTGTTATAGGGCGTTTTTATGGACAAGTTAGAGATGTATATGTCTTTGCTGTATAACATGCCTTAAAATTGAGTTATGAAAGTTCAGGGTGTGAATCAAACGTATTACGCCAATATTTTCCAACAAACTTATTAAATGATAAATATGAAATAAATGTAATATGATAAAATATGCCTGTACTATCATAAATACAATTCATACTGTCAATTCCATAGCGATGTATATTATTGCAAATATCATGATAGCTTAAACCATTTGTTACATTCCAACAATGTGAACAAAATTTAAAAGAAAAATAACTAAAGGGTCTCATAACTTCCAAAACAATATAATCATGCGAACATGTTTTATGACATCTATTACAATTCATTTATTTGCTCCCTAATAATTTATTATACCAATGCTTACCTAAAAATTTTAAAGCACATTCACAACACAAGTAAAGATAATAATCATTTTGAATTTTTACATGTCTTTTGTTTAGTAGATCTGTTCTACAAAAATTGCAATATTCATGTCCCATATATATATTTTTGTTTTGTTATTTTTTTAAATTATCGGATACTTTTCCCAACATTTTAAACAAAAATGATACCAATTAAAAACATAAAAAAAATATCTATATGCATAATATCAACACACATATCATTTATTTGATTTTTACATCTTATACAAGTGGTCATTTATTTATATTCGCTTATTTCTAATGGTTCATCAAATTTATTTATTCGCTCTTTGCGCTCTTTTATGGCTAGATCGGCAGAATCAAACGCTTCTTTAATTTTTGTGGCATCTGGTATATAGCCAGTTTGTCTTGTGTATGACATTAAAAATCCCTTCGCTAATTCATCTCTCCAATTCAATTCAAAACTATTCATTTGTTTTCTCCTTTGTTGCCATTATTAATTCCAAAATTAATATTATTGCTCGTGCGATAAGAAGTTGTGGCACAATTTATAGAACCAAAACAACCGGATAAACCAACTCCTGTGGATGCATAATTTGAACAACAATTACCACTAATTCCAATACTACACCCTTCACTTATCGCATCTTGATTAGCAGCTAAGAATAAAAATTCCCAAGAATACTTTTTCTTTTGATGTGTTATCATTTTGTTAATTTTTGATCTTGTATAGTCCTTACTAGCATTTTCCATACCGTCGGTGAGAATAATTATTAATATTTTACTTGGTCTTTCTTCTTCGGGAGTACCCACTAATCTTTTACCTACATCATCAACAGTTCTTCCAATTGAATCCAACAAGGCGGTCATTCCTCTTGGAAAATATGTATTGTCATCTAAATTCTCTACCGCATGAATATTTTTTCCATTATGTATTAATTGATATTCGTGATCAAATAAAACCAATGTCAAAAGTACCTCTCCAGGAAGTTTCTTTTGTTCCTCAAGAAAAGCATTAAATCCTCTAATGGCTTCACTTGCCATTGGTTGCATGCTACCACTCCTGTCCAAAATAAATACCAATTCAGTTAACTCTTTTTTCATTTAGATTCTCCTTTTAAATTTTTATATCTAGGACAATTAGGGCTATAAGGTTTACAAAAATTTTCATTGTAACCTCCCAATCCCCAACCATGTCTACAAGAAACAATTTGATTGTATTTGCCTTTAATATCACCAATAATAAATGGACATTCATAATTGCAACAGTTATTTTTTAGCGGTGGAATAAAAAAAGAAATATTATATTTTGTTTCTTTTAATACTTCGTAAATATAACAAATGAAATTAAAGAACAAACATGACAAACAACCTATCACAATAACACCCGAAATAAGAATAAAACCATTTAATATATGATAAAATATATCATGTAATATATTGAAATATAAATTCATTTTAATTGCCTTTAAAATTGTTTTGGTGGTTTGTTATACCATGGAATTTTTAATTCATTACCTAACGATGTTATAATAGTGGGATCTTCATTCTCAATTCTTATAGGATTTAAAGAATTGTATTTGTCCAAAATCTTGTTTAGATTTTCTTTATTTTCTCTATGGCGATCTAATCTTATAAAAATAATAACAGCTACCGAAAATAAAAACCAAACGCCTAATCCAAACATAATAAATAAAATAAAATTATTCATTTTAACAAATTCTCTTTTGAATTAATAAACTCAATATCCTCTTCTTTTCCACCGTATCTTACATAATCACTACCACCATCTACAAATATAGAACCACATTTACAAAAAACAAAATCATGTCTATAGTGTGATTGAATTAAAATTTTACATTTTTTACATCTTAATATTTTGTTTGTTTTTATTTTAGACCAATCAATAATACATTGATAATATTTATTTGAATCTTTTTCTTTTTTATTTATTATGTTCTCTTTTTCATCTTCATTCTCATTAAATGATTCAAACTCCAAATTTTTAACTTCATGTATTTTTATATTAACCTGTTTTTTAGGTTTTTCGCGTATTGATAGTATAATAGAATTATTGTCATCACAAATCGTAGGGATATTTATATAATTTAATAGTGCCTTTCGCATCTCATTATCAGTTGTATAAAATGCACCCCCCTCGGTTTCCAATTGAAATGCAACATTACAAATAAACTGTCCCAAACGTTGCTCAGGATTTTTAAGCCATTGTTTTTCCAATTCTTTACAAATATTTTTTATTTCTTTTTTTCTATCGCTAGTTTTTTTCATGGGATAACCTCTCTAACTCATTCAATTTAGACCTTACATAAGCAACCAACTCTGGCCATGCTTTATTTTTTATAAACGGTGTTTTTTGAGGCCAATATATTTCACTATTTAAATCAATACAATAAATTTCATTTGTTGATATTTTAAACTCAATAATCATTTATTTCTCCTTCCAATATAAAGTATACAATAGAATTAGAAATTTGTCAAGTACTTTTTATTTTATTTTATTTAAAAATTATTTCACTTTTTATTCATTTTTTTCTTGACAAACTTTAAAATAAATGTTATACTTGAGGGCAGGGTGGTTGGGAGAATGTAATTCTTATATATGATCAAGTATATGATCAAGTACTTGATCAAAAGAAATGTAATTAATAAAAAATAAATAAAATGAATTATAAAATGTTTACATGTCCTTTTTGCAAAGAACAGATATTAAAAATATACGGAAACGATCTATGGGTTGTTTTTACATATTTTAAAACAAATCATCTCGCTACATCAAAAATGGGTATTTGTGGATTATGCGCCATAAAAAAATTAGGAATTGGAAATTTTAACTGCATAGATGGTTGTTGTACAAGATGCCACGAAAAGATCAATACTAAAAAAGATTATATTCACGTATCT
>Ga0315274_10012120_pt1 | contig 12320 bp, 13 predicted proteins | sample YL17G02_20_MG_FD_203700 | JGI IMG/M metagenome (GOLD analysis project Ga0315274, IMG submission 203700) | Sediment microbial communities from Yellowstone Lake, YNP, Wyoming, USA - YL17G02_20 | ecosystem: Environmental > Aquatic > Freshwater > Lake > Sediment | place: USA: Wyoming | collected... | reverse complement strand
CGGTCACGCTGACCGAGCCCGCGCCGGCCAGGCTTTGCAGCGCATCGCGTATGGGGTCGGGGGTTGGCCGACCCCGATGAACGACGATCTCCAGGTCAATGACGCGCATCGGTCCCTCCTATCATCTCCGTGACCAGGCAAGCATCCAAGGTGCCAAGCCCTAATGTACTATGTGCCGCTCGCTTTGTCAACTATCATGCAAGATCGCCACTATTCCCACGACTTTCATCCTAGCCCACGAACCCTTTCTGTAGTATAATAAGGCACATTACGAGTGAGGAAGGTATGCACAGAGCCTGGTCCTGGCATGCAGGGCGCGATTGCTGGCCAGATATCACATGCAGGAGGAAGCACGATGTTAAAAACAGGTTCAGTGGCCCCGGATTTCACGCTGACATCTGACGAGGGAAAGAAGGTAAGTCTGTCCAGCTTCCGCGGCAAGAAGGTGGTCATCTACTTTTACCCCAAGGCCGACACCCCAGGCTGTGTCAAGCAGGCGTGCGCCGTGCGGGATACCTACGCCAACATTGATGCCAAGGGTGCCGTGGTGATCGGCATCAGCCCCGATGAACCAGGTGACCTGGCCAAGTTCCGACAAAAGTACAGCCTGCCTTTCATCTTGCTTTCAGATCCGGATCACAAGGTGGCCGAGGCATATGGGGCTTGGGGCGAAAAGGAAGCCTACGGGAAAAAGTCTGTGGGACTCATCCGCAGCCACTTTGCGGTGGACGAACAGGGCAATCTGGTCGAGTTTGAGCTGCAGGTCAAGCCCGAAACCACCGCCGATCTGGCGCTGCGGTTGATTGCCCTGTAACAGGGGGGTGCCCATGCTTACCGAACTGGAACAGCTCGTTATCGAGGCGCAAAAAGGCGCTCCCAAGCGCGTGGCTGTAGCAGCGGCAGCAAATGCTCTCGTGCTGCGGTCGGTCAAGCAGGCCCAGGAGTTGGGGCTGATCGAGCCGTTGCTGGTGGGGCCGGCGCAATCGATCCGTGAGGTCGCCACGGCCAGTGGACTGGACTTTGCCGAAGACCAGATTGTGCCTACCGAGACCACCACCGAATCCGCTGAGCGGGCGGTGGAGTTGGTGCGCAGCGGCAAAGCAGATATCCTGATGAAAGGACACCTGCACACAGACGACTTTCTGCACGCCGTGTTGCGCCCCGAGCGCGGCCTTCGCACCGACCGGTTGCTGAGCCACGTCTTTGTGATGCAGGTGCCCATGTACCACAAGCTGCTTCTGATCACCGATGCGGCGATCAACATCGCCCCTGACCTCATGCAGAAAGCGGCTATCATCCAGAATGCGGTGGACATGCTCCTCCAACTGGGCGTCAAGCAACCCAAGGTCGCTGTCCTGTCCGCCGTCGAGACGATCAACCCCAAGATCCCGTCCACGGTGGATGCAGCTTGTCTGCACAAAATGGCCGAACGGGGTCAGATCAAAGGCGCTCTCGTAGACGGCCCCTTGGCGTTTGACAATGCCATCTCGAGTGAAGCAGCGAGGGAAAAGGGCATCGAAAGCCTCGTTGCGGGAGACGCCGACATCGTCCTGGCGCCCGATCTGGATGCAGGCAACATCCTGTACAAGAACCTGGAATACCTGGCCAACGCGCGCCTCGCCGGAATGGTCATGGGGGCACGAGCACCGATCGTCCTGACCTCACGGTCCGATCCTCCCCAGGCCCGGGTTTACTCGTTGGCCTTGGCTAACCTCGTCTGTACCTATGGGCCAGAGTGCCCCTTGTCGTAGGCTCTCGGGTAGCGGCGATGCAACCCGAGCCTGAGCAGGCACACCTGATGACCCGTCTCTCGCCGGCCGCGCAGCGCGAGCTGACGTCTGTTGCGCGCCGGCACACCTTCGACGACGGCCAGACCATCGCCTTGGAAGGTACCCCCGACTCGCCGGTGTGCCTTCTGTTGAAGGGCACTGTACGCGTCTACCGCACCAACCTGGAGGGACGCGAGCAGACGCTGATCCTCCTGTCCGCTGGCGATGCACTCAACATGCCGGCAGCCTTTGCCGACGACCACACAGCGCCAGCCAGTGCCGTAGCCATCGGCCCGGTCGAACTGCTGGCGGTCTCGTGGGCCGACTTTCGACGCATGGTCAGCCACTTCCCCGAGATTGCGCTGGCGGTGTTGTCCGATCTGTCGGACAAGCTGTACCACCTGACCAGGCTCACCTATGATCTCAGCCTGCGCAGCGTCCGCTCGCGACTGGCCCGGTTCTTGTTGGACCAGAGTGATGCAAGGACGACATCGCCCGTCCATTGGACCCACGAACAGATCGCTACGCAGATCGGCACGGTACGCGAGGTAGTGAGCCGTACGCTGCGCGCTTTTGTCCGTGATGGGCTGATCCGCCTCGACCGGCAGCGCATCGTCTTGGTGGATCGTGCAGCCTTGGAGCTCGAAGCCGACGCCTGACCCGTGACCGGCACTCTCCCGCCCCTGCCAACCCCCTACTATCGTGGTACCCCGGCTCAAACGCGCGTGACTTTTGTCACATCGGATGCCCGCCCTGATCCGGTATACTAGCCCCCAGTGGCATGTAACATCGGGCCTTGTGCCCGTTCTCTTCGCTCAGGCCCTACTGGAGGAATGGGAACCATGGACGATTGGGTGCTGCCCACCATCAACCTGGAGCGCTGCACCGGCTGCGGCCTGTGTGTCGAGTTCTGTCTGCCGCACGCTGTCGAGTTGGTGGCCGGCCGCCCCACCACCACAGCTCCAGAGCGCTGCGCCTACTGCGGCACGTGCGAAGAGATGTGCCCGGCCGGGGCAATCATGTTATCATACGAGATCGTCTCACCGCCGGACTCGGACCCAGACATTGGATTCGGCAAACCTACCAACTAGACTGGAGAAGATGATGATTCGACAGATCGTACACATCGACGAGGAGCTCTGCAACGGATGCGGGGCGTGCGTCACTCCCTGCGCTGAAGGCGCGATTCAACTGGTCAACGGCAAGGCGCGCGTGCTACGTGAAGAGCTGTGCGACGGAGCAAGCTTTTGCCTGGGCGTCTGTCCTACCGGCGCGCTGCGCATCGAGTCGCGCGAGACGACAGCCTTTGACGAACACGCTGCCGAGGCCCTCATGGCCCGGCGCGGCAAGACCTACATCGCGCAGACCTGCCACGTCTGTGGCGCGGGCGAGGACAGCCGGGTGCTGCTCCCCTGTCGCAAGGAAGGCCAAAGCCTGTGGGTCTGCACGCGCTGCTTGCCCGTGCTGATCCACGGATAGCCGAGGGATACCGTGTCCACACCACTGTACGATGACCTGGACTATGACCGAATGGTCAACTGGCAGAAGCGGTTGAGCTTCGAGCTGCCCTTTGTCGAGCAACAGCTCTCTGCCAGCCGTATGCGGCGCATCCTGGACGTGGCTTGCGGTTCTGGTCAGCATGCCATTGCCTTGCTGCAGCGTGGGTATGAGGTGACCGGCGTGGACCTGAGCGCCGGCATGATCGAACGCGCGCGGGCCAACGCGGCGGCTGCAGATGTGGCCGGGCGCTTTGTCGTCGGCAGCTTTGGCGAACTGGCCTCGCAGGTTGGCGGCACCTTTGACGCGCTGCTGTGCCTGGGCAACAGCCTGCCACACGTGTTGACGGACCAGGCTCTCCAGGCCACACTGGCCGATTTCCGCGCCGTGCTGGCCTCGGGTGGGCTGCTGCTCGTCCAGAACCGCAACTTTGACGCCGTGCTGGCACAACAGGCGCGATGGATGCCGCCGCAGGCTCACAGCGAGCCGGGACGCGAGTGGCTCTTCCTGCGGTTCTACGACTTTCAGCCCGACGGCACCTTGGCCTTTAACGTCGTGACCCTGCAGCGTGACCAGGGAGGGGCCTGGCAGCAGCGAGTCCGGGCAACGACGCTGCGTCCCTGGCGGCGCGACGAGCTGGTAGACGCAGTGACCAGCGCCGGTTTTGCGCCTGTGCCATGCTACGGCGACATGGCCGGCGCGCCCTTTGACAGCACAGGCAGTGCGAACCTGATCATCGTGGCCCAGCGAGGGGCCTGAGGATATCGAGCAACCACGACCCAGAGGAAACGAGGAGACCGAGATGAGCATGTTTTGCTATCAGTGTCAGGAAGCCGCCAAGAACCAGGGATGCACCACGCGCGGCATGTGCGGCAAGACCGAGCAAGTCGCTGCCCTTCAGGATCTGGTGGTTTGGCTTTGCAAGGGGCTTTCCTACTATGGAGTCCACGCCAGGAAGCTCGGGGTTTCTGACCCCGAGGCAGATCTGTTCGTGGCCCAAGCGCTGTTTGCCACAATCACCAACGCCAACTTTGACCCGCAGCGCTTTGTCGCCCTTGCGGACCAGGCCCTACAGTTGCGGAGCCTGTTGCAGGCCCAGTTTGAGAAGGCCTATCGCCAGGCTCACGGCCGGCCGTTCGCCGAGCCACTGCCCGCCATGGCGACCTGGGCTCCCCGCATTGGCGAGCTGGATGAGTACGTGCAGCAAGGCCTCGCCGTAGGCGTGCTGGCCGATCCCAACCTGGACCCCGACATCCGCTCCCTACGCGCATTGCTGACCTACGGCCTCAAGGGGCTCGCCGCGTACACGGACCATGCCCTTGTGCTGGGACAGAAGGACGATGCATTGCTGGCCTTCCTGCAAGACGGCCTGTTGGCTACCACCGGCGACCAGGCAACCGCCGACCAACTGGTGAGCACCGTGCTCCAGTGCGGACAGATGGGCGTCCAGGCCATGGCCCTGCTCGACCAGGCCAACACGTCCGCCTATGGTCACCCCGAGCCAACGCAGGTGAACCTCGGTGTGCGGCCAGGCCCGGCCATCCTGGTGAGCGGCCACGACCTGCGCGACCTGGATGAGTTGCTTCAGCAGACTGCGGGCCGCGGCGTCAACGTCTACACCCACGGCGAGATGCTGCCGGCGAACGCGTATCCCGCGTTCAAAAAGCACCCGCACTTGGTGGGCAACTATGGCGGTTCGTGGTGGCACCAGCAGCAAGAGTTTGAGCAGTTCGGCGGGGCGATCCTGATGACCACCAACTGCATTGTGCCCCCCAAGGACAGCTACAAGAACCGCATGTTCACCACCGGCATGGCCGGGTGGCCCGGCGTCCAGCACATCCCTGACCGCCAGGATGGCCAACAGAAGGACTTTTCGGCGGTGATCGCCAAGGCCCTGACGTCTGGCAGCCCGCAGGCCCTGGAACAGGGTAGCATGCCCATCGGCTTTGCCCACCAGGCGGTGCTCAGCGTAGCCGATCAGGTTGTGGCAGCCATCAAGAGCAGAGCCATCAAGCGCTTTGTGGTCATGGCCGGCTGCGATGGACGGCAAAAGGCACGCGAGTACTTTACCGACGTCGCCAAGGGCCTGCCTCAGGACATCGTGATCCTCACCGCAGGGTGCGCCAAGTACCGCTACAACAAGCTGGATCTGGGCGACGTCGGGGGCATCCCCCGCATCCTGGATGCCGGACAGTGCAATGACTCGTATTCCCTGGTCGTGGTCGCCCAAAAGCTGGCAGAGGCATTTGGCGTCCAGGACATCAATGACCTGCCGATCTCATACGACATCGGCTGGTACGAGCAAAAGGCGGTCATCGTGCTGTTGGCCTTGCTTTCCCTGGGTGTCAAGCACATTCGCCTGGGGCCCACGCTGCCTGCCTTTGTCTCGCCGAACGTCCTGAAGGTGCTGGTCGAGCACTTTGACATCAAGCCGATCGCCACAGTGGAGCAGGATCTGGCGGCGATCTCTGCCGGTCGGTAGACCGCTGCCAGTAGGCCGCCGCTGATCTGGTCCTTGCGAAGGCTGGGGAAAGAGGCATCTATGCCTTCGCAAGGGTGTCTGCATTGGCGATACCGAGGAGGGTTTCCATGAGCGAGCACATCAACAATCAGGCCCAGCGCCGAGAGGTGCTGAAAGGGCTGATCCGTGAGCTGCACGCCGGCAAGACCGTCGAAGAGGTCAAAGGCGGGTTTGCCAATCTGCTGCGCGATGTCGGGGCCACCGAGATCGCCGAGATCGAGCAGGCCCTGATCGCCGAGGGCCTGCCGGAAACCGAGAGCAAGCGGCTCTGCGACGTGCACGTGGCCGTCTTTCGCGAGTCGCTCGACGCCCAGGCCAAACCAGAGAGCATCCCCGGGCACCCGCTTCATACCTTTCGCGCCGAGAACACAGCGGCAGCACAAGTGCTGGAGGGGCTGCAAGCCGCTCTAGATGCCCTCCAGCAAGATCCAGGCCCCGCTGCGCTGCAGCGCGCACGCGAGCAGTTGCAGGCCATGCGCCAGTATGACAGGCACTACCTGCGCAAAGAGTACATCCTCTTTCCCTACCTGGAAAAGCACGGCTTTGCCGGGCCATCCTCGGTGATGTGGGCCATCCACAACGACGTGCGCGCGGGTTGGAAGGCGCTCGACGCGCTGCTGACGGCAGGCCCAGGCAACGACCCACAGGCCTTTGCCGCTCAGGTGAACGCGACCTTGGATCCGCTGCACAAGGCGATCAGTGAGATGTTCTACAAAGAAGAGAACATCCTCTTCCCCACCGCCCTGCAAAAGCTGAACGCCGACGAATGGCTGGCCATGCGCGTCCAGGAACCCGAGTACGGCTATGCCTATGTGCAGCCTAGCAGCGAGTGGCCCGGCGAGATACCCGGCATGGAACATGCTCCAGCGCCGGCGGCAGCACCAGCGCCCGTCGAAGCGCAGGCCGAACTGCCCGCGGAGGGGCTGATCCCGCTGCAGACCGGCGCGCTGACGGCTCAAGAGGTCAGCGCCATGCTGTCTCACCTGCCGGTGGACCTGACGTTCGTTGGCCCGGATGACGCCGTCCGCTTTTTCTCGCTGGGCAAAAAGCGGGTCTTTAGCCGTTCACCGGCGGTCATTGGCCGCAAGGTGCAGAAATGCCACCCGCCGGCCAGCGTCCACCGCGTGCAGCAGATCCTGGACGCATTTCGCGCCGGGACCCGTGACGTGGCCGAGTTCTGGATCCAGACGTCGCCAGGGGCGCCCGAGAACAAATTCATCCATATCCGCTACTTTGCGGTCCGCGATCCGGCGAACAAGTACCTGGGCGCGCTGGAGGTGGTCCAGGACGTGACCCATATCCGCAGCCTGCAGGGCCAGCGGCGTCTGCTGGACGCCGAGGGGTGAACCCCATGCGCATTCTGGCGGTCATCTCTGGAGAATATGGACAACGGCACGTGGACAGCATCCGCGCCCATGCCCCGGCCGGGTGGCAGATCGAGACCTGGCACGCGCCGAACGTGTACCCACCGGTGATCGACTATCCCGAGGATTTCCTGCCACCGGAATTGCCGCCCGCCGATCTCATCCTGGCCTTTGGCGAGCACCGGGGCATCGCCGAGCTCCTCCCGGACATCGCCCGGATGACCGGGGCACGGGCGGTGATCGCGGCCGTGGACAACGAAGCCTGGCTGCCGCGCGGCCTGGCCCGCCAGTTGCGGGGCTGGCTGCACGACATGGGGGTGAACTGTGTGACCCCCAAGCCGCTCTGCTCGCTTACCGAGACCCACTATGACGTGGCGCGCCGCCAGCGCATCGCCTACGACGACCCGCTCATCTCCGAGTTTGCCCGCTACTTTGGCCGGCCGGAGCTGCACATCACAGTGGATCCACAGACCCGGCTCATCACCGCTGTCGAGGTCGAGCGCGACGCCATCTGCGGGTGTGCGCGCCACGTCGCCCAGGGACTGATCGGGGTCTCGGTGGACGACGCCGAGCAGCAAGCCGGCCTGTTGCACCACCACTACCCATGCCTGGCCAGCATGGGCATTGACGTGGACTATGGTGACACGCTGATGCACGTCTCGGGCAACCTGATCAAGGACGCCGTTCACGACCAGGTTGCGCCGCTCAAGCCCGTGCGCTATGTGGTGCCGGAGGGCCATGTGGAGTAGGCGGCAAAGCGGGAAGATTGGAAGGGTGGAAGACTGGAGGGCTGGGAGGGTGGACGATGGGGCGGTCTTGACCAACGCCTGTGGCAGACTGCTGACCAGATCCTGCGCCTAGCGCGTTCCGGTCGCATCTCCTGCGCAGGTGTAGACAAGGGTGTGGGTGTTGCTCTCCGCCTTAATGAGCCGCCCGGCAGCGTTCCAAGTGTAGGCAAAAGTGCTGTCGCTGCCCATGATGCGTCAGAAGCATTGTGCTTCCACTGCGAAGATACCACATCTGCGGCAGATGAACATATAGAGAATGCCGCGATCTCCAAACATGTGGCCCTTCTCACGGAATCCGTTCTCCCCTATGTATAATTCGGTATCCACCATAGCGATGTACTGCATTTCCTCACAGCACCTTGCACACAGGACACGCTCTTCCTTTTGCACCCAGATCGGTATCCCGCCTACCTGATGTTTGCCCTCTTGGTCAAGCAGACGAAAGAGGTCCTCTTCCGTCCACAGATATTCGTCGTTTTCCAGAGGCCTACAAGATACGAGATGCTCTTCCAGAACGTCCGGATACTCAGTCACACACATCCCTGGCTTTTCACGCAAGATCGTTATCTTCCGTCCTCTGCTCAAGAGAGAGTAGAACATGGTTTCCTCGTAGCTGGCGCAGTTGAGACAAGTCAGAACGAATAGGTAATCCAGATCTGCCAACTGCAGATACCCGAACCCTGGGTCGGTCAGATCGATCTGGAACAGGAGATGAAGGGAATGTCCGCAGCCGGAACAGATAGGCAGTGCTGCCCCATTGGAGGGAATGCCCCCATACTTGTGTGCGTAGGTGGCACTTGGGATATGTCCTGGCCAGTCGATGACTAGTCGGTGTCCCGGTGGTGTTTGCCTGTTCCTCTTTGCCATTGTCCCTCTCTGGACGGACTCTATTTCCGCAAGCCCGGAGCGGCAAAGCAGCCTCCATCACTTTGCCAATCGCCATCTGAATGTCGGCTCTTGCCGTGTCAACCCCTGTCAACCGTAAGCCATTCCTGATACTTCCCTTTTTTCCACAGCTCCCGCGCGGCTGAGACTATCAGTGCCTGACCAGCGTGGTTCAGTCGATAACCATGAGGGCCTGGTTCGAAATCGCGGAAGCAGCGTCTTGGCATAGCCAGTGATCCTCTCAAGGGTCCAGAAGTGGCAATCGTTGCCAGGGTCCTTTCGTCTCACCGCGTCATAGGCATAGACGAACGACACGGATGAGTACATCCATCCGCCGTCCGAATACCCGGCTTGCGTCAGCCGGTTCACAGCATCACAGGTGTAGGTGGTCCCGGTCGTCGTGGCCGTGTAGCCGCTGCTGACCGTAATGTAGTTGGTACGCGTGAGCATGTCGCTGCCACACGCCCCGCTCACCGTCAGCGACACGGTGAACACCCCCGTCTGGGTATAGCTGTGGCTGGGGTTCGTCTCGCTGCTGCTGCCCCCGTCCCCAAAGCTCCACCAGCGGCTGAGGGCCGGCGCCGAGCCAGCGCTCAGACCCCGTCCCCAAAGATGCCATTACGGTGATGGAAACAGCCAGTCATAGCTGTTAAAGCTAGCCCCTTCGATATCTCCATCAGTGTTCGGTATCTTCCAGTACTGCCCGTCTGACACCGAGACGATGTAAAGCCCGCTCCCCTCTACATCGGATTGAGTCAGTATGAACCGGCTATCCGGCGACCAGATGCCCGTATAGCCCACCTGCTGCATGATCAGCCTCTCGTGTCTGCTGGCAGGGTCCAATACATACAGGTCTTTTATGAATTCTCCCCCTCGTGCAAACGAGATCATCTTGCCGTCTGGTGACCAGCGAGGAGTAAATACGAAAGCATCCTTGACTCCCTCCTCTTTGTTCCCCTTATATGGGCCGATGACATAGATATCCCATTTCGCCGCATGCCACCTAAAGGCTAGTGCAACAATACGCCCTGTCGATGCTGACCAATCTAGTTCCCATAGGGCAATATCAGACGGTAGTTCCAGGGTTGCCTGTACTTGCCCATTCATGTCCACCACCTGAAGGGCAAGCATATCAGCCGCAGGGGGATTACTGCGAACTGCCACGAATCTACCGTCCGGAGACCAATCAACGACATCGCCTGCGCCAACCCTCCGCCACTGCCCATTTGCCAAATCCAGAACGCAAACTTGACCAAATTCCTGGTCATGCTTATCAACAAAGGCAACCTTGGAGTCATCTGGAGACCAAGCAGGAGACACGGGCCTGGGCTTGGTGTTAAATGCGATTTCATCTTTGTCCGTCCAGGTTGCGGAGCCAGGTTTTGCGCCGCTCTGGAGCTGACCAACCCACTCCCTTACACCAGAGCCATCCGTGTTCATAGTCCACAGGCTATTTGACCAGATTGTGGACCGCCATCTGTCTATACCCTGTATAAAAGCCAGCCTTTGCCCGTCATGAGACAATCTGAGGTAGCCGAAACCTGCAAGCCAATTCCCTGCCAGTGCGTCGCCACGAAGGAGCCTTTGCTTCCCGGAACCATCAGCTTGTACTCTCCATATTTCCGACATCTCCTCGGCTTTGCGCAGCTTCGCGGATTCAGTATAGATGCTATACACGAAAAAACAGTAATGTCCTTGAGTACATATGGCTCCAAGATGGAACTCGCCAGATTACCTGGTGTATGGCTAGGCGTGGGAGAAGGCGTATGTGTCGGCATGTGCGTGGGCGTGAAAGACGGAACAGCGGTTGACGTTTGGCTGGGCATGAGAGAAGGTGTCTGAGTTGGCGTTTGGCCTGGTGTAGAAGGTGCCGCAGAAGTCGTTACCCGAACAGGGGGCTCAACGTGCGTAGAGGCTGGCGTTATCGCGGGTCGAAGAGTCAAGCTGGTTGATATCACCGAGACAGTGGCAGAAGGCCGGCTCCGTGGTGCACACCCGAACCCGACGCAAAGAAGAGCCAGCAGCGCGATGTCGCGCAGTACACCATTCACTGCCTTTATCGCAGGCCAACGACTTGTGTTCACAGTTTTCCCCATGTATGTCTCAGAGAATCTCGCCAGATTGCTACTTGTGTTCGCCAAGCTCGCATCTGTCCCAAAAGGAAGATCTGGTCTGCCGGCAGCATCACACTGTATCCGCCGAGACGACCCGTCCCAACGCCGCATCGTACCACCTTGCGTGGTAGTCATACAGGCCTATCCCCTCCACCCACTGCTGCCCGGCCTGTCGTGAGCGACGAGAAGGGTGAAGCGGCGATCAGTTGGCGTGCTTTGCTAGCTGTCCCACATCTCGCCGAATGAGTACTTCCTGGTCTGCTCTCCCATGGCCGCCTGAGGTGCTCCCCTACCATCAGCCAGGGTTCGCTTTGCCCTGTCGATAGGTCTGTACGGCTTGATCGATCGAGTCCGCAAACAAAGGGCCGATAGTCTCGTTGGCCAGCCGGTTGGGATGTGAGTCGGAACTGGTGGAAGACAGTTGGTACTCGGAGCGCAGCATGCCGGTGGATGGGTCGGCCAGGAAGCTGTACAGGTCAAACACAAACAGATTCGGATGACCGGAGAGGTATGCATCGGATCCCAGCCAGGCGGCGATCGCGCGGGCCCGGCGCGCTTGGTCTGCGTTCGTTGCCAGCGGATGCAACGGGGGGGAAGTCACGATCACGAACACGCGATCAGGGTGTTGATCTATGACGTCCCGGATCTGCAAGTACCAGGACCGAAACTGCTCCTGCATCTCATCGCTCACGATCGCGCTGTTGGGGAAACAGGACTTGACGATGATCACCTCGTGCTGCAGCAGGCAACTGAACGCGTTCGAGGGCGGATCGGTGACAGGTTGCACAAACAGCGTGACCAGACCGTCGACATCCGTGTTCCCCTGGCCCCGACCGCCCGGGATGCGGTAACTGGACCGTGTGGGAGTGTCATCGGGTCGGATTAGCCCCTCGGAATTGTAGCCGTGGTCCCAGAACCGGTAGCCTCTCTCGGTGAGCAGCGCGCGGACATTCCCCTCCTGTATCAGGGCACCGCCGGTAGAGTGATGAAGAAAGATGACGTTGGTATAGCTGCCATCAGACTCGACTGGCCCCTTGTAGACCGGCGTTGGGATGAGCCCCCGAACTGCGTAGAACACCTTGTACAAGAAGGGCCGCATTCTCCACGCTCCTATTCCTATCAGCATGACTCCTAGCGCACCTACCACAATCCGCAGCCTGTTCTTACCCAATTGCGCAATCTCCTAATAACTTGGGAGCGCACTGAATCAGCAACCCCTGGCACAACACCGCCGGCCCCTCAGTGCCCTCATCTCTTCAGTGCCTCAGTGATTCCCCTCACCTTTTCTCCGAGCGCCAACCTTTGCACAGATCTGCACTCCAGGGTATAATCTCGTCTTGTCAGGACTCTTTCCCCGAGGAACAGCACAATGCCGTTGCGCG
>Ga0315274_10012118_pt1 | contig 12323 bp, 14 predicted proteins | sample YL17G02_20_MG_FD_203700 | JGI IMG/M metagenome (GOLD analysis project Ga0315274, IMG submission 203700) | Sediment microbial communities from Yellowstone Lake, YNP, Wyoming, USA - YL17G02_20 | ecosystem: Environmental > Aquatic > Freshwater > Lake > Sediment | place: USA: Wyoming | collected... | reverse complement strand
ATGTGCCCCAGCCGGTCGATGATAAGGCCGCCGACGGTCTCGTATGATTCGTCGACAGGAAGATCGATCTCCATGCGCTCGTTGATGTCCTCCACCCACATCTGGGCATCTACAACAAAGACACCATTGGAAATATTCTGAATATCGGGTTCCTCCTTATCATGCTCATCCATAATATCGCCGACGATTTCCTCGAGAATATCCTCAACAGTCGCAATCCCGACAAAACTGCTGTACTCATCGATTACGATCGCCATCTGTACCCGGTGCACCTGGAGCTCTTTTAACAAATCATCGATCTTTTTTGTTTCCGGGACAAACATGGGGTCATACATGACCTCTTTTATGGTCGAATCTTTACGGTGCGAGACCATTGCGGAGAAGACATCCTTTACATTCAGAATCCCAGTGATGTTGTCAATCTGATCGTGATAGACAGGGATCCGTGAAAAACCGGTTTCATTAAAGATCCGGATCGCTTCTTCAAAGGTAACCGTATCTTCAATAAGCGTGACATCAACCCTTGGTGTCATGATCTCGCGGGCGGTGGTGTCTGCAAACTCAAGCACCGAGTAAAGCATTTCCTGCTCTCCCTGTTCAATCGTGCCATCTTCCTTGCCAACATCAATCCATTCTTTGATCTCTTCTTCTGTGACTGCCGGCTCACCTACCTCTTTACCGATACCAAACGTCGGGCTTACCCGCTCGACAATCCAGATGAAGGGGGTAAAAATACGGGAGATGAACAGGATAGCCGGCGCCACCGTGAGTGCAAACGAATCCGATGCCCGGGCTGCATAAATCTTGGGGCCGATCTCGCCAAAGATAAGGAGAACAATGACAACAAAAAAGGTCGCGATCCCCACACCAATGTCTCCAAATACCTTTATCGCCATTGCAGTTGCGATGGATGCAGCAGCGATGTTGACAAAGGTGTTTCCGATAAGGATCGTGATGAGCAGGTGCTCGGGAGATTCTTTTAATGCCGCCACAGCCTTTGAACCCGGCTTTCCTTCATTGGCAAGTGTCCTTGCTTTTGCCCGGGTAATAGAGATAAGGGCAACTTCCGAGCTCGAAAAAAACGCCGAAAGAAGGATACAGATGACAAAGAGCAGGATTTCAACAGCGTCCTGGATCATCGCATTTCACGCTGTGCTGGTGCACGCAGATTATTGTGGATCATAAATAAAATTACACTATCTTTATTCGGGATGGAATTTAATAAAACCAGCGCCTTATTCCATGCATTCCTGCATAAAGGCGCAATCCCGAGCAAGCAGTGCGATCTTTTCCTCTGCTGACAGCGGATGATCGAGGTTTAAATCCTCGATCTCAAGGGTAAGGCTGCCATTGTAGCGGTGATCACTTAAGCATTCCATCACAGTTACCATGGAACCATGCCGGTCAAGAGGGAAATGAGCTTTGCCATGATCAAACCGGCTGAGGTGCACGTTCACGAGCCGGTCGTGACAGAGTTCGATGTACCGGATCGCCTCGCCATCGGATTGGGAAAGCGCATGCGCCACGTCGAGCGTAAAGAACAGCCATGGTTCCTCATCAAGGAGCGAACGCATGCGTTCCGGAGTGCAGAGAAGTGAGTTGACAATCGGTTCCATATTCTCCATACCGATTTTTATCGAATTCCGGGTTGCTGCCTCGCGGAGCACAGAAACAAAATGTTTGAACCGGGCAAAGTCTGCTGAACTGGGCGGGCGCTTTGCTGTCCGCCTGCCCGGGTGCACAGTCAGGATATGGGCACCCATCTGTTCGGCGATCGCGATGGACCGGACTGCATGTTCAACAGACACCTGAGCCACATCCGGGTTGATAGAACAGGGATTCAGGTCAAGAATCGGGGAATGAACCGTCAGTGTAGAAATTTCAGGGTGCTCGTTCCTGCACGCGATCACCTCATCCACCGGCAGGTCACGAAGCCAGAAATGCGGCGTCTCTAACCAGAACTCCATCGCATTTAAGCCCGAGCGGGACACAAAAGAGAAGATCTCGTTGACTGTGTACTCGTGAAAGAACATGCTCGAGACAGAAAAAGACACCATGGTAGTATATTTGATATGCGGTTTTAGCCTAATAATGGTTGATGGACTGGTTCAACCGCCCTGATGTCGCCGCCGTTGTTGAAAAGACCCCACTACGGGTCTCTGAGCTGTCAGCGATTATCGAAGGACTCCTTGACAACCCGCTCCTGCAGGATATCCTGGTCCGTGGAGAAGTGACCAACTATACCCACCATGCGCGGGGGCATCGTTACTTCTCGCTATCGGAGAAAGGTGGGGGAAACACTGCTGCGGTTATTAAGTGTGTAATGTGGCGGTCAGATGCAGAACGGCTTTCGTTTAATCCCTCTGAGGGGATGGAAATAATCGTGGCCGGGACGGTAAGGGCCTATGCTCCGCATGGATCGTACCAGCTGCAGGTTAAAGAGATGAGAAAAGCTGGTCTTGGAGAGAAATTCCTTCTCGTTGAGCAGTGGAAATCAGAACTTTTAGCACAAGGATGTTTTTCCCAGGAGCGTAAACGTATGCTCCCCTTATACCCTGCCAGGATCGGTGTAGTTACCTCAGAGACAGGTGCGGTAATCCATGACATCAGGACAGTCGTAGGACGACGATATCCGCTGGAGATTATCATTTCACCCACGGCAGTACAGGGTGAAGAGGCACACCGGGAGATTGCCTGTGCGATCACCCGCCTCGCGGGACTGGTGGATGTGGTCATCGTTGCCCGTGGCGGCGGGAGCTTTGAGGATTTGTTCCCGTTTAACCATCCGGATGTAGTACGGGCAATTGTCGCATGCCCTGTACCCGTCGTAAGTGCGATCGGGCATGAGGTGGATGTAACCTTAAGCGATCTCGCTGCAGACCTGCGGGCGGCAACACCCTCCGCTGCAGCTGAACTGGTTGTACCTGACCGTATGGTGCTGATAGCCAGGTTAAAGGAACTCAAATCCCAGATGAGCACTGCTTTACAGGGACGGGTTGCGTGGGCACGGGATGAGGTTGCCGACATGCGGGACCGGCTCCGCCCGCAGCGGTTCTACCGGAGACTCGAAGAGAGAGAACAATACATGGCTGACCTTTCGGACAGGTTCGAACGGGCTTTTTCAAACCGGCTCGACCGCGAAAGCCTCATTCTTGCGGAGATGAAAACGGCACTGGACAGCAGGAGCCCGGTTGCTGTGCTTGCCCGGGGCTACTGTGTTGCAGAGAAGAATGGAGCGATCGTGAGAAGTGCAGACACCGTAGAAAAGGGCGATCACATGAAAATCCGGTTTTATGATGGCAGCAGCCAGGTTATCGTGGAGCGTGTGGATCATGAAAGAAACTTATGAGACAAAGATCGAACAGTTAAGGCAGATCATTGAAAAGATCGAGGACGGTAATACCGGGCTTGATGAGAGTATGAAGCTGTACGAACAGGGGGCGGTGCTGGTGAAACAGTGCGAGGTAATGCTCACAGAGGCGGAATTAAAAATTACAACGCTCAGCCGGGACGCATAGCGGTCAGGGTAATGATCATCTCTTTTCCCGCGACAAGGTTTGCGAGGAAACCATCGGGAAGCGTTGCTGCCACATGATCAGACATAATACCGATCGTCCGCCGGCAGACAAAGGAACTCCGTCTCCAGACCATGTCGGTTGGATGATCGAGGGTGAATTGGGAGGAGCCACGGGATTTCACTTCTACCGTTTTCCCATCACACGAGAGCCTAGTTATCAGAACGGCATCATCATGGATGAGCACCCGTTTGAATTCTGCCGAAAGCCTGTCACAGCTTTTATCAGCTGATATGCCGATGATACAGTTCCCTTTTTTCGTCAGGTGAGCCTCTCTGGTGATCTCAAATGTTGTCGGGTGGGTACCAAGAACGAGCGGGTGCCCCTGGCAATGGATGATCTCCTGAGCCTCCATGTTTATCATATGAGGGTTGCCATTTATATTCAATGTTTATAACCGTCCACTGCCCTGAGTGCACCGAGGAGACCGAACACGACGTGGTCAATGAATCACGCGATCTGCTCGTCCGCTGCACCACCTGCGGTCACCATCAGCGCATCAAAAAGGATAAAGAACCCCAGTCAATCATGGTCAAAACGATTGTCTCTAAAGAAGGGTCGTCGCTCGTCTGCGGGATTGAACTTGCCAAAGATGACGAATGCAGTGTAGGTGATCATCTTGTGGCGGAGTGCGGGGAAGAAGCGTTCGGCGTTGAAGTATCCTCAATTGAATCCGGAGAGAGACGGGTAAACCGGGCAAAGGCACCCAATATCACAACGCTGTGGACCCGTACGATAGAACAGGTAGTTGTAAAGATCTCCATTCACGATGGAAGAAAAACAGCTCCGGTCTACATGGAATGCGATGGGGAGCAACCATTTGTGGTCGGGGAGATGTATGTCGCATCAGGAAAGAGATTCAAAGTCTCACACCTTAAACTGCGTGACGGGCCGTTGATGAGAAAAGAGGGCTGGAAGACGGTTGCCCACCGGATAAAGCGGATCTACGGTTGCCGGTTATAGATATTTTTTTAATGCTGCTGTGAGTTGTTCTGCGTGGACAACCCCTTCAAACCGCTCCAGAACGGTCGCATCTCTTAAAATAATTATCGTTGGTGTCACCTTCAACCCAAATTCCTTGATAAAATGCTGGTTTTTTATCGCATCGATCTCCTCAATAGTGATGTTGAGAGCTTTTCCTACTTCAGTATTGATCGGGGTCTGCTCCATGCAGCCCATGCACCCCGGCTGGTAAAAACAGATCACACGCACTGCCATGAACATGAGTGGACAGCGAAAATAAAAAAGAGTTTGTACGGTTTTTACCGTTTGTTAAGAGAGATAACCCGGACATCAATCGCAGGATAACTGAGATCAATCACAACACCTTCCGTGGACTTATTTGTCACTTCACCGACTCGTAAGAATGTGTTAGCTGATGTATTGTTTGCCGCATCTTCCGGATTATCCGAAACACCCATAAAGAAGGTATCACCGACTCGTATATCGCTCATATTGATCTTGTTGAGAGCCAGCCGTTCAGCTGACCAGTCATAGGTCATCGACGTGTCTGAGGTAATTGCAATCCGTTTCTGCTCATTGACCCTCATGCCGATAATCCCCGAACTTACCGCATTGTATTCCGAGGAAAATAGCGCGAGCTGCTGAACTTTTCCCCCATTTGAAGGATACACCGGGATGGAGTAAATGGGTTTTTCCATCGTCTGGCTAGCAGTAATTGTAATCTGCTTAGATCCAAAAACTCCACTACCTTGAGCCACAGCCTGATCATAGGTTGATTTTTCCGTGGTCACAATAGGTTTTCCTGAAGCGTCAAAAAGGGTATAATCAATAACGACCGTATCGCCGGCTTTAACCGAGGTAAACAGGGTCAACCAGCCAGTACCCATACCGGATAGTATCATGAGCCCGACAAAAAGCACACAGACACTCACAATTAGTATCTTACTCACCAGTTTCGTCCATTCCTCTTTCTTTTTCTTTTCTCCCATGCTTTTTTATTCCTCCTTACTATATCATTGTCCAACCGACATAAACTATTCCGCTTCTTTTTGGCATCATAATAAGATTTATTATCAATAAACACTACCTTAAGGCTAACCCATCTGCTGAAATGATGGGCATATCTGGAATAGAGGGTGTATATCGTGTGGTGAAGATATCCATTCAATTCACTATGGAGCGAGATGGAGGATATGAGAGCGGAGCTGGACAATATGTTCCAGCTGGCACCTTACCGGGGCAGATTCCTCCCGCCCGGGGGGTGTTATTGACCGGATGCTTCCAGCAATGCAAGGAGAATTCTGTCTTGATGTCAGGGAGCATGATGATGAAGTCATCGTGGTAGCAGATCTGCCTGGTGTGGAAAAAGATGATGCATCGCTTCAGATCCTGAAGCCAAGATCCCTTGAGATCTCGTGCGAACGCAAAGGTGAGAAAGAGGAAAATTCTGAAGGCTACTATGTGAGGGAGCGGGTGTATGGATCAATGCAACCGCTGGTTACCATGACTGCAGACGTGACAGTAAAGGATGCGAAAACCGGTTTCAAAAACGGTGTACTAAGTCAGGATTAACAAGACTAAAATTTCCCCAAAATCTCGTATAGAGAGCGAATAATCCGTATTTTTCTCCCCTGCTGTTTTTCCGATGACTTTTAGTACTCTTTTCGCTAAAAGCTGTAGTGATGGATAAAAAAAAGGTCAAGGATTATATGACCTATGATGTCGTCAGTATTGATGTCCACGGCACAGTTAAAGACGTTATCGAAAAAATCCAGAAAACTCATCATGACGGGTTCCCGGTTATTGATGGCGATGAGGTGGTAGGTTATATTTCGGCCAGGGACCTTCTCTTTGTTCAGCTGACCACACCTGTTAACGAGGTGGTATCCAAAAATCTGATCGTTGCTGACCCGGAGATGGATATCAACGATGCTGCACGGGTGATCTTCCGAAGCGGGATCCAGAAACTTCCGGTCGTTGATGAGAAAAACCACCTGCTAGGTATTATCTCCAATTCAGATGTAATTCGCTCGCAGATTGAGCATGTTTCGCCTGAAAAGGTCTTCAATTTTATTACCACGTTAAAAAAGCTCTACGGAGTCGATCCCACCCTGGACCGTGGGACAGTGCCGGTCAGGGATCTCCTACCCACCCAGTCAAAGATCTATGAGGATGAACTGGAAGGGCGTATATACGAGATCAAAAAAGGACTTGCAGAGCCCATTATTGTTGTAAAGCGCCCGGGAAGGATTATCCTTGTGGACGGGCATCACCGTGCAATCGCGGCCAAGCGTCTTGGAATCACAGCAATCGATGCCTATATTATCGAAATAAAGGAAGATATTGAACTGGGCATGGAGCGGACCGCACACGCGATGAACTTAAAAACACTGGAGGATGTCCAGGTGCTCGATTACGCCCGCCACCCCCTTGTTGCGATTACCCATCGGCTGGTCAGAAGAGTATAACTCGTTTCCCGCGTCAAAAGAACCGGATACTCTTTTTTAGTGGTCAAAAAAATCCGGGTTGTTTTGTCCGGTGAAGTCCAGGGTTGTTCAAAAAGGACTCTAGGAACCTTCATAGCGAAGGTCGTACTTCTCATTTAATACATGCTCTTTTACTACCGTTCCATCCGGTACGACAACTTCGGGCCAGAGACGGGTCTTCGAGTGAACGACCACCCGATCCCGCAGGACTACACGGGGACCAATGACGGTATCGTTCTCGATACTGCAGTGTTCGCCGATATGCGTGTCGTTGTCCATGATACATCCCGAGATAGTGCTGTTCGCCCCGACAATGACCCGGTTGTACAGAGACGATGAAAATACCTTCACATTATTCCTGAGAATACATTTTTCGCCTATGCTTGTATAGGGTCCGATCAACACATTATCACCGATAGTTGTTCCCGGGCCGATAGCCACGGGACCGATGACCTTGGTGTTCTTACCCAGCGTGATCGAATCCCCCAGCTGAACCGGTCCCTGGATCTGCGCCCCATGCATTGACAGGTTACCGATGATGTCAGTAAAGGCAATTTCCTGGAGCTTCCAGCGCTCGGCCTGGCGGAGGGAATGGGGACTTCCCACATCGGTCCAGTTACCCCTAGCAAGCCAGCCTTTCAATACATACTCTTCCTCCATCATCCGGGGGAAAAGGTCGCGGGCAAAATCATATTTTGTTGCGGGCGGAATGTGGTCAAAAATTGCCGGGCTGCAAATATACATTCCGGTGCTTGCGAGATTGGAGAAGATCTCGCCGGGCGCCGGCTTCTCCTTAAAACGTTTAATTTCATAACCGACATCGATCTCAGCAATACCATACTCGCCGGGATCATCTATGGAGATCAGGCCGATTGTCGTGGTTGCCTTCTCTTTCTGGTGAGCACGGTAAAACTCAAGCACATTCAAATCGGTAACATGGTCTCCACCGACAACAAGAAAATCCTGCCCGTCAAGATATCGCTGGGCGTTTTTTACACTGCCGGCGGTTCCAAGCTTGGTTTTCTCATGAACATAGGTGATCTCGACACCAAATAAAGAACCATCTCCGAGAGATTCCTCAATTGAATTACCCATATACCCTAACGTGAGCACAACTTCCCGAAATCCCATATTCGAGAGGTGTGAGACCAGGTGCTGGATCGAGGGGCGGTTGACAATGGGGATACAGGGTTTTGGCCGTTCAAACGTGAGCGGACGGAGACGCGTCCCCTCCCCCCCGCACATTATGCACACCTTCATAGCACAAATTTGGTGCTGAATCATTTTAAGTATAGTGCTGGACTAGAAGATTTTTTCCTAATCTCTGGCAAAAAACGCGAGTAAAATTTGTTGGGCCAGGATACTGTTCTAGTCGATAGATGAGACAGACCCCAAAAAAAGAAGAGTGTCGCTTCATTTGACTGATAATTAACCATCATTCACGGGTATTATATCAAACTGTGACAAAAGATTACAGCAGGAGACATTTGTATGACTGAAGAAGAGTACCGGATCATGCCGGCGGTAAAGGGCAGAGTGCAGTGCCTTCCGGAGAAAAAAGAGCCGGTTGAGAACTGCGGGTTCTGCATCCATTGCCGGGAGTTTGGTATAGGAGGAACATTTGTGAAATCCCCGTCTCTTGCCTACTGCACGAAATGCCGGGTAACCGAACGGGTGGATCTAAAGAAAGTAACTGCTGTGAAATGCGCTGACCGCCAGGGTGGGGGGTTCCACAGCATTACAAATATCATCAGCTGAACTTTTTTTTAGTGCCATTTTGCACCCCAAGGAGCATCTGCATTGTGTTGATGATTACGTCATAAATAATACCTGAATCTGCAAGATTTTGTGGCCGAATGGAGCCTTTAGCCTTTTTTTACCAAAACCAGAAAAGATTTTGGATCACGTCGTCAACAATGCAACTATCGCATCCATATCGATATGTTCTTCGAAAAGATCTGCCAGCACGTCATAGGGATCGGATTCACCTGCTGGTATCGGCGTAAAAGGCAATCCTTTTTTCGCATACAGGTAGGAGAGCAGGGCATTTACAGCTGAAGGGTTTAAAAACAGTCCATGCAGGTAGGTACCAAAGACCAGACCATCGTCACTCACCCTCCCATCACCTTCAAAGGCTTCACGGTTCGTGCCGGATTCAGTTACCCCCATGTGGATCTCGTAGCCGCTGACCTCCCCCATGGCTGATAGGATAGGGGGGACCAGACAGGTATTCCGCCTGACCTGGAGCGTGTTTTTTTCATAGGACGCAAACCTGGTGACACAATCCAGCAATCCCAGTCCCTCGTAGGTGCCGGGGTCAGACTCATAACCGGCATCAACGAGTGTTTTTCCGAGTATCTGGTATCCCCCACAGATTCCTATGATGGGAATATCCCGTTCTCTGGCCGAATGTATTTCACGATCTGTACCCGTCCGGAACATAACGGCGAGATCGTCAATAGTGTTCTTTGTCCCGGGTATAATTACACAGTCATAACCATCCAGGGATGCACCGGGGGATACATATTCTACAGCAGCATACTGTTCCAGAAGTTCAAAATCCGTGAAATTGGAAATTTTAGGGAGCCTGATCACCGCAATCCTGACCTGTCCCTTTTTTGGTATTTTATCATCTATCGAAAGTGAATCCTCGCTGGGAAGCAGGATGGTGAAATACGGTACAACTCCCAGTACCGGGATACCCGTGAGTTCCTCAATTTTTTTCACGCCGGGAGCGAAAATAGAGGGATCGCCCCGGAACTTGTTGATAATAATCCCTTTTACAAGGGATCGTATATCATCAGGAAGGAGCTCGATCGTGCCATAGATTTGCGCAAATACACCTCCCCGCTCAATATCAGCAACAAGGATTAGTGGTATATGAAGGATTCTTGCAAGCTGAGTATTTGCAATATCCCTGTCATAGAGGTTCAGTTCCGCAGCACCTCCTGCACCTTCTACAACCACCTGACCGAACGCAGACTCCAGCCGTTGAAATGATTCCAGCGCCTTTATGAGAAGGACCGGCGTTTCCTTGTAATAATCCGTGATATGGATATCTTTGTACGGATGCCCCTGAAGTACTACCTGAGATATGCAATCACCTTTTGGTTTGAGGAGTATGGGGTTCATATCTGTATGTGGCATAACTTTTGCAGCAATGGCCTGCATCGCCTGTGCCATCCCAATCTCCCCTCCATCCTGCGTTACGTAGGAGTTCAGGCTCATATTCTGGGACTTGAAGGGTGCAACAACTATCCCACGTCGAACCATGCAGCGACAGATTGCCGCAACAGTCACACTTTTTCCTACATGGGATGCTGAACCCACCACAAACAGGGACATACCTTTACTACACGTGGATTTTCGGATCATAAAAAACAGATTCTCATTGATTACGCGGGATCCGTTCAAGTCTCCCCAAAAATCTCCTTATTTAGACTGAATACGTCATTGTTCCTTCAGGCAATGCCAACTAATAAATAACCAGAAACGTAAAATACATGTAATGATTGGTGGGATTTGCCCGACGTGTGGACTACCGAAAGAACTATGTATCTGTGAAGAGGTAGCAAAGGAACAACAGAGGATCAATGTCAAAGTGAACAAACGCCGTTACGGAAAAGAAGTAACCGTTATCGAAGGATTGGATCCAACTGATATCGATCTTGAAGATCTTTCAAAATATATGAAAAGTAAACTTGCCTGTGGCGGTACCGTAAAGGGAAACTCCATTGAGTTGCAGGGTAATCACCGCGACAGGGTCAAGGAACTGCTTTCGCTGAAAGGTTATAGCACAGAAAATATTTCCTGACGTTTTTAATTTTTTTTTAGATTTTTTTAAAGAAATTTGTTTTAAAAAAAAATTCTCTCTCGTACAATTAAAAAAAGATCAGATAAAGAACCTGAAGGTAACCCAGGCAAGAATCACCATTATGGCGGAATACTTCAGGCCTGCAATAAGCCGTCCTTCACCCATTTGGCCGGCAACCAGTCCGGAGAAGAATCCCTGAAGCAATGCCGCATGAGTGAATAACCGCTTGTAGAGAAAAAGGTCTATTAGCCCCATGAACCCTTTGGCACCTGCTGCTGATGCCGAAGCACCAGCTGTAGCCATTGTTGTTAAGAATGTTGAAACCAGGATTGCAATGACGAACAGGAATACTGCAAATGAAACGAGCACGATGATCACATAGATGATCATGTTGTTGGTCCGTTCCTGAGCGAGGTTCACAATTTCGAAGGTATCTTTCGCTGCCGCCCGAAGCACCTCACTGATATCCCCACCGGCTTTGCTTGCTTTTGCAATCAGGTCAACACTCCGGTCAGCAAGAGGAGTGCCAAGATTTTTACCGAACCGGTACATGGCTTCAACAAATCCGGCACCCCACGACATATCAGAATCGAGCTTTCTTATATGGGGGGTAAGTGTCGAATACTCCGCACCGGCAACAATGTGCACAGCATTCGGCAGGGTCATACCGGAATCATTCATGCCCGCAAGATCCCGGAAGAAATTCGGGAGGGCATTTTCCAGGTTCTTTACCCGCCGTTGTTCTTTAAAGTCAAGGATCGCTACCGGAACAATCGCGACCAGGACTGCAAGGACTATAAAATCATCAATAATTGTTGATATAAAGAGGACCTGGATCCCGTATGACATCACCGTCGACACAAAACCGCCAATGAAAATGATAAGAGCGAGCGGTATAGTGACGATGAATATGTTAACGGGTCTTTCTGTAAGCACTTTGAAGGGGTGTTTTAAGAATTTCCCGAATCCTTCCCGGGTCTTTCGATCACGCTCAAGATTCTTTGTGATCTCATCGAGTTCGGGTTCGATAGAACTCAATTCGGCGGATTTAAGCGGAGTCGGGGTTTCATTTCCACGGTTGATAATATTTTTGAAGTGATCTTTGATGCTCATTTCAGGACTCCGGTGTCATGGAACTAATCATTACGACGAACGCTATGCTCCCTAACGGGATCATCACATAAATGACCATATAGAGAAACATCGGATTGTTGTCGCCAGAGAGCACCGACATGATCGACTGGAGAATAATTAAAAACAGCGTTCCTGCAACCATGGCAGTCACATAGGACTCAGAGACAAGTCCCAAGGTTTCTAAAAACATTTTCTGTGTCTGCCGGTTTTCCATTGCATACTGATCGGCTTTTGTCCGGAAATATTCAGTGATGTTACCACCACTCGCAACACTTGCCATTGTCCCTTGTAAAAATTCCTTCATGCGCCTGCTTGGAGTACTTGCCGAAACCAGGCGGAGAGAATCGATTA
>Ga0315274_10012117_pt1 | contig 12324 bp, 11 predicted proteins | sample YL17G02_20_MG_FD_203700 | JGI IMG/M metagenome (GOLD analysis project Ga0315274, IMG submission 203700) | Sediment microbial communities from Yellowstone Lake, YNP, Wyoming, USA - YL17G02_20 | ecosystem: Environmental > Aquatic > Freshwater > Lake > Sediment | place: USA: Wyoming | collected... | reverse complement strand
CAAAATAACCGTCGCCTGCTTTTTCGAATTCCTTACCGTACATAAGGTCTAAGACCTTGCGGCCATAGTTTCCGTATTCCACCCCTACTTCTCCGCCGTTTAAGTCGTCGCGGACATTGAAGTTAAGCAAGCCGGCCTCAGCGCCGCTGCCCCAGGCTAAACCCGCGGGACCCCTGGCGATTTCAACAGTCTTAAACCAAGCGGGAACAAATGTGGTATGACCGAAATCTACCACGTTCATCAATTCAAAACTATAGCCATAGCGCCAGATCGACTGTAATCCTCTGCCGATAGGGCCGTACTGGCCGTAATAATCGGTATTATAAAAGGAATAGCCGGGAACTCTCTGGAATAACTCATAAAGCTGACGCACGCCCCAGCGTTTTAACTCTTCTTGAGTGACAACATAGACCGACATCGGGACGTGCTTATAGTCTTCCGCAACTTTAGAAACGCCTATAACCATCGGTATCTCCATAAACAACAACGCTTCAGCATTCACCTCTTTAGCGGCCTGCGCGAAAGAAACACTGGAAAACGCCAAACTCAAAAATAAAAACACCCCTGGGAACAACAACTTCTTCTTCATAACTTCCCTCCTTGTTTTTTACTTTTAACGGTCACCTGTCAACCTTTCGCCCTTCTATCTTAAAAACCTCATAATGCAGGCTAAAACCAGCACCAAGATAAATTGTACAGTTTAAAACCATTATGTCAAGAAAAAAATAATGGCTTTTAACTGTGGAAAATAGTTTTTGTTTACTTAAAATAAGGGCATGAATCCAACCAAATTGAGAAAAGCCTTCGGCGAAAAAGTGCGGGCCTTACGCAAGCATAAAAAAATTTCCCAGGAAGAGCTTGCCGATAAAGCCGGCCTTCACCATACTTATGTGGGCGTAATAGAACGGGCCGAGCAGGCGGCTACCCTTGACACCGTGGAAAAGCTGGCTCAAGCCCTTAACGTGGAAGTTAAAGACCTGTTCCGGTTTCTGCCCGAGGAACACGCCGACAAGCTTAAAGAAGAAAACATCGCCGCGCTTTCCGGCAAAGACCCTAAAATACTCCAGAAAATCCTGGATATTATTAAGGTAATGACGCGCTGAATTTAGAGACTTAAAAATCCCCCCCATGAATATCCTGGCCGTCAACCCCTGGATCTACGATTTCGCGGCTTTTGACTTCTGGCTAAAACCCTACGGATTTCTGGTCATCCTGCAATACCTTAAAGATCAGGGCGTAAACGCGAGCTTCGTGGACTGCCTGGACGAAAAAGCTCTTGCGGCTGATTACGGCCGGGGCAAATACCCCGCGGTGACCGTAGATAAACCCAAGATATTCGCCGCTATCCCCCGTTTCTACAAACGCTATGGCATATCCCGGGAAACTCTTCAACAACAGCTGGCCGCCAAAAACCCCGATTACATCCTGATGACCTCGTCCATGACTTACTGGTACCCCGGTGTTCTGGTCGCGGCAAAAATACTTAAAGCCGCTTTCCCCGGAGTGCCCATTATCCTGGGCGGCACCTACGCCACGCTCTGCAAAGACCACGCCTTAAAACAAGGGGTTTTTGATCAGGTATTCGCCAACAACGAGCTGGAAAGTTTTTTCAAACTGCTGGGCCTGCCCTATGACCGTCAAGCACTGTACGGGAGCCTGCCGGACTATTTCCATTTCTACCCTAAACTCGATTACCTGGTCCTGCGCACTTCCTGGGGCTGTCCGTTCAACTGTGCTTATTGCGCCATCAAACAATTATTTCCCGATGACTTTTACCGCCTACCGGCTGAAAAAGTCATCGCTTACGTCAGTAACTACACTGCGCAAGGAATAAAGGATCTCGTGCTCTACGACGACGCTTTTCTCTACGAAAACGCCTACGCCAAAGACTTGCTCTCAGAGATCGTCCGCCGGGGCTGGAATATCCGCTTCCATACGCCCAACGCCTTGCACTTGCGTTATCTGGATAATGAAATAGCCGCCTTGCTCAAAAAAAGCGGTTTTATCAATCCCCATTTCGGCCTGGAGACCCTGGACCCTGATCGGCAAAAAGATTGGGGCGACAAGATCTCCAGGGAAACTCTGCTTGCGGGCGTAGAGACCTTAAAGTCAGCGGGATTCAAAAACGGCGAGTTCAGCGTATATCTCTTGCTGGGCTATCCCGGCCAGGACCTGGCCCGGCTGAAAGAAGACGTGGATTACCTGCATAAGCTCGGCGCGCGGGTGTCGTTCGCGGAATTTTCACCGGTGCCCGGCACCCGGATGTTTGAACAATACCAAGACAAGTTCAACGAACCCCTGACCCAAAACAACTCCGTCTTCGGCTCATATCAGGAAGGCCTGCCTGACCGGCAGGCAGGCAAGATCAAAGAATTTTGGGAAATAAAGAATTATCTGCGGGAGTTGAATAGGAAGTTTTAGCGCGTGGCTTCAGTCAGCCATAAGCGCAGGCCGTCTATCTTTTTGAAGTGTTCGTCGGCGGTAACTACTACCGCGCCCTGCTCAAAAGCATGCGCCCCGATCCAAACGTCATGTATAGGCAGGGGCGTTCCTTTCGCCTTAAGCGAGATAAATATCCCGGCGAATATTTCGGCAGTCTCGCGGGTAACGTCAAGCACCGCTACCGGCGGACGCGCAATGAATTCCTCAAGTATTTTTTTGTTGCGCTGTTCGCGCGACCCACCTTTAAAACCGGCCAATAGTTCGGCTAAAACGACTGCCGGTACATATACCGTCTCGGCCGCCTCAAGGACCTTAAGCAATTCGGTATTGCCTCTCAATAGAATACTATAAGCGCTGGTATCAAACAGTATTTTCTTCATTCCCAATCCGACACGTCAAAACGCTCAAAGCTTTTTATCGCCGCCGAGAATTCACCGGCATCTTTATCGCTCCAGACGCCGCAAAACCGGCCAAAGTCACCCCGCAACGCCGGCCTCTCCCCTTTTAAGCCTACAGCCGTAGCAAGCAAACGCTTAATGGTCCTATTTAGGCTGGTACCGTCATGTTGCGCGCGACGCCGTATAACTGCCGCCAAGGAATTATCCAGATTATGTATGGTGATAGATTTCATGCCTTCCTCCTATCTGAACCATAATGGTTCATTACGGTTCAAATATAACATATTTAAGGGTAATTTGCAAATCTTTTCACTCCCGCCAAAAATATAATCCGGCGCATAATGCCGCGCCGATTACATAAAGCCAAATACCTCGCGGCACTCCTTATATCTCCATCCGCATCCCGGCTTTCAGCGCGATGCAGTGTTCGCCGAAGACTTTTTTAAAAACTTCCCAGGCTTCATGGCCGCTGCAATGGGCCGGCGCGATGGTCTGCGCCTGGGACACCAGCTGGCCGGCGATATAATCAAGGCTGCGCTGGTCCTGATCTATTAGATGCATCCCGCCGGCTAAAACTACCAGCTTGCCCTGGCCGTGAAAAAACCCTCTGACCTTTTCCACTATGCTCAATATCCCGGGATGAGCACAGCCCACCAGAAGCGACATCCCCCGCTTGCCCTTGACGACTACGGCCTGCTCGACCAGCTTTTGGCCGTTGTAAATAGCGGTGACGCCGCCGGTGGAAAAAATATTTTTGTCGATCGTGGAAAATTCTTTGGTTTTTTCCGGTTTACCGCCGGATTTTTTTATTTTATCGATTATCTCGGCCGGGAAGTCTTCCGGGACATAAACGATTAAACCGGGCTTGCGTTCCAGCAACCGCCACAACCCGGAAACATGGTCCCAGTGGCTATGCGATAGCACCACCTTTTCAATGGCTTGCAGATCAACGCACATCGGGCCGGCATTGCGTTCCAGGCATTCGAATCTCTCGCCGGTATCGAACAGGACCCGGCTGTCCAGAAGATAACTCAAGCCCCACCCGCCGGTAAACCGTTTATCCAAAGTCTCTTTTTCGAATAATATTTCCAGTTTCATATGTTTTAACGCGGTCCAAAAATCGCCGTGCCGACCCTGACGACGTTGGCGCCTTCTTCAATGGCGATCTTGTAGCTGTCGCTCATGCCCATGGAAAGATATTTCCAGGATAAGGCACCGGCCTGTTCCTTGGCCACGACCTGGAAAAGTTCCCGGGTCAGCCGGAAAAACGGCCGCATTTTTTCAGGAGAGTCGAGAACCGGCCCCATGGTCATCAAACCGGAAATTTTGAGATTCTTGAACTCCCCGCCGGCCTGGGCGGCAAAATCTTCCACGTCTTCGGGAAAAACGCCGTGCTTTTGCGGTTCGCCGGCAGCGTTTACTTCAATCAACACTTCCAGGGTCTTACCCAATTTAGCGCACTCTTTATCCAGCAAGGCCGCCAGTTCTAAAGAATCCAGGGTCTCGATTGTGTCAAACAACTTCGCCGCGGCTTTAACTTTATTTTTCTGCAGGTGTCCGATCAAGTGATACCGGGCCTGGCCGGATACGGCCGCAAACTTAGCCTGGGCTTCTTGAACATAATTCTCGCCGATGGCCGTAATGCCGGCGCGAATCGCCTGGGCCACCTCATCAACGGTGCGGCCTTTCCCTGCGGCCACCAGGGTAACTTCCCGGGGGATCTCGGCCAATATTCTTTTGACGTTATCAGTAATCATATGCTCAAGCGCAGCCGAACCATCAAACATGCCTTTGCGCGTTAGCCAGCTCCGGGGCCGCGTCGCGAGGCAAGACTTTGGCTCTGACCAATCCGCAAACGCGGCTTATCGCGCGTTCGAATTTTTTTATCTTGTCTTTAGCCGGCATAAGAGAACGCCGGGCCAGCGGCGCGGACCGCTCGGGCAGATTAAGAAAGACCTTATCCGGCCTGATCCGGTTTATCAGCCGGGCAAACCCTTCCAGGCTTACGTCGCCATCGTTAAGGCCCTTGATCAGCATTATTTCCAGCCACAGCTCGCCTTTGTAGGCTTTACGAAAAGCCGCGATACCGCTTACCACTTTCGCCAGGGTCAAGCCCTTTAGCGGCCGGTTGATCTTTTTAAAGGCGTCCTCGCCTGATGCGTCTAAAGACGGCATGACCAGGTCAGCCGACAAAAGTTCTTTGCGCACTTGCGGCATCCATAAAAGCGAACCGTTGGTGATCACGCAAGTCCTGGCGCGGCCACGGACCTTTTTCTTGATCAAAGCGATTATTTTATCCAGGTGTTGATGCAGGGTGGGCTCACCGGAACCGGAGATGGTGACGTAATCTATTTCGCGGCCGCGTGACAAAGCAAAGTCCAGTTCCCGGCCCAGGCGCTTCAGGTCCACGCGCCAGAACCGGCGGCCGGTCTTTTTGGCGGTCTTGCCCAGCTGGCAATAAAGGCATGCAAAATCGCAAACCCGCGAACCCAGAAGGTCCACGCCTAACGAATAGCCCAGCCGCCGCGAAAAAACCGGACCGTATAGATACATAGCGTATAGCCTAACACAGCGGATAGCGTGTGGCGTATAGCGTATAGAAATACAAAACCGGCCTTAAAACAGAATAGCTACACGCTATCCGCTATACGCTAATTGCTTGCCAATTCTTGCAGCCTTTTTGAATAAAATCCGCCGGTGTATCCGTCCAGTATAGCAGTTAATTCCTGCATTCTCAAATTTTTTTGGACCTGTTCGTCAGCCGGCAGGCCGGAGGCGGCCATTTCACCTTTTAGCCGCAGGCGTTCAAAATAGACCCGGTTGACGTCTTCGATTATATCAATACGCAGCTGGGCCGAGAGGCGTGAGCGAGTATCCACGTCGTCTTCGTAAGTGTTCCAGACCAGATCAGCCGCGTCCCAGGAAAGGCTTACCCCCCAATCGCGCGGGCCATCCACCCAGCCGCCGTAACCCGTACGGCTGGTAGTCGAGACCGAGTAGCTGCCGTAAAGGGTCTTGTCGTAGTTCAGGCTGACCGTAGGCATTAACGGCCGCAGTTTCAAGCCACGACGCCAGCTTTTTATTTTATCAGGATGCACTTCGTTATAGCGCAAGGCGGCGTTTTGCACTTCGGAAACGGCTGGTTCTCCTCCCATCAGCTCGGATAACGAGGCCAACGGCCGCGCCAGCACCGCGCCCAGCTTAAATAATCCGCGGGCTGTCGCGGCGTAAATCACGCCCCTGGGGGAGTCTGCCAACCAGAACACCTCGGCGCTGAACAAACCTTGATACAATTGCTCGGCTTTGTTGGTTTTAAGGTCCAGGCGAAAAACCCCGTGGCTGGTCCCGGCGTAAAGAATATCTTTTTGGGCCGGCCGCTGAAGGATCGAATAAATATCCGCGCTGTCAAAACCCGCTAGAGTCTTTTGCCAGTTAGCGCCGTTGTCGCGCGAAACAAACAAACCGCGGTTGGTTACTAACCAAAGCGTCCCGGCTTCAAGGCGATCGGCCCGGATCAACCGCGGCTGGATAAAAGGATCTTCCTCGATGCCCTCTCTGACTACCATCAGGCGTTGGGCGGAATCGCCGCTGATCGCGTACACGCCGCCAGCAGCAGCCGCGTACAAACAATCAGGCCCGGCGTCCAGAGAATACACCGCGGTCTGGGGCAAGCCCTTGCATAAAGACCAGGTTTTTATATCCTCGTCGCAGCAATAACAACCCTGGGCCGTGCCTAAAAAAAGCCTGCCTTTATGTTTATAGACGCAGAGCAAGCTGTTTTCATCAGGCGCGGTAAACAGCGGCTCGCGTTTACCCTCGTGAAAGCGATAAAGCCGCCGCGATGCCGCCACGTAAAGCGTGCCGTCAAGGTCCACGAACATATCCTGCACCAGCTCGTCTTTCAGGCCGGCGATCTTCTTGGCCTTACCGCTTGAGGTATTGACTTTGAATACGGCGTTGCCGGACGCCGCGTAAAGCACATGGCTGTCCAGACGGCTGAACGCCACCCGCTTTATGCCGGTCTCCTCCAGACCCTCCAGCCGGGAAAAATCAGCATAGACCAGACCGCAGGCTAAAAACACAAACATCACAAAAAATAACCCCATTTTCATAATAAACCTCCGCCTAAACGACAAACTGTTATTTATTTTAAAAAGTTTAGTCATTCAAAAAGCAATAAAATATACCCGTTTAATGCGCCATTGTCAACTAAATTTTAAAAAAGTTTCCTTGGCGGAATGCGGTAGGAATTAGCTCATTTGATCGACACGTAAGCCAGGGTCTGATTTAAAAGCCGGTAGGCTACTTCCCCGAAAGTTATCGGGCCGGTGACATCGCCCGTCTTTTTGCCTTCCAGCTCCGAATACAGATAGTTCAATATGCAATTGCAGGAAAAAAATATGGTGTCAGCCGCCTGTTGGGGCAAAACTGAGGTGAACTCTTTGACATAATCGCCGATCGGCGCGGCGATCTTATATTCCATGCCCTTAAACACCGGCGCGTAAAAATCCACTGTCCGCTCGCTCTGATTGATCTTCTGAAAACTGACGTTGATCATCGCGCCGTAAAGGTTGGTCACCAAAGGTAAACGGGTATCTATTTTCTTTGCGGTAAGATATTCAGCGAAATTGCCCTTTTTGCCGTTGATATAAGCCTCTTGGACCTCAAAACCATCCTGGATAAAAGATATACTGTCGCCTGAACCCTGTTTAAAGATGTTGACTATGCCCATCTCCACCGTCTTTTCCTTAGGTAAACTGACATGATAGACCACTGCCGCGTTTTCTATTGCTTTAGCATAGCGGCCGTCAAATATTTTAGGCGTATTTTTGCCCAGGTCTTTCAAGTTTACTCCTGATATCCAGCCGACCAACGGCCGAGTGGCGAAATCCTTGTAACCGGCGGCGTTTAAAGCGAACAGCTTGTGCACATTGGTGCCGGCGCTGACGATGATCACGCTAAACCCGTTTTCGGGAGCCTCGGAATAAACGTTATGGATGGTGTTCTCTTCGTAAACGCTGATACGCGCGCCTGCTGCGTAAGCCGGCACCTCGGTAACGAATATCTTGTCCTGGCTGAACACTCCGCCGTCCTCAGCCATAAAATAAGGTATGGTCCCGGCGATCCAGGAACCGATCGGAAGCTGCTTTAAAACTTTTTCGTCGCCGGCCAGGATCAGGCGGCTGCCGTTTTTTATCATGCCTTTGACTTTATCGACCGCGAATAAGACCTGTTTCATGATTAATCCTCCGGTTTTTCATTTCCCGCAGCATTTCTTATATTTTTTTCCGCTGCCGCAGGGACAAGGGTCGTTTCGGCCGATCTTGGGCGCGTCGCGTTTTACAGTGGCGGTTTGATCGCTTTTGGGTTGGGCCGCGGCAGCCATCTCAGCAGTGGCCTGGCCGTCCGGCATAGGGATGTTAGATTTATCCAGCGAGGAATATTCGCAGTGTACATAGTTGGCGCTTTTTGTGTCAAAAACTTCCAGGGGTTCTTTAGCCACCACTATTCTGAACTTGAATAAGGCGTCCACGATCGAATCCTTGATCCCTTCGATCATGTCCTGGAACACCGCGTGAGATTCTTTCTGGTATTCCACCAGCGGCTCGGTATGAGCGTAACCGCGCAAGTGTATACCTTCTTTAAGCGAATCCATCACTAAAAGGTTTTCTTTCCAGCGGGAATCCACCACCCAGAGCGCGGCCATCTTTTCCAGGTTACGCAGCTCAAGGGAGCCCATGGCCTGTTCCTTAGCCTGGTAAAGCTCCTGCACTTTTTCCTGCACGGCAACGCAGGTATTTTCCACGGAGGACGCGCTGTCTGCCGGCACTTCGTATTCCAGGCCGAACTTCTGCTTTAACCAGCGGCTGGCCAGGCCCGGGCCGTCTTCTTCGTTTAAAAAAGCCGTGACGTTTTTATACATCACGTCGCTGATCATGTCCATTATCTCCGCGCGGATATCTTCTTTTTCCAGAATAGTCTTGCGCTGCTGGTAGATCACCTCCCGCTGTTTGTTCATCACGTTGTCGTATTCCAGGAGATGTTTACGTATCTCAAAGTTATGGGCCTCTACCCGTTTCTGGGCTATCTCCAGTGACCGGGAGACCATGGCGTGCTCGATGGGCTCATCCTCGGGGAACCCCAGCTTATCCATGAGAAAATATATCCGCTCCGAGCCAAACAACCGCATCAGATCGTCTTCCAGCGAGACATAAAACCGCGAAGAGCCGGGGTCGCCCTGGCGCCCGGATCGGCCGCGTAATTGGTTGTCGATGCGGCGGGCTTCGTGGCGCTGGGTGCCGATGATGTGCAAGCCCCCCAGCTTTACCACGGCTTCATGTTCGACGTCAAACTCAGGCTTATAACGGTTGTAAAGGTCCGCGTAGGCCGGTTTCCAACGTTCATCAAAAGGTTGTATCTCATTTTTAGCCAGTTCGCCCTTGATAAAAAAATCCAGGTTGCCGCCCAGGATGATGTCGGTGCCTCTACCGGCCATATTGGTAGCGATGGTCACCTGCCCCAGCCTTCCTGCCTGGGCCACGATATGGGCTTCCCGTTCATGGTATTTGGCGTTCAAAACGTTATGGGTCACGCCTTTTTGGGAAAGCATGAACGATATCTCCTCGGAGTCTTCGATGGAAATGGTGCCCACCAGCACCGGCTGGCGACGCGTGTAAAATTCCTGGATCTCTTTGACCACGGCAACAAATTTGGCTTTTTTATTTTTGTAGATCCGGTCCGGATAGTTCACCCGCACCAGGGTCCGGTTGGTCGGCATAGCCTGGGTATCCAGCTTGTAGATATGCTTGAACTCGCCGGCCTCAGTGTAAGCCGTGCCGGTCATGCCGGCAAGTTTGGCGTACATGCGAAAATAGTTCTGTAAAGTGATGGTAGCCAGGGTCTGGCTTTCTTCCTGGATCTTAAAGCCTTCCTTAGCTTCCACGGCCTGGTGCAGTCCGTCGGACCAACGACGACCGGGCATCAGCCGGCCGGTGAACTCATCCACGATGATCACCTTGCCTTCTTTGGCGATGTATTCCTTATCGTTATGGAAAAAATGGTGGGCCCGAAGCGATTGGGTCAGGTAATGGTTCCAGGGGTTGGAAGCCCGGTCCGGCGAGTCGTCGGAGATACTGGAGATCCCCAGGAATTTTTCGCAGCGTTTCTCGCCGCGGGGCGTAAGATACGCGTTGTTGGCCTTTTCTTCCACGATGGCGTCATAATCAGCCTCGAACTCCTCCGGGCTCATGCGGTTCTCCGCGCCTTCGCGGGTCTTGACCAGCACTGTACCGTCCTTGGAATCAATCGCCTGGATCACGAAACGGACTTTTAAGCTGCGCACGACTTTATCGGCGCGGTAATATTTGTCGGTCGATACCTCGGCGGGGCCGGAGATGATCAAGGGCGTTCGGGCTTCATCGATCAATATCGAATCTACTTCATCCACGATGGCGAAAAAATGCCCGCGCTGGACCTGTTCAGGCAGACTGGATTTCATGTTATCGCGCAGGTAATCAAACCCGAACTCGTTGTTGGTGCCGTAAGTTATGTCGCAAGCGTAAGCGGCCCGGCGTTCTTCGTTTTCCATCTCCTGCTGGATCACACCCACGGAAAAACCCAGGAACTCATATATCGGGCCCATCCATTCTTTGTCGCGGCGGGCCAGATAATCGTTGACCGTGACCACGTGCACCCCGCGGCCGGAAAGCGCATTTAATGCCGCGGGCATTGTCGCCACCAAAGTCTTTCCTTCGCCGGTGACCATCTCGGCGATCTGGTTATTGTTAAGCACCACGCCGCCCAGGACCTGCACGTCGAAATGGCGCATGCGAGCAGCGCGTTTACCGGCTTCCCGGACCATGGCGTAATAGTACGGTAATATCTCGTTAAGCTCGCCGTTGAAGGTGTCCGCGTACTCTTTACCTTCCAGGCCGGCACACTTTTGCGCCAGCAGTTTCTTGTATTCGACGGTCTTGGCCTTAAAAAACTCATCAGGTTTAGTCTCCATCTCCGCGGCAAATGCGTTGACTTTGCTTACCATCGGCGCATGATGCGCGGCCTCCTCCAGGCACGGCGTAGGCATCTCCTTATGCAGGTTGATGTTCACCTTAGGCGTTAGCGCGTTGATCTTCTTCTGATTCGAACTTAAAACAAAATTTTTAAACATAAGCTGTTTTTTTAGCTTCTCTTTTCATCGTCCCAGAAATACCTCGTAGCTGGCTGATCGATGTTACTGTTTAACCATACATGCAGCGCTTTCCCGTTATCAAAATGCCATGACGCCTCACCAATACTGCTTAAGGGATGCAAGCACCCGGGACCTAATTTATCTACCAGCTCTCTAATTGACATGTTTTTATTTACCGAGTTTATTTTTTGTGAAGGTATAGATGCACATTTAGACATAATATTGGCAACAATCATCCCATCCTGAACATAAAAAGGCTGCTTAATAAAATACCTTTTGCCCGCGGGATCAATATTTACCGTCAAGTCATTACCTAACAGCACTAAATCGCCGGGAGATCGTTGACCATATAATTTTATGTGGAAATTATCCTCATGGCGGAATATATTTGCGATTAAAGAACCCGGGTAATCGGAACAATCCAGCGTCGACGTCAGCTTTATACCATTAGTAATTTCAATTTTTTGCCTTGGACCAAACATTCCACCGGTCATGCCTGTAACATGCGACGTTTCTTGTATGTTCTTTCCCGAATCGCTTATCAATACAAAAGATTGCTGCCATAACAGCCTTACAAAATTAACATCCCAAGCCATTACGCCTTTTTTATCGCCGGTATATTTTATTTCCACGTTGATCTTTATCGGGCTACCAAACGGTAAAGAGGTTTCGGCTACAAACATCTTGCAATCAATGTTGCCAATAAAATATTTCCACTCAATCCAATTGTCGTCGTTTTTCTGTTTTTCTGAAACACCAGATTCTAACCGAACCTGCTCGCTTTGTGCTTTTTCACAAAACACCACCCAAGGTAACAATGCCAGCACAAGTAAACTCATGAAAAACTTATTCATCTTACAATCTCCCACCGGCCGCCTTTATCCGGGCCGAGCCGGCGTAGGAACCCCTTTCTTTGCATACCAACAAGCTGGTATTTGATACCGTCTTCGGTTATCCCGACTAAACCAGCCAATTCTTTTCTAGTAATGGCAGGATTTTGTTCAATCAGGTTCAAAATTTTCTGGGTAGTTTTCTGGGTAGTTTTCTGGGTAGTTTTCTGGGTAGTTTTCTCCCTAGTGGATTTCTTTAAAGCGAATTCGGGATCACGATAAAATGTGGCTTTGAAAAAAGTGTCGTATTCAAAAACCGGCTCTTTTAACCCGGCAGATTTTATTAAATCTTTTATCTTTTTTATGCCGGCGCCGATTCTTTCTACCTTGTGCATGCGATGAAATAGGTCAGCGATGAGCGGATTCCTGCGAAAAGATGTTTGTCCGAACTGACTTACGGGAAAAC
>Ga0315274_10012116_pt1 | contig 12324 bp, 21 predicted proteins | sample YL17G02_20_MG_FD_203700 | JGI IMG/M metagenome (GOLD analysis project Ga0315274, IMG submission 203700) | Sediment microbial communities from Yellowstone Lake, YNP, Wyoming, USA - YL17G02_20 | ecosystem: Environmental > Aquatic > Freshwater > Lake > Sediment | place: USA: Wyoming | collected... | reverse complement strand
CTTCCTCCATAACATAGCCAAACATACAAAAATCTTTCAGTTTTTGCTTGTTTTTTCTCGTCAAACCCTGTATAATCATACCGTGTTCATTGACAAGTTTAGATATGTGGTTGAATAAACTAACCCTTTTATTCGTAAAATCTAAAAGGATCAGGACCATGAGAAATGAAAAGGTTATTCTATAACTTCAGGCCCTATGGGCCAACGGTAGAATGATTGTCGTATTTTATTCTCAAAATCAAAAAGTATTCTCCAACTTTAAGAGGAGATAGAGGGCTTTGTAGTTATCCGTGAAGTGCAATTTGCATTTCTAAACTAGTGATATATTTGCATATAAAACTAGGAACTATTACTGATACCACCTCTTGTAAAAAAATATTTAGGGTGATTGATGGGATATTCCCATTGGATAGAAAATCTATTTATTGGAGAACAGAAGAAATTGATTTATGGTCGGAAGACCCAACATCCTCTATCCCTTGTATTTTTTGTGGTTCCGATAATACTAAAAAGAAGGGCATTAACCACTATAATCAAAGAGAATATTTTTGTAATAATTGTAAAAAATATTACAAATCTTTGAATGATTATGTTTATAATCATAAGACCCCAGAAGCAGTTAGAAAACTATTCAATAATAAATATGATTTATAACATTTTAATGAAATTCTGTTGTTTTACCCTTTCTTGTTAGATAATCATCGCTAAGTAATTTAAGAATAACTCTTCCAATGCGAGGGTCTGTTCTCTCTGGGTTAGCTCTGACTACAACCCCTTCCTTAATATTGTTTGAGCCCTCTACTACGGATTTCCCTTTAGTCAAATCCCAAACCAATTGCTCTGAATAAGGCCCATTATATAACAGTGGAACCATAGGGATGTCAAAAGAACTAGAATATCTAATCATTTCATCATAGGGAATGTATTTCCCATTGATTGCAATATCAAAACAGCGGTAATCAAGTTGGCCAGACTTGCAGTTATACATTAAATCTTGTGACCCCAGAATCTCACCGAAGGCATAGATAGAAATAAAGCTCTCTTGATTTTCAGTGAAGACTTCATCATAGATAGCATTAACCATCTCTTCTAATCTATAAAGATGAATGGGAGCTTCAAAATTACCACCTTCACCAATAACCCTTTGATGTTCATGTGAAGAAATAATAAATTCCTTATTTCTATTTTCTTCTCCTTGGACAAGGGCTAACCCACAAAAATGATTCATACCATGTAGTTTTTCGCTAATAATTACGGGCTCGGAATTCATAAAGATAGAAGGGTAATTCCTAAGATTTTCCACATTCGTATATTTATGCCAAAACGGAGAATTCCGGGATTGTCGTCCGGCCCCACCACCTGTAGGTTTTTCTGGTTCTTCATACTTGTAGATTCCAAAATGCTCTTTAAGGTCTACGCCAACCTCCAGATTTTCAGTATTAGGAATAACTACCCCCAATGAGGGCTCCCCACGCAACTTAATCGCACGAACTCTCGCGGCCTTTTCGTATTGAGAGCCAGCAACATTTCTCTTATCCACCCCTCTCAAATAAGACGATATCCCCCAAGAGTCCGAAAGAGAGTATGGAATCATAGCGTCTACTGGAATAAAAAGGACTTCCTCCCCAATAGAGAACTCAGATTTTTTGGCACAAACTTGCCAGCCACCGATAATTACAATTTCTAAATTATCGGCATTGGAGTGTGGCCGAAGATCTGTGATGGGTTGGATCTTTACAATTAGGTCCGACATAACATTCTCCTTTTAAGCAAATGCTATCATGGGTATTTTCCCCACCGAAAACGTGCAAAGAATGAACTTCACTGCTTCTTGGACAGTCAGCCCCTTCTTTTCTCTCACCCATTGATGGTCTTCACAGTATCTTTTCGCTCGGTTATCGAGAGGTTCAGGGGTTGGCTCAATCCTTCCCCATTTTTCTCTCAGCTTTGTCTTCCAGTCTTTCTCTTCTTTGACAATGGGGAGGTCATTATATTTCCAGATACCGTTATCAATTGCGGCTTGAAAGTATTCCTCGTTGAGCTTAACCGTCAACGCACCATTCTCAGACTCAACAGTCCCTTCTCCCGCAATAAGGTAAGAAAGAGCTTCAGCGGCTCCTTGCAGATAACTATCTTCAAAATATTCATCCCTCCCTAAGAGAAAATTTGTCATTTTATTCTCCTGATATCACAGTTCTATGGATAATTGCGGCATGACGCTCAAATTCTTCTCCCTCATCAAAGCATCTCAAAACAACCCACATATTTTCATCAGTAGATTTGAAAATGACATAATCCCAATTGGGGTCATTTTTCTCCATATATTTTTGCACATCTGGAGGTAATGGACTATATTCATTGTAGTCACACTGATATGTGCCTTTATAGATTTGTTTCTTTTTCATTTCTCTCTCTCTTTCTTATGATTCTTCCTTCAAGCCAGCGACAAAGACAAGACGACTCCACTTCTTCGCCACACATTTATCCCAACCTTCGTAGAGACGGCTATTGATGATCCGACTCATTTTCCGAGCATCTGCTCTGGTGCGGAATAACAATGGGCAGGTGTTGTATTTAATGCACTCTGATAAACGAGTCCACGAGGTATCAATCCCTGGTGTTCTCTCAATGCAAACCATACTTCCTGCAGGTTGATACAGACACCAATCACTATTTGACATTTCGGCATACTTCCACTTTAACTTATGCGTCACTTGCCTGTCCAAACCCCTCACTTCCTTGGGCAACGCCTTTGCCAAATAGTTGTCGATTCTCTCCTCCAGCCCTAGCTTGTTGTATTTCTCTTCCGTTGCCAAACACTCGTCGCATCGTTGCACCCATCCCCCTTCATCTTTTAAGTCTGTGAAGAAGAATGTGTCGCTGGGGAATAAGGCACACACCCATTCTGTTCCATATCTCCGAGTGGACATGAAAGGACAAAACTTCCCAGACTCGGAAGCACAGGTCTTTTCTCCGCATTCAATTTCGATGAAAAGAGTCTTCTTCATTGTATTTCTCCTTTATCAGTGGCCATTCACAATAATATTCAAGTGCCTATTTTCATCTTCGAGATCCATAATTCGTATTCGGCGTTTTCTGTCACTCTCATTCAGTCTTATGATTTCTGCTTCCAGTGTCACAATTCTCTTTTGGAGTTGTTCCTTCTCGGACTGGAGCCTGTCAATTTTCTCCATCAGTTTGTCTATGGCATCTGGTATTTGATCAACAGTATGTGTCATTGTTTTCCTCCTGTTGTGTGCTTACTTTCGAGTTTAATCTTCCCGCCTCTTTCTAATTCTTTTATCAGACAAAGATAATCACCAAATTTAACATCAGGCATTTTTTCTCTAATGATTCGGTAAAGTTCAAATGTATCTATCCAATCGTTCAGTTCAGTAAGTTCTTGAATGATGAGTTCATTCATCTTCATCATAATCTTCATCATCGTCCCAATCATCTTCGTCATCTTCATCTTCTGGCTCATCAACATATTCCAAAGTGACTCTTAACGCATGATCATAATCCGCAGCCATAGCCCGGTCTCGGTATTCCTCCTTTAATGCTTCCAGTTCTGCGTGAGGTAATGATAGTTGCCTCTGCATGGCCTTAGTCACTCGGGCCATGATAAAAAACACATTCCCATCCTCTCCCACCAAGGGAACAATAACCTTGGGGCCAGTGTAATGATAACCTTCTACCATGTAGGGCTTGTCATTCATAATTAATCATTCTCCTTTTTGATATAATCCCTTGGGGCAGACAATGACTTCTCTTGCTTGCAAACATCACAAATTCCTCGCCACATCCCTACGGGATAAGGGACAGGCTTCCATCCTTTCTTAATCGCACAATCATAACATATTTGTTCAATTCTCATTTGTCCGCACCTTCCTTTGGTCATTCGCTTTGAAATATCGTTGATAGCCGTCATATTTGCCTATTGCTGCAAGGAAGTTTCGAGCTATTTTCTCTCTCAATTCTCTGCCTTCATCTTTGTGGATGAAGACATGACAAGACTCACAAAGAGCAACGCCACAACGCCAATCGAAACGATATTCAGGGTAGAGTCTTCGTGAAACACAATGATGGGCAGTTGTGGCTTTTCTTTTACAGATGATGCACCGATTATGATTCGCCAATCTTACTGACTTTGACCATTCTGATACTTTCTGTCCGGTATACATGGTGTCATAGCCTCTCGGGTCAGGCCGTCACAAGACAGCGGGGGCGGGTTATTCCCCTTTTACTGCCTTCGCCAATTTCTCAATCAAACACGCTTTGTATTCGTCCAGCATCAGGTTTGTGAAACCCTCAATGGTGTGATTACTTTTTATCCCTCCGAAGTAAAGAGATATCACCACCTGATTATCTTCGCCTATAATGCTTGGAGCAATACTTGCCTTCTCATGTGCCGAGCCAACTTCCTTGAATAACCTTTTGGCTAGGTCTGTTAAAAGACAGGCTTTCGCATAATCTACAACTACGCCCTCAGTGTCTATGACTTCATCTCTTCCCATTTTATTCATCTCCTTAAGAGATCAAAAACTTCTCTAAAGCCTTATCTGCATTGTGCATTGCTTGACAGACATAGACAGTCGCGTCTAAACTCCCTCCCCATAGTATCCCCTTATCATCTGTTTCAACGTTCCAAAGCCAATGACCGCTGGCTTGATGAAACCGGGCCTTAGAATGATATTCCATCCCATTCCGTTGTGAATTCTTCACCCAATTTCCGTCCGGCTGAGGCATCCAGCCGGGAGGAACTGAGCGAAGTTCATTGACCGCTTCAAGCTGGGTAATTCTTGCTTTCAATTCTTGATTTTCTTCTGTCACATTTTGTGTCACATTTTGTAGTTCTAAAACACCCGATGGGATATCAATTGTCATTTTAGGCTCCTTTTACTTTCACCGGCTGATAGAATGTCAATCTTTTGAAGTTGGCCGTGATTTCCTTGATGGGAGTGTAATATCCATCATCCCAATTTTCATCATAGACAAAGAAAGACTGAGTGCAATCATCTCCAAGCCTTAACATCACTTCATCTTCAGTGATTTCAAAAGGCCCTTCCACAAATTCTTGGCACTCGCCATCATCAAAAATGGCAATGTAGCCCTTCTCGAAATATTTGTTGTAGCGGAGGGCTAACTTCTTAGCATGTTCCCAACGGGCTTTATAGATGTTCATTTCTCACCATCCTAACCATTGTCGCAATGATGCTTCGTTGGCCCCAAAATCAGCCATAACGCTTTCAAAGGCTTCATCATTATAAGCCAAAGCCTTCCCGTCTTGCTGTCGAGTCCAGTTTTCTGCTTTCATGCCTTCAATCCGGGCTAATGCTGAGACAATACGACCGTAAGCAATGATCTGGTAGTCGTTCATTTTAACCTCCTAAGAGTGGCTTCAAGAATAAGACAAGTAAGACCAAGTGCATGGCATTATCGCTTATCAAATAACAGGCACATGCGAATGCAACCCTTACTTCCTTATTGGGCGAGACATCATCATTTTGTTCATCTACTATACTCCTTCCGACGATTGCTCTCAACCACAAGGCAGGAATACTCTCATTATATTTCCCAAACGTCAGATAATCAAGCGGCCAGTGCGAGAGTAAGACCAGCCCAAAGATCAACCATGTCAATGGATACCCAAAATACAGTAGCCACAAAACAATGCAGACTGTGTAAATGACACTATGAAGCAGGGCTATTCGCCAATCCTTTGTCTTGTTGAGGGCCATCCATTTTCCTTGAAGTAAATAGTCCCCGGTTAAGCTTCCCATTATTAAGGCTACAAACCACATAGGTTATCCTTCTTTCTCTTCGGCCTGCCCCCTCATGGCCTTGATTGTCGCCTTCTCCTGCTCAGTTGCATCCCTATTATATGTGGCGTATTTTATACTTGTTAGAGGAAATGACAGGATGCTCATAATTCCATTATCCTCCAATTTATAGACTTGTACGACTCCGTCCTTAATGGAATCAACGTCAATGTCGTGGAGTTTCATTGTGTCCCCATCATTGAAACAAACTATAAAAGTGTTTCCCATGTCATTTTCTCCTTTTTATAAGAGAAAAGACGAGTCCCCATTGAAGAGACTCGTCTTCTCCTACATCCATTCGGGGTCGTCTAATGCAGCGAAGTTAATCAATTCGGCGGAGACGACTCTCTACAGCCTCTTCAGCAACAACATTGTATCATATATCAATCTCAATATTGTGAGTTCAATAAACCTTTTCGATAGTCACCTTACATTGTTTGCTTGCCTTGCTCAGAATACTGGTAGAGTATCCCAATGCTCAGGTTCCTAAAGGGAGTAATAGGGTTTGCTTATAATAACTCCTTCAAAGTTAGGTTCATTTCCCCACCCTTGAAACCATCCAACAACAGGGTCCCAATCCTGCCTGAATCATCAGAGATATTGCAGGGAAGTAAGTGTCAGTACCTATGAACAAGCCGGTTCCATAGTATGTTTTGCAGCTAGCTTGCAAAAAGCATATAGAGGGACGGTCCTTGTCAGTGAGTTCTGCTTTCTCTTCCTCAGTCAATGGCCTGTGAATGATTCTACCAATTCACGCTACCAACATGAATCAGTTGAATGTTTCAAGATTTTGGCGTTGGCAACACCAATTTTCAAAGTCCACGCTTTACGGCCTCATTCGACACTCCTAGAGCCACTGCCAGTTTCCTGTCACAAGACAGCACGAGAGCCTACCCGCCGTAGTACCGAACCGCCCACCAAACAATCCCCACCAAGTTACAAATCAACATTAACAGTCCCCAACATCCCATTCCTGCCACTTCTTCCTGAGAGATCTCTCCAAACTGCATTTTCGTCCCCATTGTTCCAGAAATGATCATTACAAGAACTGAGACGGCAATGTTAATCCAAAAACCGACCATACTGACCTGAAACCATGCAAAACAAGAAGCAATAACCAAAGCGATTACTAAACATCCCATAATAGTTTCCTCCTTCCTTTATTGATACTCTTATTCTACTTCACATTCAGATTTAAGTCAACCGGGCAAGTCAAAGATTGTAGTATCTGCTCATAATATTTATCTACAGATGGATGGGTGTAATTGCTTGATGTGCAGATGAAAAGTTTGTGACTCTGTTTTCTCCAATCCTCACAATCCTTATACTCCAGGATCTCATCTAAGACACCCGCAGGGTCTTCCTCAAAATCAGTTTGCCAAACAAAGACTTTCTTGCTCTTTTTGGCCTTATTTACCCAGTTGCCACAGTGTAAGGCACCGTCATAATCATAGTCATCCGTATGATAATCAATGTTTAGGACTTGATCCTCTTTTCCCAAAAACTTGTAAATGGACGCATGACACTCTCTCACTATGGCTTTTGTGAATTTGAATTTCTTGAAGGCATTCAAGAGCATTTTAGTGTGTTGAGGCATATTGCCCTTAACCTTGCGATCAGGACGGCCTCTTTTACTGCCTTCGCAATCTTTGCAATTCCAGATGCAATTGTAGCGAGTGCCAGTCCGACAATCGCCACATATCCAATCAATGTCTAGGCTCACCCAAAACATGATGCTACTCCTTTGGTTTTTTGTATTCGACTATGGCCGCAAGAGAATCAACGCTGGCCGAAAGAGAATTCAGATTATTCATCCCTTTCCATAAACCATGTAAATCAAAACTATCCGACAACCCCGCAGGCAGGAGCTTTAAGAATTTCTGCCAACTTATTTCTGTCCATAGCTTTATCCTTTCTCACAGCATGGCATGAAAATATCTACAAAAGCGTACTCTCCCCGGTCCCACTTCAACAGTCCCTTCTTCACCATCTTCTTGCAATGTCTGCAAACATAGCTACTGTTCTCATTCCCGAAAACATCTCTGGCAATTTTGGTGGGCGAAGTGTAAGTCTTCCGCCTCTCCAAATAGGTAAGAATCATTCTGTCAGCCGGGTAAAGCTGCTGTTTTCTTAGCTCCCGATAAGAATTATCAATGGTCTGTTCCAGTTTCTCAATGTTTTCTTCAGCATCTTCAATTCTACAAATCAGGTTCATCACCAGCAGGCGTTTCTCTCCTTCGCCATTCTTGTCAATCCAATTCTTAGCTGCTTGGACTGAAGCAAAGTGAAGTTGGTAATAGTCCCATTCCCCTTTGAATTGAATGAGATAATTGCAAAAATTGGGGTTGCTGATGATGAACCCCTTATATTCTTCCACATAATCGGCTGACATTTAACTCTCCTTTCGAGCGACAATGACCTTGACCTTCTTCTTCTCGCCCTGTTGAGCCGCTATGATTCGATGATAACCGTCAATGACATGGTTATCGCCATCTAAGATTGCCACAATACCATCATAGTTTTTGTAGGGTTTTCTTTTTGACCATTTTAGTCTCCCATTCTTGACAGGATGTTGCGAATGGAAGCATTCCGGTTATAGTTGGGAAGTTCTTTTTGATGCTGTAATCTTGCCTGCTGGTCCAGTATGGCAGCATATAGACCGTTATCAGAATAATGGAATGGGATGGTATCATCCTCGAAGCGAAAGTTCTTCCCCCATCGCAAAACCCCTACATTATCTTTGAATGAAACATTAAAGTCATAGTAGCGATATTCCCCCCACATATCAGAAGATGGGCCAAGAACGGGTTTATGCCAAATCAACCTGTCCCTTTTTGTTGCTTTGGTCAAATCCTTCAATAGCTTCTTTTCGGGAGGAAAGAGCTTATCAATAAACAACCGAAGTTTCTCATTCATTTTATAGGGCTCCCCTTCTTCACTGGAGTCGGTCTCGCAGCCTCGTCACAAGACAGCGGGCGAGTCTCAGCCAGCTTGTTCTTTATCCATTCTCCGTGTATCCACATACCATCAGTCTTGACATGACTCTCCCGCACATACTTCGCCACCTTTTTGTCAAAGTGAATGGCATTGAACGGGTCGGCAAGCCTCACCACATACCCTTCCTGCTGCTTGCTGTAATGAGGGTGCCCATAACACTGCTTGACCTTTCCTTCATCCCACTGGCCTCGATATAACACCGGCACATGCACTAAATCTAATAATGAGCACCATTCCACAGTTTCATCCCAGGATAAGAATAAGTCATCTTGGAGAATTGCGAAAACTAGGTAATAAGAAGGAAGGGCGTTATACTCAATCGAGTGATAAGCATACATATTCTCGCCAACAATCTTCATGTTGTCGGGGATATTGTAGCGAATCTTGCCCCATAGGTTCTTGACCCATTCCCTTGACCAAGTTTGTTTGGCAGTTAAGGCCCCTTCGTTGAGAGAGCGGGCATGGAAGTATTCCTTGGAAAAATTCGCATTTTCTCCGTCACATTTAAGAGTCACAACTACTTCTTGATTTAGGAAGGCATCTACTGATTTAATTCTCTTATCATCCCTTGTTAATCCTGGGCTCCAAGGAAGATGATGAATTTTGGGGAATTTTACTTTTTGCATTTTGACTCCAATGGCACAGAAATAAATCATCTTTGAGAGATGATACCTGTTTAAGCAACTTGATATTCCTAGCCAAATACCCTCAGAATGGGCCTGACTTATTTAATGTAAGGTTCAATGCCTTTTCATATTTGGCGGCAAACTTATAAATGCTCAGTTTCTGTTTCGCTATTTCTTTGACCCATTTTTTCATATAGCCAAACTCTCCCTTAAACAAGTCTGGCAATGAAAGAACAGACGCAATAGACTTCTCGCAACCCTGATTGTGCAGGAGTGATACAAGATACTCTTTCGCCATTTGCTAACTTTCTCACGATCTTGTAGCACTTTTTCATAAGTAATCTCTCCTTTATTCCACAATTTCTACTTCTATGATATTGACTGCATATTTCTGGTCCTTATCCAAAAATGACAAATCTTCTTTGTATGCGGTCGTGGTGCATAGCCGCACAAATTCTTCTTGATGTTCCTCTGCCTTTTCTTGGGAGAGGAAGAGTTGCTAAATATATAGAAAATTATTCCATATCCCAGCTTATATCAGATCCAACCGAATGAGGGACTCCGGGCTCCTCACCGCTTTCAGCTAACCATTCAAATCCTGTAATGTTTAGCTTCTGCTTACTGATCAAACTCATGTCCAACCAGCACAATTTAGATCTGTTGTTTTCCGAGGCATTATAATCCGCATCGGCGGCAAAGCCGCATCTTTTGCATTCAAATTTCTTCCGGTCTCGGTTGGACTCTTGAGTCCAACCGCAATCGGAACATCGCTGTGATTTATAATTACTCGTCTGCATTTTCACTTGGACGCCAAGTTCTTCTGCAACTTGTTCCAACTTTTGCTTAATCTCGCCATAGGCGTGATGTTGCAAATATCTCTTCAATCTTTTCCCTTGTTTTAGATTTTGATTGTCTTCTAAATTAATCTGTTTCACATTGTCAAAATTGACTAAATTAATCAAAGCATTGATGACATTTTTGCGGCAGGCCATAGCCTGCTGGAAGTTCTTTGAGCCTTTCTTTTGTCTGGCACACCGCTCCACGGTGTCTTCATAGGTTAACCCATTTATTCGGTCTGTTTCATTCTCTTGATGTGAAAAATAAGCAACTGTTTTGATTCCAGTATCACAACCAATGGTCTCACCTTTTTCTCTTTTTTCAACTTCTTTGTCATAGCGAATTTCACAGTAATCTCTGCCAATGAGAAATGAGCCTTTGATTTTCATTTGTTTTCCCATTAATCTGAGGTCTTGCTTGTGCAAGACCACAGGAATGACAAATGGTTCGTTTGTTCCAAGGGATGAAAACTTTAGCCAATATTCGAAATGTTTTGCTGTTTTTGAGATTTCAACTGTCACATTTTTTGAAGAAAGTTCTGCCTTATTGTAATATCCGATGTTTGGTTTTTGTAGTTTTTCGATTGATTTCTCTAGTTTTTCTTGCAGTTTTTTGATTATTTTATCAGATTTATGTTCTTCTGTCGCTTTTTGCAAAGCATATTTCCTTTTCCTGACATCATTGGTTTTTGATTTAACGACAGACAAAGACTGAGTTATTGCTGAAGATAAAGCTCTGGCCGAGAGATTAGTTTGGAAAGTAGTGATTTGATAATCATAAACTGAAGGACAATCCAGAATGAGATTTTGAATATCTAACAGCCTGTCTTCACCTTTAGAGGTTTGCCAAGGCAAAGGATTTTGCCAGATGAAATTAATATATTTCTGCATGGCAACATGATATTCATCCAGAAAATCAGAGATCAATTGGGTTTTGATCTTGTTATTTTGATGATAGAAATGTCTGGAGGATCTAATTACTTTCATTGTCTTGCAACTCTTTGATTATCTTTTTAGATTTATTTTGGCATCTTCGATGCCCATAAATCTTTGCACAAAAAGAAGTGATGATGGAAATAAAATCTTGCATGATTTCGGTTTTTTCTTCAGCTAGATTAATGACTTCAATTTCTCTGTTCTGTTCTTTGAATAGTAATTCAATATATCTGAACCCGAATCTGGTCAATCTATCTTTATGTTCAATAATTAGTTTATTGTAGTTTTTATCCTCTAAAACTTTGTTTAGTTGTTGTCTATTGTCGTTGAGTCCAGACCCGATCTCTTTGACAGTTTTGTAAACAGTATAACCTTTAGCTACTGCAAACTGGTATAATCTATCTGCTTGTCTTTCTAGATCGTCTTTTTGTTGATGAGAAGAGACTCGGGCATAAAGTAGAACTTGATTTGGAGAGGCATTTTGAATATGATCATTAGGCACTATGATAGTGCCAGTTGGTAGTTGAAAGGCACCAGGGATTTGATTGTGATCGAAAAGATCCCAGGCACAACGATAAGAGATTCCGAGTTGTTTGGCATAGGTAGATAGTTTCATATGTTAATATTATACAGGAAAAGAGAGATAACCTGCATTATTTTTCATTATTTTAAATATTTTCATTGAATGTTAAATAGACCTTCTTGGAATGGATGGTCCGAGACCCACCGAAATATACGAATGAGCCTTTTATAACGAGTTGATAGCCTTGCATTAGTGAGGCCTCTCCTTGCTCCGCTTTGTCGTTTCAGCCCGCTCGGCCTCATTGAGCAAATTCCACAGGCTCTGATAGTTCTGATACCATTGATTAGCAGTCTGGGTGACTCCGGCAAAGGTGACAGCCATAGGCTTCCAATGGCTCCAGTTAATCGCATCACTCATGTTTAGCACATCATTGATGAATTCAGGGACTGGCATTGAAAACTCTTGAAAACCTTTCCAAGTCACATTGCGAATTTCCACGATGAACACCTTCCTTCCGTGAAGAGAGCGGGTCGAACCGGCCTGTCACAAGACAGCAAAAGAAATGGCTCAGGCAGGATTGGATA
>Ga0315274_10012115_pt1 | contig 12325 bp, 14 predicted proteins | sample YL17G02_20_MG_FD_203700 | JGI IMG/M metagenome (GOLD analysis project Ga0315274, IMG submission 203700) | Sediment microbial communities from Yellowstone Lake, YNP, Wyoming, USA - YL17G02_20 | ecosystem: Environmental > Aquatic > Freshwater > Lake > Sediment | place: USA: Wyoming | collected... | reverse complement strand
TCCAAAGCGGAGATGATGTCTCGACCGAAGAGATTCACGTCTCTGACAACATCTTTGGCTTTAACTGTAACTGCTAATGGCACGCTTAGATTTGAAAGCGAGTAAAAAATCTTCTCCGGAGAAACACCGGCACTTGTCAAGATCGCCATATAACCTGTTGTGAAAGGCAACTCATCCTCCAAGTTTCTTCTAAGTTTATCTGCACGATAAATCGGATAGGCGTAGAATCCGATAGTTGAGAATGCAAGTGTGAACAAACTTCCGCCCAAACCAAAAAGAAGCGCCGGAACAAGTGGAACACTGAATGCGAAGAGCAATAGGCAAGGAACGGAGACGAAAACAGTAAGAGATATTAGAATAGTGACAAAGATCGTTAGGCTAACATAGGCTTTATAGTTGACTTTTACTCCTGACTTTTGCAGGTTCAGGTCTAGACCTTTGAAAAGTGGCAAAATATGTCCAACTTTCTGTCCAAGGATCTGAAAAGCCAGAGATTGAGGGTTTTCAAGCATGTGTCTGGGCTTTTCATATGGCTTCTCCTTTTTGAGCTTCTGGGTTTTTCTAGGGGGTGCTCTGAGTTTTGCTATGAGACGATCATGGATTGTTTTGATTCTTTTTATGGCTTTGTTACTTGTCATTTAAGCCCAACTCTGGCTTTTTGGAACACGCGGTTTGGGTTGGCGTAGTATTCTCGGATTACATTTGCTACGTCAGTGTAGCGTCTAATTCCGTTCTGCACCATCCATTCCAGAACAGCCTTTCTAGCCTGTAATTCGCGTTTGGTTTCTTCTTCACTCACTCCCATTTTTTTCGCATTTTTTTCCAGAATGTTACTGTGGCCAGAAAAGGCAAAGCTGTCTTCCCTCGGGTTCCAATGGAAAACCTCTTCGGTTAATACGTCCTTTGTTTTGGAGTCAAGTTCTACGAGTTCTGTTGTTGTGCTGGCTCTTCTTGCTGGTTTTCCATCGATCTCTGTTCTTGTTACTACCATGATGACGTCTGTCATGGCTATGAGTGATTTTGGAATGTTCATGGGTTCAGATCCCAATCGGTTGATTACGGCTTCAACTGATTCAGCGTGGATTGTGCTCATTCCCAAGTGACCGGTGGCCATGGCTTGAAAAAGTGTGTACGCCTCCTCTCCACGTACCTCGCCCACAATTATGTAATCTGGTCTTTGCCTGACAGCCGCCTTCAACAGGTCAAATAGGCTTATGGAGCCACTTTTCTTGTCTTCGTGTCCGAAGCCTAGTCTTGCGACTGAGGGTATCCAGTTTTCATGTGGAAGGTTGAGTTCCTGTGTGTCTTCTACGCTTACTATTTTCATTTCAGGTTTTATGAACATTGACAGGCAATTTAGCATGGTGGTTTTTCCAGCGGCTACACCGCCTGCCACCATTACTGAGGCTCTGTTCTCAATGACGTACCATAGATAAGCTGCCATTTCGGAGGATAGTGTCTTGAAGGCGATTAAATCTGAGATGGTGAGTGGATCAACTTTGAAGCGTCTGATAGTGAATGTTGATCCTCTTCTCGTGACTTCACTTCCGTAGGTCAATTGGATACGACTGCCTTCTGGAAGTGATCCGTCTAAGATCGGAGATGCTATGGAGATGTTTTTTCCAGCTAGGTACGCAAGCCGGACTATGAATGAATCTAGTTCTGCTTCGTCCTTGAAAAGTATGTTTGTGGGTAGTGATTCATACACTCTGTGCCAGACGTAAATCGGGATGTCCACGCCATCTGTAGATATGTCTTCAATCAACTGGTCTTTCATCAGTGGATCTATTTTTCCGTATCCTATGAAGTCTCTCAGTACGTAATATACGAGTTTGTCAATTGCTTCTGGAGGGACTTTTATGTGGTATTTTTTGATTATTTCCTTCGTCTTGTCTTTTAGGTATTTTTCTGCTTTTTCTTTGGTTTCTATTTCTTTTAGGTTTACATCTACTTCTTCCATTAGGAAGGTTTTGATTTCCTGTAGCTGTCTTTCTTCTTCTTTTTGAAGGGTTGGTTCTATGATTTCGTAGCGTGTTTTTTGTGTTTCTGGTTCTTTGATTATTGCTGCGTAGACGTAGGGTTCTTGTATTGGATAGGCTTCTCTGAAGACTGTTGGCTTTTTGGCTTCTCCTCTTATTATGATGCCTGGTGGAGGCTCTGTTTCCTCTAGAGTTTTCGCTGTTTTCTTCGGTGGTTTCTTGGACGTCTGTGTTGTCCTCCACAGTTTAGAGTGTTGTGTGATCTTTCATGGATATAATGCGTATTGAGTCTTAATAAGCTCTACGCACTCTTAATCTTTAGCACGCTTAACCCAGCTAACCTTAAAAGAAACAAAACACAGCATATACACTGAGGTCTAGTCTTGGCTGCAACTGACGCAGAACGCGTGAAAAGACCCAAACTTCCCAAAAAACGGTTACTCAAGAAGCTTCGAAAAAAGAAATCAAAATAGAATAGTGACTTTGATGAATGCGGTTCAGAAGGCTAAAAATAAGCCAAAGACCCGAAAACGAGGAGTAACGTTTTGTCCAAAATGCGGTTCGACTAACATTCTATGGGCTTCTGGTCTTGCCCAACTGTGGTCTATCTGGGAATGCAAAGTCTGCCGCTACCGTGGGGCATTCATTCTCGAAGACGGCAAGTTAGCAGATAAGCTCCAAGAAGCATATACAAAGAAGATCGCTCAACGTTAGATCTACTCCCAACTTGGTTGCCTCTTCTGGCAGGGACCGCGAAATTCTAGTAAACTCTTGAACAATGATACTGCGAGCTTAGTTGCGCACGAAGGTCTTATGCACATCAAAGTTGCTTATTCAATTGTTGCGTGTCTGCGTTTCAGATCTGCTTCAGTTCGTCCCATTCTATGCATCAATTCCACGATCAAGCTGTCCAAGAAGACCATGCTATTATTCTCGAAAATGCTTCCAAGTGGCGTTAGGGGTTCGCGTTCACCGATGATCTGTCTTGCCAAATAGTCTTCTTCTTTTGGCATGCCTGCCTTTGTCCTTCCTTTAATAGTCACGACGAGATCCGCCATTTCTCCCAATTGGGATTCTGGGAAGGATGTGATTGCGGTGACTGTTGCACCTATGTCTTTGGCAGCTGAACTTGCGGTTAAGACCATTTTTGTGGAGCCTGTGCCTGAGATAGCGATCAGTACGTCTCCTTTTTCTGCGGCTGGGGTTATGGTTTCGCCTAGGAAATAGACGTTAAAGCCTAGGTTCATGAGCCGCAGGGCGAAGGCTCGGGCGACGAATCCGCTTCTTCCCATGCCAACCGTGAATATTTTCTTATCCTTCGAGTCAAGCAGAAGCTCGACGAAACGCTCAACTTCCTTCATGTCAAGTTTTTCCATAGAAATCTTGATGCTTTCAATGATTTCCTCTGCTGCTGCCTTGAGCCATTTCAACTTCCTCAACCCCGAAAACCGATTACACAGGCGACTAGATTAAAAGTCTTGTGGTTCAAAACACGCGCGCCAAGAGTTCATTTAGAGATGGGATAGCGATGAATAGACGGGCGTAGATTGCCAGTGCTATTACACCAACGGTTATGGCAACCAAGGCGACGTCTCCTTTATGCATTCTCAGCACATAGAGATTCGTGCGTTTCTTGGTTGCTCCCCAAGCGCGCGATTCCATCGCTTCTGCCAGTTCGAGGCTTCTGCGAATCGCGCTCACGATGAGCGGTATGAGGATTGGAATGTAGTTTCTGATGCGTTTGAGAAAGTTTCCGCGTTCAAGCTCTAAGCCTCTAGCTTTTTGAGCATCCATAATGGTTTGCGCTTCCTCGGCTAGGACTGGGACAAACCGCACGGCCGTTGTGAAGGCGAAAACCAGCTCATAGGGCACGTGAGTCTGTTCCAAGGCTAGGCCTAAATGGTCGGGCGATGTTGTCAGGAAGAAAACAGAGAAGGATTCAACGAGTACAATGAAGCGAACTGTCATTGCCAAAGCGTTTTCCAAGCTCTTTGCGGTGAAAACATAGCCAGCTCCAATGAATGCAACAATGAAATTTGTAAGAAAGATGATAGTGGCTAAGAAAACGGCTCCTCGCATTGAACGAAGCCATTCACGTCTGACGCCGGCTATCAGAACGAACGGAATCTGTAGCAGAAAAAGCATCAGCAAAGGCAAGATTTCCCAAAAGGTTATCGCGACTGCAAAGATGGAGCAGACGTAAACGAACTTTATTCTCGGGTCTAGATTGTGAATCGGTGAGTAGCCCTTTCGAAACTTGAGCCCGCTGAAAACGCTCATTTGTTCTTCTTCTCCAAGGTTTTGAGTAGTATTTCTCGGGCTTCGTAGACGTCAATTATGTTTTTTGGAAGTTCCAATTCTGGAAGCTGATGTGCAAGTTCTAGAAAGATCTGCGCGATTTGAGGGGGCACGATGGATGCGGCGTTCAGGATTTCTGGGTTTGTGAGGATTTTGTCTGCTTCGCCGTCTGCTATGATTTTTCCTTCTCGCATCAGCAGAACCCTTGGGTTGCATTCTGCCACGAACTCTACGTCATGCGTGACCATGATGATCGTTTTCTTTTGAGTTCTCATTTGCAGAATGAATTGGCGGAGTTTTTCCTTTTGTTGATAGTCTTGTCCGATTGTGGGTTCGTCAAGTATGAGTATCTTGGGATCCCAAGCGAGAACTGAGGCTAGGGCTACGCGTTTTCTTTCTCCACCGCTGAGCATGAATGGGGAGGTTGTCCTGTACTGGGTTAGGCTTAACAGGTTCAGAGCCCATGTCACACGGTTTTTTGTTACGTCTTCTTTGAAGCCGAAGTTTCTCAGTGCGAAGGATATTTCTTCTTCAACTGTTTCGCTGAAAAGTTGATGGTCTGGATTTTGAAAGACGAAGCCAACGTTTCTGGCTAGGGTGGCGACGCTTACTTTTTTCACGTCGATTCCATCGACGAGCACTTGTCCTTTAGTTGATTTGAGTAAGCCGTTAAAGTGTTTGACTAGGGTTGTTTTGCCAGCGCCGTTTTGACCCATTATGGCTACGAATTCGCCGTCTTGAACTATCACCGAGACGCCTTTTAGGGCTTCCACGCCGTTTGGATAGCTGAAGTAAACGTCTTTAGCTTCAATCATTAGGTCTGCAGTGCCTCCTTCAGCAAAGTTGCCATTTCTTCAGAGCAAAGGGGAACGGTGTCGTCGAGGTTTATTCGGTCTTTTTTGAGCATTTGGTAGAGACGTGTTGCTTTCGGGATTCCGATGCCTATCAGGCGAGCTTCTTCGGAACGCAAGATCTCTCGTGGATCGCCATCTAGAACGATTTTTCCTTCATCCATTACGATTATGTGATTGGCGTATCTCGCTGTCAAATCAAGCCTGTGCTCGACGAGCACGATTGTGATTCCAAGGCTTTTGTTCAGGTGATCGATTACCTCAAAGATCTTCTTTGCACTCAGTGGATCGAGGAAGCTTGTTGGCTCATCGAGGATTATTACTTCTGGCTGCATGGCCAAGACCGAGGCTATGGCTACGCGCTGTTGTTGTCCGCCAGAGAGTTCATGTGGCGCTCTTTCTCTCAGTTCATATATTCCAGTGAGTTTCATTGCGTCATCCACTCTTCTGCGCATTTCTTCTCTGGGCAGGCCTAGGTTTTCAAGGCCGAAGGCTACATCTTTCTCAACGGAAAGCGCGAAGAGCTGATTTTCTGGGTTTTGGAAAACAAGTCCCACATGTTTTGCTAGCTCATAAATTGGATGTTCAGCGATGTTCAGTTCTATAGACGTTATTTCGCCTTTGAGTTCACCTTGATAAAAGTGTGGGATCAACCCGTTGAAGCATCGGCATAGCGTTGTTTTTCCGCATCCGCTCGGACCCGTTATTAGGGTGAATTCGCCTTTTTCCATTCTCAGCGAAACATCTATGATTGACGGTTTTGTTGCGCCTGGATAAGTGTACGTGATGTTTTTTGCTTCGATTGCTGCCATGCCTTGGATGCCAACCTATCTTAAGCGGGTTGCCAGAATCATTTAAGAGTAGCTACTTATTATTGATTACAAGTTTTTCTTTCAAGAGAAATAGACAACGTTTGAGGCCTGTTTCGATGTCTCCTACGCCGTTGGCTCCCGCCGCTGTGGAATGTCCACCGCCCATACCATGAATATATTCGCCTAATGGTTTGGCAACATCTTTACCCAGATGCACGCCTGTTTGTTTGTGGAATTCGCGTGTGGCGCGTAGGCTGATTTCTATGCTTTCGTTTTTCTGTCCTGCAACAGCGGCGACATCGGCGCCTAAGTCGATTAGTGCTCTTGCGGCTGAGGCTTGGTAAGCGCTGACGTGAGAGAGTGAGATTATCCATTCGTTGATTTTGAAGAGTCTGACTCTTCTGGAGGCTTTGAGTCTTGCGACTCGTTCAGAGAAGTCCATGGGTAGCGAAAGTAGTGGTAGTGTTTCTTGCACGTTGACGCCTGAGTCGATTAGTTCTGCCACGTTCTTCAGGGTGTTTGAGTTGGCTAGAACAAAGTGGCGTGTGTCGAAAGATATGCCGAGGAAAAGAGCTTTTGCTTCTGTTTGGCCTAGTTTGACGTTTGCTTGTTTGTAGAAGGAGTAGACGATTTCACAGGTTGAAGAGGATTCTTCATTGGTTATGCAGAGCGTTGCCAGTTGTAGCGTTTCCGGATGAGCTGCATGATGGTCTATGACAATAATCGGCGCTTTGCCCGTTTTCACCTTTTCAGCCAGATTGTCCAGTTGTTGGATGGTGTTGGTGTCGAGCAGGATTATGGCGTTGGCGTTTTCCGTGTTTGGGTATTCTATTATTTCGATTGGTAGGTATTGAAGTAGATGTTTTGAGAGGCGGCTTATTCCGTGGGCTGCGCCTATTTCGATTTCAAGCTGTGGCCTAGACTGTTTGAGTAGGCTTTTGAAGGCGTATGCTGAACAGATTGCGTCTGGGTCTGCATTATGATGGCATAACAAAACAACCAGTTTAGCGTTTAACGTGTCGAGAATCTTGGTTATTTCTGCGAATGACACGCTAGATCCCTCAGATACTTTTCAGCGGCTCTGAACGCTTCCCGCACAGCCTCATCAGCTAGTCTCTGCACGTTGAAGTTTTCCATCGATAAAGACAGATCAATGTCAACATCGACGTTCAGATTGACTGGTTTGATACCTTCCACTTCAGCACACACGATCATAGCTTCGATGTTCTTCTTCTGGACTTTTGAGTGTATGTATTTTCTGGCTGCCTCTTCTGCGATTGTGCAGAGTTCTTCAATTTGCTCACTGGTTAATTCTGGTATGCCCAAGTCTTCCAATAAAGTTTCACCCAAGACCTTGCTTAGGGCTGGGATGGATGCGGCGAAACCGGGTTCAAATCCTGCTGCAGTTTGGTTTGCACTTCCTTGAGCTGAGCGCGCACGCGTTCTTCTTGTTTTGTGAGGATGGTTACTCTCGTATTGAGCAGGTCTTTGCGCTCGTTCAGTTCGGTGGTTACTTTTGTCTTTTCAGCCTTTATCATGAGTGACCCTGTGGCTTTGTATATGACTGCGTCGTCAGTCAGCTTCTCCAGTTCTGATGAGGCTTGTCCGATTTCTGACAGTTCAAGCTCCACCTGTTGTTTCTGCGCTAGGACTGATTGGAGCGTTTGTTGAAGCTGTTGCAGTCTGAGGAAGCGTTCTTGAACTTGAGGTGGGAGGTTCGAAAGTTCTTCACTCACATGTTATCCTTCCGTTCTGCACAGCAATAAGCACAGCAATTAATAAAGCATTTTCCCAAATCTTTTCCCCGATGTAAAAGCGGTTGCTTGCCTATGGGACAATTATAGGCAAACCAAATTACCATCCAAACCTAGACATAAACGACGACGGCAAGATAGACGTTAAAGACTACTATATAGTATGCAAAAACTACGGGAAAGTAGATCCATGACTCTTCTTCTTTTTTTGAAAGAATCAAAAAAACGCTTTGATGTTTTGGTTCAATCTATATATGAGATTTGAAACTGCCTTAAGGCTTAAAGGGCATAGATTTAGCCCGTCTAGCGCGGAAGGAATTAAGCATAGAAACTCTTAATTTTGCTTGTGATAAGTAGTTTTGAGAAATAGTTTCCCAACCTGCAAGTGTGGTTTGTGCTGAGAAAATGGGAAAATATACATTGATTATCACCGAAAAGCCGGATGCAGCAAAAAGAATAGCCACAGCACTGGACGAAAAAGAAAACCCCAAAAGACTGAGCGAAAAAGGCATGCCATACTACATAGCCACGCGAAACAAAGAGCTAGTCATCGTTCCAGCTTTAGGACATCTATACACGGTTGCTGAAGAAGAAAGAAGCGTCAGAACCCATTATCCTGTTTTCCATTTCAAATGGGTACCAAGATACATTGCGGAGAGAGATGCAAAACAAACCCGCAAGTGGCTTGAGGCCATCTCAAAACTAGCACAAGGCGCTGACGCCTTTATTGACGCGTGCGACTACGACATTGAAGGAAGCATCATAGGCTACAACATACTCAAATATGCATGCAACGGCAAAGAAAACGTCTCCAAACGCATGAAATACTCCACTCTAACCAAGGAAGAACTCGAGAAATCCTTCGCCCAACCGCTTCCACACTTGGACTTCGCACTAATTGAGGCTGGACTCACAAGACACGAGGTAGATTGGCTCTATGGCATAAACCTCTCACGAGCGCTAACAACAGCAGCCAAAAACCAAAGCGGAAGATACACCACCCTAAGCACAGGCAGAGTACAAGGACCAACACTGAAATTCATCGCAACAAGAGAAAAAACCATTAAAACCCACGTACCAACACCATACTGGACAATAAAAGCCAGAATCCAAATAGACAACCAAACATACGAAACTCAACACGAAAAAGAAAAAATCACAACAAAACACGAAGCCAACACCATCCTTAACGAATGCAAAGAAAAAAACGGCCAAGTTAAAAAGATAGAGACCAAGCAATTTCAACAAGCGCCGCCTTTCCCATTCGACTTAGGTTCATTGCAAAGCGAAGCCTACAGCCTATTCGGATACACTCCTAAAAAAACTTCAGATATCGCCCAACACCTATACCTAGACGCCCTAATCAGCTACCCCAGAACAAACAGCCAAAAACTCCCAGCAACAATAAACTGCGAAGCAATATTGAAAAGCCTTAGCAAAGCTTCAGAATACCGAAAACTCGCAACAGAGCTTCTTGCAAGATCCGAATTGAGACCCAACGAAGGAAAACTGGACGACCCAGCACATCCAGCCATCTATCCAACCGGAAAATTATCAACAAGAACCCTAGACGCTTCTGAAAGAAGCATTTGGGATCTTATCATTCGAAGATTTTTAGCGGTCTTTGCCGAGCCAGCACTAATACAAAGCATCAAAGCCACCATAAACATCAACGCACATCGCTTTTTCTTGAAGGGAAAACGCACTCTGAAAGAAGGATGGCTACACTACTACAAACCTTACGCAAGATCGAAAGAAGCTCTCCTCCCTCCAATAAAAGAAGGACGATTCGTCACTGTTAAAGAAGTGATCTGTGACGACAAGTTTACCCAACCACCGCCCAGATACAATCACCGCACCCTTCTCAAGAGAATGGAAAAAGAAGAAATTGGCACAAAAGCAACAAGAGGAGACATCATACAAACACTCTTCGACCGAAAATACATTAAAGATCGAATAATGATAGCAACCGATCTAAGTCTTGAAGTTCTTAATGTTCTTGAAAAAAACTGCAAAACTATCATATCTATAAAATTCACAAGAGAACTCGAAGAAAAAATGAACAACATCCAAACCGACCGTGAGAAAAGAGAACAAGTCATCACAGATACAATCAAAACACTCAAACCAGTAATAGAAAAGCTGAAAGAAAAAGAAAAGATAATTGGCGAACAACTAGCCGAAGCAATAAAAAAGTCAAAAACAGAAGAAAGAGCCATCGGCACATGCCCAACATGTAAAACTGGCATGCTTACTATCCTACATTCAAGAAAAACTGGAAAACGTTTCATCGGCTGCACAAACTACTTCAAAGGACTATGCAAAACATCATTCCCACTCCCACAAAAAGGTAACATAAAACCACTCAATAGAACCTGCTATAAGTGCGGGTGGCCCACGATCCAGGTCAGAGTGCAAAGAAGATACGCTTGGACGCTGTGTCTCAACCCACAATGCCCATTGAAAGAAGCAAGGAGAACCAGAATTGAAGTGCAAAATATGCCTCAGAGAAGCAACTAGAAACAACTACTGCGAACTGCACGGCAAAGCCTACGAAAACGTAGTCAAGAAATACGACGTATGGAAAAGAGCCTTGGAGATCGATTGGAAAGAGTATTTAAGTAAGATTGCAGAGAATCCATTAACAGGAGAATGGGCTAAAGAAGTAGCTCAACACCTGACCAAAAACGGAGAAAAATAGAATGTCACGAAAAATCAAAAGAGAAATCTCATCGCTTTCATTCTCAATAAACAAATTCTACCAGAAAATCTCAACAGCAAAACCCTCAACACTCATCATATCTATGATCGCTATAGCCATAGCCGTGTTCTTCTTCGGCGGTGGCCTATATGACATAATAATGAAACCCCTCCCAGCTGTCTACTACGGCGGAACCTTCGTTTTCCTCTATCCACAGCTCTCGGAACAGTTCATAGCCGACAGCCTTGTAGCCATAATCCTCTATACCTTCGGTATAGTAGGACTAGTCATGGTGTACCAAAGTACAAAATACGCCTACAAGCCCAGACAAGCCTACATGATGTTCCTCGTAGGAGTTGTCCTCATATTCATATCATACATACTAATCGAAACCATAATAGAACTCAAAATCAAAGGATAGTAAAAACCCTACCAAGGATTACTCTTCAAACCCAGCTTATAAGCCCCAAAATTCGTCAACAAATGTAGAGGCGGCGTTATAATCAACACGCACACAACAAGCTCCAGTGATAGAAAAGGCAATGAAACCGGAAGCGATAACAGAAGCGCTCCCACTATGAAGTCCACCTGATCAACAACAGGCAACAACTCCCCTGGAGCCAATCCCAATCTTCTTTTTGCAAATGCCCCAGCCAAATCTCCAAACAACGCTCCCAACGACAAAAGCAAACCGAAGAAAGGAGGATAAGAAAAAACTAGCGTTTCAAGCAGGCCAACAGCCGTCCCAACAACCAGCCCACAGAAGAAACCACGAAAAGTCTTATTCTTTCCAAAGATGGGTCTTCCATCAAAGAATTTCTTGCCAAAATCCATCGGGTAGCCTCCACCAGCCAGCACTGGTACAGCATTTGTGCAATAAGCCGGAAATATGAACAACAATGCTTCAACGACTAGCTGTGCTACTTCCACATGATCACCATCAGTGAACTAGATACTCATGTATTCCTGACTCATCTATCTTTAGATAACAAGTCATGGACTGAGCCCCCTTAGGGACTTTTTCCAAGATCGCCTTAATTATCTGCGGATTTTGGGTTGGATTCATGTTTATTATCGCGTCACTCCAAAATTTCAGAACTCTAGTGGCAACAGGTTCTATACTGACATGATCCTCCTTGAAAGCAGTTCGAACTTGACTCACCATCAAGACTGCAATCCTCTGCGTTCGGGCGACTTGCGCTAGAGACGCCAGTTGCCTGTTCAGTTCACGATTCAGCTCAAACGTCTTGTCTGGTGTCTCTGCCACCCTGAGGCGATAGAGCGACGTAACAGTATCAATGACCACAAGCCCAAATCTTTCATTCACATAATCTGTCAATCGATCCACAATCATGGTTTGCTCTCGAAAAATGCTTGGTCGCATCAAAACTATGAATTCCGCTATCTCCTCGAACTTTTCCGATGCAATCTGGAACAGTCTCTTAGCAGAGAACATACAGTCACAATCTATAAATAGTGTTTTGTGGCCTTGTCTCGCGCAGTTTACAGCGCATTGCGTTGCAAAGGTACTTTTTCCTGTTTCTGCTTCCCCGTAGACTAGACTAATATTTCCAGATGAGATACCACCATCCAGAACCGTGTCTACAGTACGACAGTCTGTTGGAATCTTGGCCAGCACATCAGCACACGTCAACCAATATAAGTGACGAAATTAATAATCTGTTTGGCGTCTAAGCACCAACATAAATAGGAAAAAAGTATGAAGGCAAACATTGCAGTTGCAACAGTTTCAGGAAAAGCCTACTACCTAATTGTCAACGAACTGCGAAAGAAAAACATCTCGTTTCTGAGCTTGACACCGGATGAAACCATCCCGGTAGAAATCAAAGTGGTCATAACCACAGAAAAAGAGAAACACCTAATAAATCATGAAAAAGTCCTAGTATACAAAGACGGAACCAACCCAGAA
>Ga0315274_10012114_pt1 | contig 12325 bp, 9 predicted proteins | sample YL17G02_20_MG_FD_203700 | JGI IMG/M metagenome (GOLD analysis project Ga0315274, IMG submission 203700) | Sediment microbial communities from Yellowstone Lake, YNP, Wyoming, USA - YL17G02_20 | ecosystem: Environmental > Aquatic > Freshwater > Lake > Sediment | place: USA: Wyoming | collected... | reverse complement strand
ACCTCTCCACCGCACGCAAACACGCCCTCAATCCCCTCCACGTCCTCTCCCTCGCCCTCTCCGGCCAACCCTTCCTCCCCTCATCAATACCTTGACCATCCTCAGGTGAGTAGTTACTCGGCATTGCCGAATTCGTGATGGCCGTGACCGGGGTTGGGAGAGTCCTCGGGCTTGCGAACGAAGTCATGGGTTTCGACGAACAGCACCGATCCCTTGAACTCCGGTCGCGTCGCCGCCGCGGCCTGGGCTTTCCGGAGCGTCGCCCACTCGCCCGGGGCCTGCACCCACGGGCCGGTCATCTCGCCGATGACGAACGGCAGACGCGGTGCGTTCAGATCCTTGCGCACGTCCTGGATGAAGTTCACCAGATTCTGCTCGTATTCCGGCACGGCCTTCTTTGGGTCGCACCCGTCGTTCCAACCGTGATACCAGACGAATCCCGCCAGTTCATATCCACCGCCATCGTAGCCGGGGAAATCGGTCTTGAGGTTCGCGAGCGCTTCGCGAATGTTCGCCAGCATCTTCTTGTAATAAGGGCCGACTTCGCCGCCGGAACTGGGAGGACGGAAATCCTTGTAGAGGCTCTTGCCGCCCCAGGCGGTCTTGATGAGGAGGACTTGGTTGGCGAGGTGGTCGCCCATGACATGGCCGAATTGCAGCTCGGGGCCGAAGTGGTGCTTGCCGCCGTATACGGTGAAGCCTAGGCCAAGCGGACCGGATTTCACGGGACCTTTCTCGGGCTCGTACCGGACCCAGACATCCCCGCGAACCGTCCACTGGCCCTGGTCGTTTTTGAGGTGTTTGAAGAGGGGGGCTTTGGCGGGGTCCTTCATGAGATGGTTGAGCGTGCCTTTGCCTTGGTTGTAGTCCTTGCCGTCGAGGTCGGCGACGGCCTGGCCTTCCATGTTCGACTGGCCGGCGAGGATAAAAACTTTGACAGGGCTTTTTCTGTCAGCAGCATGCAGCGCAGCCGACAGAGTGAGCAGGAATGCGATGAGGATTCTGTTCATGCATCCCGACGCGTTCACGTTCAGAACAGGGAAACTACTCTTGGGGGGACAATGATTCATCATGCGCGCTCCTTCGTAGTTCGCGGCGGACCCGAATGTTGCAGTCACGGATTACCGGACAGTTCTGGATTGCCGGTTTCGCCGCCGCGCCTTCAAACCGTCCATCGAAGACTACCTTCTCGTCAACCCGAGACGGCGTGCCACCCTCGCTCTGTTCTTCATGCTGGCGCGCTAGGCCGAACGCCACTTGAAACTTTTCGCAACATGGACTTGACGTCATGATCATCCTATACACAACATTTGCCAATATCTCTCAGGGAGGTTCCCTTATGTTGAAAAAAAGAGTTTCTATATTGTTCGCTGCCTGCCAGGTCCTCGTGTTCGTCCTGCCCCCGTCACCGCTGCTCGGCGCCACCAATCAGATTCAGAAAGGAGAGATGGCCGGATACCTGCTCGTCCCCAACGATAGAGTTCCAGAGACGTATAACGCCGGGTTCTCCATGTATGTCGCAGCCTGGCCTCTGTTGCAGGAGTATCCGGGGAATCGTTTTCAAACCGGTCTGTTCGGCACCTGGATGCACGCTCAGTATGACGGGCCCAAGCCTCTGGAAAAAATGTATTCCGATATCGAGGGCGGCCTGGGCTGGTGGCGTGACACGCGCTTCGCCACGGAAACGCCGAAGTTCATCATGGGCGGGGTGGCCCTGGATTTCAGTGCATGGGCCAACGGACCCGGAGCCGGCAAGGAAAGGGACTGGGATCAACCCAAGGGCAAGTACGGGGTGGCGCAACTCAGTCCCTGGGTGCTGTGGCCGCCCGATGGCCTGAATCTGAAACAGGGGACCTGCGGTGAACTGTTTGGCTACGGGTACCTGCCGCTGCCGCTCACCCCGGCCAAATCCACCACCGCCGGGAAAAACGTTCCCACCGGAAATCAGTGTTGGACCCTGTTTCTAAACACCCAAAACTTCAAAGGCCCGGTCGCTTTCTTCACCCCCTATTTCTGGTCCAGCGCATCCGTTGACGACCCTCGCTTGGCAGGAATGTTTCTGGATAGCCGCCCCTCCGGGCCCAACAGGGCCTTGCAGATGGAAACCCAGTATATCCCCAGTGTCCAGGCCACCGACAACAAGGGCCAGACCTACGCGCGCATAGCCCCCACCTTGTTTCCCCGTGGGCCCCGGGGCGAGTCGGCGGTCGTGCACCGCGTTACCGCCTACAACAAGCAGGCACTCTGGGACGCCGTCAAGGCCTGGTTTGAAGGTGGCCCTCCGGCCAGTGGCGCCATTGATCCCCGGGGAGCGGTTGTACACACCTTTCCCGGACGAGGCGGGGCGACCTGGAGGATCTACAAGCCCCCGGTTCCCAGGGAAGAAAGGGCGCCGATTGCCTGGGATGCTTTTGCAACTTCTTCTGCGCCCGATCCAAATACCTTTGGATACCGCTGGAACGAACAACTGGTTACGAGGAAAGACACGCGAGATGGCTCGCTGGTGATGCTCCCGGAATACTATCGGCTGGTGGAAGAGGGGAATAAAAAGGCCAGGTGGGTTGCCGTATCTCCCAAAGACGTTCCGGCTGAAACCGGGCTGGCCGATGTTCGCTTCACTCGGCCCACCGAGAGGCCCTCCGAACCCTACGTCACTCCCGACGATCCAGAGAGCTGCTGGAAGAAGCCCGGTCCCGTGGCAGGACCTTTCCAGGCGCATCCGGGGGACGGCAGCGTGGTGACCTACTACTGGTATCGATTCGCCGACCAGCCGGCATTGCTCAACGCCGATTTGACGGATCAAGAGCGGGAGAGCCTGCAGGCGCGCGTGGAAAAAATTCACCGGAACTGGAAGAAAGATCGCGACTACCTGCCGCCACCCGTGATTGGAAAACTGGCGGATATTGACCCAGCCTTGCTTGTCACCCCGCCCCCGGGATTGGAGGCAGGGTATGTACCCATCGCCACACGACAAGCAGCGGAAGAATAGGTTCGCGGATTTTCCGATGGACGACATGGACTCGGGTCGAGAGTCGAAAGTCTCTTTTGGTTGCGGCTTCGCTGCGCCAGGTTCCATCCGTTCTTCGAGGGTGGCGTTGTCGGGCGGCGGTTCTTGCGGCACGCCCTTCTCGCGCAGGCGCGCCGTAAAGGCCGAATCAAACACGTTCTCGAACCGCTGGTACTTCGACGCGCGGTCGTGCCGCTCAAACAGTCCGACCAGGTTCTCCATCATGTCTTCTTGCCAGCGCTAGAAAACCGTCGACTGCAGACCGTGCTTGTCGCACAAATCGGCGACCGCCACTTTCTCGATCAGATGCTCCAGCAGAATGCCGGCACAAGATCGAAACCTTCTCCTCGGCCGTCCAGGCCTTTCGCTTCCCGTTCGGCGTTTCGCTTACGCTCTCGCTCATCAAACAGTCCTCCGTCTGTGGTCTGACTACCTATCTCCCACAGCCCGACTGTACATTTCCAGCAGAAGCATATCAATCGGAAGAGGACTCGAGCCAACTGTAAGCGGCGACAGATTGTTCGGCCGAGGCACAGACGAAAGACGAAGTGGTGGTAAAGTCTTCCTTTTCGAGGTAGGGTACGTGCGCCCACGACGGATGGTGGAGCATCGTTGCGACAAACACGAAGGCCATCATGCAAATGGGCACTGGGAAACGGTGCATGGGTTTCGATCCTTTCAGGTTTGGGATAGGGCGGCCCACCACTTTGAGCCGGGTATTGGCGAGGTCGAGGGTGCCTTTGGCAGCATGCGGCAGGCTGAAGCGGAGGGTGGTCTCGTCCTTGAACGTGGTTTTGATCTCGAACTCGATGCTGTGCTCCTGCCATTGATCGGTCAGCGGAATCTGGGCTTCCTTGGAGACGCGGCGCCAGCCGTCAGCCAGTTCAAACTCGACGGATTGGCCGGGCGTGCCACGCACGCGGAAGGCGAAGTGGTAGCGGCCGGGGTCCAGCTTGGCTCCATTGCCGAAGTTGTGGTTGAGGCTGGAGCCCTCGCCGAAGTCACCAGTCACGCGGATGACGCGGCTGCCGCCGGGGCCGTCGGCGAGAATCTGCTTCTCCAGGCCGTTGCCCTGCGTTTGCAGGATCCAGTAGCGCCATGGGTTGATGAGTTCGGTGTTCGGATCAGGAGTCCACGGCGTCACCGCTTTCACCTGAGGCACAGGCGGTGCCTTCACCGCCAGCAGCTTCTCGGGCACTTTGTAATAAAGGCTGTCATCAAAGGCGGGGCTGTCGAAGGCCACATTCTTCAAAGAAGCTTCCTCCGGTGCCTCTCCGATGCCGATGAAGCCCAGCGGATGCCAGCCGCCGCGGAAGTAGTTCTCGATCGCAAAACGCGCGCTCGGCATCATGCCGCCCTGACGGTCGAGGATGGCGAGGGCGAGGAGGTATTGGCCCGGTTTGATGTCCTGCGGCAGCGTGGCGTGGCCTTCATCGTGATGCGGCACGGCAGGGCGGCGATAGGCGAACCCCACGCTGTCCCAATCCTCGCCAGGCAGCCATTTGCGGATGTCCACGCCCGCCAGCGGTGCGGACCAGACCGGCTTTTTCGTCGTGGGATCGAGCAGCGCGACGGCCACGGGCCAGTCGAGGTAAAAGGAAGCGCTGCCGGTGTTTCGCACGGTCAGCTTCACCGTCATTTTCTTGCCCGGCGGCAAGGTGAGCGGATAGCTGGCGGAATCGAGCATGAAACGATACCCGAAGGCTTTTTGAAGCTCTGCCGCACCCGCCAGCACCTCACGGTTCGAGACGTTGTAGTTGTCGATCCAGCCGAGGTAGCTCGCGTGGTAGCGGCGGATTTTATCAATCATGTAGCGCCGGTAGGCTGGCACCTTCATCGTTTCATCGGGCGTGCGTCCGAAGGTCTCCTCCGGCTTCGCGCTCTCGCGCTGTTTCTGCCAGTTGTATTCCACCTCGCCTTCGATGGGAGCGCGCTTCCAGATGTCGGGATACACATACGTGGCCTGCCAGGGGAACTGATCCTTGGGGCCTGCGGGTGTCTCGCGCGAGAGGTTGGCAAAGGTGTCGTAGTAGATGCCGAATCCGGCCTGCATGAACTCCGCGTCATGATGCCGGACGAGCACGGGCTTGTGCTTGAACGCCTTCTGAAACGCCTCCGCGAGCAGCCGGCGCTGCCCGGCGGTCGGCGCGGGATTGTGGTGCTCGCCAAAGTGTCCAATGAGGCCCATTTGCACGGCAAAAATGCGCGGGTCCTCGTCCCAGGCCTGGCCGAGCTTCGCCACCAAACTCCTCAGCCTCTCCTGGAAAGCCGGGCTGTCGTAGTCGAAGGTGTGCAAGTCGGCGGGCCAGTGCTGCTTTCCAGAAGACCCATTCCAGTCGAGATACACGCGCGGCACGAGTTTGACATTCAGGTCCTCGAAGCGCTTGCCCTTGGTTTCGGTGATCTTGCGCGTATAGGCGATGATGCGCTCCACGGAGTCATCCGCGCTGACCTCGATGTCGTTCCACTTGATGTATTTGCGCTCCACGAGCCCGTAGCCATCCTTCTTGTATGCGCGGAAGCCTTTGAGGGGATTGTTGATCGCACCCTGGAACTCGGTCGGCACCACCGTGACCCAGCCATCGCGAATGGAAGTGCTGCCGACAGACTGAGCGTTCGCCGCTTGAGCAACCGCCCAAACGAACCCAAGGCAAATGCGCATACCTTTCATCTTCATTTGCGGAAGCCTTTCTCGGTGCCGGAGCGCTTGATTTTGGTCTCGTTAATGGCGCCGGGTTTCCAGTCGCGTGCCGTCTGCACGTCGGCGGCGACATCCTGGGTTTGCTTGGGAATGTCCACCAAGCCGGCGCGGTTGTAGAGGACGGGCTGGACGTATTGGCTCGTGTAAGCGGCGGAGTAATTCTTCCAGTGATTCAGGGCCGCTTCGAGATGCTGCACGGCGGAGGCTTGTTGTTTGGCGTCGCCGGTTTTGTCGAAGAGCGCGAGGTCGCAGGCGCCGCGAATCTTCGCCGCGTAGTAAAGCCCAAGGTGCGACATGGCTTCGATGTCGCCGAGCGTGGCGGTGTATTCCTTGGCGCTGGCGGCAGGCGTGACAGTGGCGCGCTGAAGATCGGGCAGAGCTTTAAGCGCCCGGGTGGCGTTGGCCTCCAAGGTCGCGGCGATCTCCAGCGGCGTCACGCCTTGCGGCATCTGCTTCGCAAGAAGGCCCGTGCGCCACTCGATGATGTCCAGCACGCCGGCGCCGGGCATGGTTTCACCTTCGACAAAATCGCGCACGGTGTAGAAGCCATCCTTTTTCCGGCAGGCTTCGGGAAACCATTTCACGTCAATGGCGCCCCAGAAGAAACGCGTGATGTAAGGAAACGTCTTCGAGGCATCCGCCCACGCGGCGGTGAGCCGGGTCGCATCGGCGCCGGGGAAGCGCGCGGCGGTGAGACGCTCGAACGTGGCCGCGGGCAAATCGGGTTCATAGGCGAGGCGACCCCACAGGGCAAAGGACAGCCATTGCTTCTGCATGACGGTTTGGCGCGGGCCATCGGGGTTCTTGGTGATGAAATCCCGCCCCCAGTGATAGCCGTCGGGGCCCATGTAGAAGCCGGCGATCTTGTCCTCGCCCGGGATGGCCTTGATGAACGCGCGGGCGTAGTCCACGTCGGCCCAGCGGAAGCTGAAAATGTCGTCGTTGCGGACGGTGAGCCAGCAGCGGAGTTCCGGCGAGAGCAGCGGTAGCACGCGCTTGATCATGCTCGGATTGGGCACCGAATACATGTGGGCAACGGCGTATTTGAAACTGAGATCCAGCGGGCAGGAGAGTTCCTTGAACGCAGTCTGAATCTCGCCCAACCCCGTCATGTGGAAGCGATGAATGAGCCGGAATTTCCGGTCGGGGGTATCTTTCAAGCCGTCGCGAATGCCTTCGCCGTAGGTTTGCCAGAGCCATTCCTCTTTGGAATCTTTCGTAAACTCGTCCAGCGGCATACCTTCGCCAGCGGTGATGCCAAGACCGGCCAGCAGCGGATACGTCTTGATCGTCTCGCGCACGCTGGCGCGGAAATACTCGATCGAGCGGGGGGCGGTCTTGTCCTTGGTGATCCCGTCTTTGCCTTTCGCCTCGCCGAGAAACACATTCCAAGTGAACCAATAGACTTCCACGCAGCGATTATTCGCCAATTGCATCACGTCGCGCCAAAACTGAATCTTTTCGTCAATGGTCATTTTCTTCACGACGATGCGCTCACCCGTGTTCGCGTCGGTGGACTGAACATCCTCCAGCGCGACGTGGGGGAACTCCGGCACCTTCACGATGCTGGGGAAGGGATTGAGGTTCCAGCACGAGATCAGGTTGTAGCGGTGACGGGCCATGTCATCGAAGGTCTCGCGCCAGAAATCCAGGCTCCACATTTCCGGGACGTTGAGCCGGGCGGAGTCGGGCCACGCGCTGTAGGTGGGCGTGCGCACGTCGAGCGGGATGTTGAACTTGATGCCGCGCTGCGCGATGTGCGGCGTGTGGTCGGAGTCCTTCAAGGAATCGAGCGTGCCTGTGCGAATCGCCTCTGCGATATCCAGCCCGCCGTACATCGCGCCGGTGGCATCGGCCCCGCGCACGGTGATGACGCGGCGGGCGCCCTCGTTCTGCACACGGATGCTGTAGCTCTGAGCGGTGGTTTTGCCCTCCTTTCCGACCGCGAGGGAAATGCGAGTCCCCTGCGCGTCATTGCCCAAGGTCATCCCACGCGCCATGGCCTCACGGCGAATCTCCTCCTCTGCAAACTTCCCCGGCCCGCCAGTCGCAGGGTTGTTCACCAATTCAAAACTTCCGGCCCGCGCGGCCAGCGGCGCGAGCAGCAGGGCGGTGAGGAGGGTGGGAATGGCCATGGCGGCGTGGAGTTGAGGGGCGGCAGCGCACCGCACGCAGAGGATGGCGTCGAAGAAGTGTCTCATAGCAATAGTTCCTTCGTTTCGAGAAAACATCACTTGGCGCCAAGCAGCCGTTTCATCGCTTCGCCCATCGCCTCGCCGATGAGGTAGTAGGTCTCGGCGTTCGAGTTCCAATGATAGCCCTGCCCGCTGGGCGACTGCTCTTGGGGACGCCAAAACGTCTTCGTCCCCACGAACGCGACGTTGCCCTTGAACTCCGGGCGTTCCGCCACGGCGGCCTGCGCTTTCATCAGCGACAGAGCACGTGGATGCGTCTCCTCCGGACCGGACATGCCGGTCTCGGCGATGACAAACGGCAGTGCGGGCGCGCCGAGGTCTTTGCGAATGTCGCGGATGAAGTGAGCCAGGTTGCTTTCGTATTCGGCGTTGAACTTGTCGCTGATGCGGTCGTTCCAACCTTGATGCCAGCCGAAGCCCGAGAGCACGTAGCGCCCATCGCTGCCCGGCACGAGGTCCTTCAGCCTGGCGAGCGCGGCCTTGGTCAGCGCGAGCGTCTCGCGGTAGTATTTGCCAAGGATGGCCGGATCCTGTGCGATGGCGGCATCCGCTTTTGCGCCGAGCGAATACGGCGGCTTGCCCGCGCCAGGCGGTCGAAAATCCACGGCGAGGCTCTTGCCGCCCCAGGCGCATTTGATGAGCAACACCGGTTCGTCGAGCGCGTCGCCCAGCACCCAGCCAAAGCCGAGTTCGGGACCGATCATCTCCTGGCGGGCGCCATAGCCCACGGTGAGCGGCCCTTTGCGGTCGAGGTAAGTGACCCACACGTCATCACGCTTGCGCCAATGCCCGGCGGCGTCCACGAGAGGCGCGAAGTGTTTCGCGGTCGCTGGGTCCTTCGCCAAGAACTCCAGCGAGCCTTTGCCGCCGTTGCGCTTTGGCTCCGCAGCAATGAAACCGTGTCCTTCCATGTTCGACTGGCCGGCGAGGATGAAGACCTTGACCGAACTTCTGCCAGCGTGCTTTGGTGCCTTGCTCAGATCTGCCTGCTGAGCAAGGGCCAGATGCGATAGCACAAGCAGCGCAGCTGTCGTGAGCACGATCGGGACTGAAATGTAGTTCTTCATGCGATCTCCTTTCACTTGCTGCTTTTCTCTTCGGACAGGAACGACGAGCAGTATGCGCAGGCTCATTTCTTTTCCTTTGCTTGGGCCTGCTCCGCCAGCGCTTTCTGCACTTTGTTGCGCGTCAGATTCTGCCCGTCCTTGGCAATGCCCAGCATAACGAAGAACGCGGTGCGTTTGAGGTGGGCATCGAGGGTGTCGACCGGACCTTGGTGAAACGGGCACTTCGGGGCGGCGTTGCGCGCAACCGGAATCGGCTCGAACTTCGCGGCGGCGCCAGCTGCGGTCGCGAGACCCAGGCAAGCAAAAACAAAGATGCAACAAGCGCGGTCCATTCGACTTTCACCTCTTAGTGAGCCACACGGAACCCGATGTAGTCGCTATCGCCTGGCCCGACACCGCCGCTGCTTGGCGGGAGATACCATCCCCGGTAAGCACAGCGGACGCTAAAGGGACCGTCATCCCAACACCCACCCTTCACAAAATGATAGGCAGTGTGGTCAAATGGCTTGGGATTGCCGGGGTAGGATTTGGCCCGATCAGCCACCCATTCATAGGCGTTGCCGACCATATCCATACACCCATAGGGGCTGGCTCCGTCTGGATAGCTGCCTACCGGCGCGCTTTGATTCTTCTTGTATCCACCGGCGGCAGGGTTGTGATCCTCAGGGTTGTTGCACTTTTCCGGATCCCATGTGTCACCCCAGGGCCAGGTATTCGCATGCTGCTTCTTCTCATCCCATCGGGCAGCTTTTTCCCATTCCGCTTCTGTTGGCAATCTTCCGCCGGCCCATTTGCAGTAGGCTTCGGCCTCGTAATATGTGACGCCTATCACGGGATGGTCGTCCGTTTGGATGAATCGAGGGTGGCCAAATCCGTGGCCGATCCACTCTTGCTCGGCGGCCCAATGTTCCGGCTCCTTGCGTGGATCCTTGCTGTTGGGCCTCACGGTGTGGGTGATCTTGCCGTGCATTCCCGCATAATCGATGCCATCGCTTTCTTTCCACTTCCAACCTTCCGGTGACCAATACTTGGGATTCTGATACCCACCGGCTTCGATGAACTTGCGATACTGGCCGCGCGTGACTTCATACTTGCCTATCCGGTAGGTGGGAAGGTTCACCGAGTGCTGGGGGAATTCCTCCGGCCCACCAAATCCTTCGTGACCGCTATTTCCCATCAGGAAACTCCCGGCAGGGATGATCACCATTTCTCCGAGGCGGTTGTCGGTATCGACTGCTTTGGTTTGGTGGTTTATCTGAACCTCTCCTGGCGACGGAACATTCGTCACCACCGGCAGATGCGCCGCTCTTGCGGGGTCTGCCTGCTGAGCAAGGACCAGATGCAATACCGCCAGCAGCGCGGCTGTCGCGAGAACGATCGGGCTTGCGATGTGGTTTTTCATTAGATCTCCTGTCATCTGAAGTTGCCTTGCGTATTGGCGCAAGCGATCGCGGCCTGGTAGTGCACCGTTGGCGACCCGCTGTCCAAACACGTGCCAAAGCCCCTGCCGTTTCAAGTACCCTCTTCGGCCAGTGGCAGGCCTACTTCCATTTGCACCTGCGACTGGCCATGTGGTGCTTGCCGTGGCAATCGGTACAGTATTCCTTGTCGCTCGCACCGGCCAAAAAAAGGCAGCGGGTATCAGTGCCGATCTTCTCCTTTGGGTGACATTCCATGCAGGACGGATTGATCTTGTCCGGGGGGAACATGATGTCCGGCGCCGTGCCGTTTCCGCCCGAGGCCCAGGATTCGTCGGCGATGTGGGCATCCGATGGGCCGTGGCACTTTGCACAGCCGATGTTGGCCCGCGCATGGGTCAGCGCCATCTCTTCCTGCTCGAAATTCAGGTGGCAAACGTGGCAACGACTGTTGTCCGCTACCGGTCCTGTCGAAGGCTTGTCTTCCGGGCCATTGCCGAGAAGAAGCAGGGGTTCGTCTTTCTTCGGCGTTGTTGGCATGGCCTGGGTGGCGGCTTGCCGGCTGGCCGTGGACGTTGCCGATACCGTCACCGGCTCTTTGGTCGCGGTCGCTTGCTGAGCCCTTATCTTCGCACAGCCCATGCCGCCAGCGACTGCCACGGCCAAGGCAAACAACAAGAAAAGATATTTCATCTTCTTCCCATTCCATTGGGGCATGAGTTGGGCGGAAGGCGCTATGGCTCCAGCGCCCTGACGGCGCATAAGTGTGTTGTTCGCTGCTCAGACGTACTCCCAATCCCTCAACCATTCATAATGGCTCGGCAAGTTGGCCCACATGTTATCGCTGGCTTTCCGGATCTCGGCCTTCTCTTTCAGGTCCAGCTGGCGGCGCTCCATCACAGCATTTACGACATTGTCCACCTCAGCCACACTGTTCATGCCGGGAATGGGAATGACGGTGTTCGTGGCTAGAATGTATCGAATGGCCAGGCGCGCCCGCTTGAGGTTTTCTTCCTGGTTTTTCTCGAAGAGCGACCCCGCCCCGAACGGCTTGATGCCGAACGCGCCCGCGTCGCACTTCTTCAGCGCGGCGAAAAGACTGTCTTTCGGAGCGGTCTTGCTCATGGTCGTGAACGGAAAGCAAACGACGTCAATTTGGGGGAAGTACTCGATCATGAACTTGATCCAGCGGCGGTCGTGTGAGGAGAATCCGATGAACCGGGCTTTCCCCTGCTTCTTGGCCGTCTCCAGCGCCTGCACGATCTCGCAGGAGGTGTCGAACGTGTGCCGGCCGCCGGGTTCAAAGCAGGTAACGCGCCACAGATCGGTGTACTCCTGATTCGACTCTTTGAGCACCAAATCGAGCGACTCCAGCAGCTTCGGCGCCGTGCGGTAGTTCTCGTTGCGCGCTTCGTTGCCACAATGCGACAGCGCCAGATACATCTTGTCGCGCCGCCCCTTGAGAGCTTTGGCGTCCCGAATCACTTCGCCGTCGGTGCAGGCATCAATGTAATTAATGCCCGCCTCAATGCACCGGGTGACGATTTCGGTGCGTTCCTTGTCGTTGCTTCGCGAGTGTCCACCCAGGCATACGGCCGAGACCATCAGGCCCGTCTTGCCCTGCCTGCGATACTCCATGTTGGGATTGTAGTTGAGGATCTTCGACGTATCGGCCGCCTGATCCGCAGCGGCCTGGGCGCTTTGGCCGGCCAGACCACCTAGCCCCGCAGCCAAACCGGCTGCCGCCATCGCGGTGTCGCGCACAAACTCGCGCCGGGTTTCTTGTCGTTTCTTCATCGTTCCTTTCCTTTCTCCTTAAGAGCGTGTTTTAAAATTGGTTTTTCTTCCGTTTCCGTTCAGGGCAGAGGCGATGGAGCATCAGATTGATCATCGCAAATTGGATCATCGTTTCGCTGGTTTCGGGAAGAACTTCATAA
>Ga0315274_10012113_pt1 | contig 12327 bp, 5 predicted proteins | sample YL17G02_20_MG_FD_203700 | JGI IMG/M metagenome (GOLD analysis project Ga0315274, IMG submission 203700) | Sediment microbial communities from Yellowstone Lake, YNP, Wyoming, USA - YL17G02_20 | ecosystem: Environmental > Aquatic > Freshwater > Lake > Sediment | place: USA: Wyoming | collected... | reverse complement strand
CAGAGGTCGGCGTCTCCGGAACCAGCCGTATAGGTCTTGTAGATAGTGCCCGATGACGTGCTGCAAGTCAGGTAATGGTTCGACGCGTCCCACGTGCCCAAGGACGCCGTCCACCCGGTATAGTTCCCGTCGTTGAAGTTGTCCTTGAACGGCTCGACCTTCGTCAAGAGGTTGTCCGCGGCGTCGTACGTGTAGGTATACGAGCCCGAGATCGTCGCCCCGCTGTTCTTCCGCACCGCCGAGGTCAGCCGGTCCCGCCCATCATAGGCATAGTCCCAATACTCGCTGTTCTGATCCGTTATTCGCGTGATCTCGCCGGCGGCATCCAGCGCGTAGGTGTACCCATCCAGGACCGTCGCCCCGTACTTGTGCTCGAGCTTCGTCATCCGGTTCCGGTTGTCGTAGGAGTACGCCGTGGCCATGCTGTTCGGAATGGACACCTGCGACACCTGGCCCAAGGCATTGTAGTCATAGTCCCACGTCTTGTTCGACGGCGCCCCCGCGACGACGGTGCTGACTTGGTTCGTATCCGTATACGTGTACGACGTCGTTTTGTCGTGCCAATCCTTCATCGTGATCACGTTCCCCGATGCGTCATAGGTATACGTCAACGTCTGGTCATTGTAGTCGGTAAGCTTAGTCAGGCGGCCACCTGGGTCGAATTCGTATCGGAACCCGTTCCCGCCGGACCAGTCGGTGAGGGTCACCACCCGGTTCAACGCGTCATAGTACTGGTACACCGAATCCGCGTTCGCCCCGTTCCTGTACGTCACCTTCGTCACCTGCCCCGTCGTGGGATGGAACAAATACTCGATCGGGTCCGCGGCACCGCCCGACGCCTCCTTCTTCGTCACCCGCCCGCCCGCGTCATAATAATAGCCTACCATCCCCGGTCCCATCCACTCCGCATCGTAAGTCTCGATGACCACCCGGCCCACCTCGTCGCATATGTACATGTTGACGTCGTTCCCGCTCCCGTCGTAGATACAATAAACGAGACCGTTGTCGTAGTACTCGGTGCGCTCAACGATGGTTTCCGGCGACGCCCCGACGGACTTTGTGGCCAACCGGTCCATGTAGTCGTAATGGAAATTCGAGATCCTCCCATTGAAATCCGTCACCTTGGTCTGGTTGTCCAAGTCGTCATACTCGAACGTCTGGTAGTTCGCACTCCCCGACGGAGAGGTGGTCCGCGTTAACCAGTCCATGTTGTCGTAGGCGTAATCCGTCTCGCGGTCCAGCGCGTCGATCACCTTCGTCCGGTTCCCGGCCAAGTCGTACCGGAACTCCGTCTCATTGTTCAGCGCGTCCTTGATCTTAGTGAGCCGGCCGCCCCCGGAACACCCCCCGCAACCGTCCGCGTAGTAATAATACGTGCTCTTGCTGCGCGGGTCGATCTGCTGCGTCATCCGGCCCGAACTGTCGTAATACGTGTAGCTGATCAAGCCGTTCGGGTCCGTTGTTGCGGTCAGGTTCCCTGCGGCATCGTACGCGTAAGTCGTGTAGTGCCCCAATGGATCTGGATCGGTCGTCCGCGTCACGCGGCCAGCGCTATCGTATCCCAATACATACCCGCCCGTCCCGATCGAGGGTGCGGTCACCTTTGTGGCATGCCGCGAACCGTCGTAGGCCACGTTGGTATCTATATTCGCCGGGTCCGTCATCTTTGTCGGGTCCAGCCCGTTGGCCGCGTAGGCATAGGACGTCTTCTCGCTGAGCGCGTTGGTCTTGCTCAGTACCTGCCCCTTGCTGTTGTAAACGTAGCTCTCGGTCATCGGCACCCCTTCAACATAAGCCGGCACCGTCTGCGTCACGTCCCGGTTATTCGCGTAACTGTAGTTCCAGACTTTCGTACTCGTGGCATCCGTCGGGTCTTCGCAGTACTCCATCTTGCCGACGAAATATCCCACCAGCCCGCCCGCGTAATGCCTCCGCTCTATCGCCGAACCCCCGTGAGACTTGGTGGCGTAGCACCGCACGCTGTATTCCGTACCGAGGTCCCGCTCATACCAGTTCAGCACGCTGTTTGGCGAGGTCATCGTGACCTTGGTCGCCACGTACTTGCTCTGGAGCGAATCATAGGCGTACGCACACGTATAGGTCGTCTGGTGGCCCCGCGGGTCCGTGACGCTCGCCAGGTAATGCCCCTTCGTAGCCGTCCCGTCCGTGCCGTACGTGAACTGCATCTCGCTCCCGTCGGCCCGGGTCACCTTCGTCACCTCGGAACTGCCGTTGTACGCGTACTGCACTTGGGACAGCGTGGCCGAGGGCGTCTTCAATTCAGCCTTCGTAATCAGCGTGCCGGAATACGTTAGGTACAGGTAGCGGCTGTCCCCCGACGGCGCAGTCACCTTCGTCAACCGCCCCGTGCCGTTCACGCCGTTGTACTCGAGCGTCAACTGGTTGGCGTCAAGGTCCTTGATCCATTCCAAACGGCACAGCCGGTACGAATCCGTCGTCGCCGCGCTGAACCCGTACTGGTGCCCGTCCGGCGTTTTCAACGTGAACCGGCCGTAGGTATCGTCCCGGAGCACCTCGTTCCCGAGCTTGTCTGTGGCCTCGCTCGAGGTGATCGTATACGTGTCGTTGCCGCCGCCGTTGCTTTGCCAGTCGTAATAGTCCACGTCGCCGTTCTCGTCGTAGTACACGGCCTTCGTCGGCGCCCCATTGGCCTTGGTCACGGACGATGCATAGAAACGAAGGTTGTAATTGTGGTTCCAGTCGGCCCCGATGTTGTTCATCCAGGCAGACGTCCCATCGATATCTGTTCGCTTTAGGCCCCAGCGGTTATAGAACGTCCGTGCGAACCGGATCGGCGTTCCCCCCTTGACCGGCAGCGTCAGATCGCTGTCGTGCAGCCACTGGGCCGTCTGGTACACCTGGACCGTTGCCACGCCTGCCGGCGCCCCAGGGAAGGCCGCGTCCGGTACGCTGGCATTGGGCAGCGGGGGACTGTGAGACGGCGAGCATGACGGCGTACCGCTTGGAAACTCTCCGCACCCGCCGATCGTCGTCATCATGTCGTTGGTCTCGAGCGGCTCGGGCGCGGCTACGTCGCCATAGACCAAGGCCTTCCCGTCCCAGGTCGGTAGGAAGTCCGCCCCTTTCACCGCAACAAGATGCTTGTCCATGTCGCCCACCACGAGCAGGTGGTCCTGGACCGTCCCCATCACGGTCACGAAATGGTCCCCGTTCACGAACGCGATGAAAGGCGTCTCGAGCTGCAACACCGAACTCGCCTGCACGCCGGTCAAATGGACCCCTTTGCTCGCCGCCGCCTGCATCAGACCGTACATGCTCGTCCCCGACTCCGTCGAGCCCGCCAAGGTCGCCAACTCGTCCACCGTCGCCTCGACGCCCTTGCGCGCCAGCAACCGTTGCAGGGCGAACGGGCCGCACAACGGCAAGGTTGGCGCAGCCTCTGGGGCCGGCGCGGTTTCCCTCAACAGATCCCAGCGCACCATGAAGTCCAGCAGGGACTCCGCCGCTTGCGCGCCGGGGGAACCCGGATAGCGCTCGATTACGTCCCGCATGACGTCCGCCGCTGAGACGTAGTCCTCGACGCGATAGTACACAGCCCCGATGTTGAACCACGCACGGTCCGCGAACATCCCCTCCGGGTTTGCCTCCAAGTACTGTGTGAACGCCTCGATCCCCATCGCGGGCTGTGTATGATGAAGCCTGTCCGTTGCGAAGGCCTTCCCGAATGCAGCGGCCTCGTAGGTCTCGCCCGTGTCCGGGTAGTCCTTAACGACGCGGTCGTAGAACGCTATAGCCTGCTCCGCCTCGCCGATGCTGTAGCTCGAGCGGCCTTGAAAATACAGCAACTCCGCTTTCACCCACGGGTATATCCCGGGGTCTGCCAGCGCCGCGTCCACAAAACCCGTCCCCGCCTCTCCCAGCAGGTCCGATTCATTCAGATACTCGCGCCCCGGATCGTTCTCGTACATCTGCATATGCCCGCTCAGCGCCGCACGCGCGCCCAGTTTCGCCGCGCACGGACCCAGCTTCTCCACCAGACCCCGCAACTGCTCCGCCGCCTGCACCGCCGTCTCATAACCCAGGCGGTTCGACGAATCGTAGTAGGTTGCGACGACCCCCAACTGCAGCGGATGGTCCGGTTCCGACTGTAGCGTCGCCCAGGCCGCCTCCCGGCACATCTGGTCGAATTCTGCGCCCGCGCCCGCGCTGGCCGCGTTCGCCATCTGCGCCTCGACATGCAGGAAAAACGCCAAGCTGTACCGCGCCTCGACGGTCTGTAGCGAGTCAAACGACGGCAGACGCTCGGCAAACTCATCCAACGCCGCCGGCGTCACCTCGCCACCCCTCAGCCGCACCACGAGATCTTCCAGCCCCTTGTTCGCGTCCACGGCCGCCCAGCTACGCGGGTACTGGTTCTGGATGTCCAGATACCCCAGCGCCGCGTCCGCGTATTCGCCCGCGTCAAGCTGTTGCCGCGCCGTGGACAGCAACTCCTCAGCGCTCTGGCCCCCCTTGGCCTTGTGCAACTCTTCACGCGTCAACGTCCGTACAGGCGTCGCCGAACTGCCTGGCAAAGGGCTCGTCGCCAAGGCACCCGCAACGGGAGTCTTCTTCGTTGAACCCACCTTCGCCCGAAGCTCCCCCACCTTCGGCAAGCTCACCTTCGCCTTCAAGGCCGCGCGCGCCGCGCCGTCCACCGTGGGCAGACCCGCCGCCTCACGAAGCTCCCGTTCGCTCAACAGACGCGGCGGCGACGCAGGCCGTTCCGCAGGGCTGGGCTTCGTCGAAGCAGACGCTCCTGACGCGCCGGATTCCGGCTTCACCACCTGCGGAGGCACGAACATTTGCGCCCCCACCGCGGACGGAAAGAACGACAGCAGGCACAACACGGCCACCAACTGGAAAAACGGCTTGTGCGGCGACATCATGAACATCGGACGGGCTCCTCCATGGTCAGGAATACTGCGTTATGTGTCAGCACTGCCTACGGAAGACTTCACCCACGGACGGCAAGGGAACGCGGAGACTGCTTCTCCAAAACCCGGCGTGAACCTGAGCCCTACACTCCCCGTTTCCGCGATCCTTTGCCCTCCCACTGCAAAGAACTACGCACACCCCATGCGAACCTCCCTTAGTGTAATCCGAATGTCCACGTCTGTCAAGCACTTTCTTCGTTGTCCTAGGTGAATGGAACTACTTATAGGACTGCCAGAAATGGGTGCCGAATATCCATGAAAACATGAAACGCCGGAAAAGACCCGCCACTCATGTGCTGGAAACGTATGTCCGTATGGTTCAGGTTGATCCGTCTGCTGGCGCTCGCAATGCATTAGGCCGATGCTGGGCGGAAGATCAGGAAGACCGCGCCCGTCGCGGCCAGGATGAGGCCGGATATGAGAAGGCCCCGCCGCAGGTTCCACAATATCGCTAAGGCACAGAGTGAGACGGACAGAATGAGAACGCAGACGCTCTGGTGGAACCGGAGGCCGGCAATGAGTTCCGGCCCGGCAGGCGTTCCGCGGAACGCCTCTGTAATGAACCTGTGCGAGGCCAAAAGGACGCCGTACAGAGGACACAGGTACTTCCGTAGGGAGGGCCTTCGGAAAAGAACCTGAAGAAAAGCCGCCACGGCCAGTTCACACACCATGGAGTACACTTGGGTCGGATGCACGCGTGTCTGGAGAACATCGGAGTAGATGGCCCAGGGAACGTTCGTTGGCCGACCGTAGCAGCACCCCTGAATCACACAACTTACGCGGGAGATCGCGTGCGAGAGCGCGATTCCAGGAAAGGCGGCGCCGAGATTCTCCATGATCGGTGCGCGCGCCAGCAGCAGGACCAAAGCCGCTGCCAGGGCGCCAACCACTGGCCCGCCCAGCCAACTCAGCCCGCCTTTCCAGAAGAAGAGCGCTTGCGTCCAGTCCCTGAGCGACAGCAACCGGTTGGCCTCGATCAAGAAAAGCAGCCGCGCCCCGACTAACCCGCCCCACACCGCCGCTGTCATCATGATGACGGCTTTGGGAAAACTGAGCCCGGTTCGGGTGATGTTGTATACGGAGAGAGAACTTCCGATGAGAAAACCGACACATCCCCAGAAGTAATAGCCCCTGGCCAACTCTAGCAGATATTGCTCCATTCAACCACCACGTCCAGCGCCGTGTGAATCAGCGCCGCCCATCCAATGCCATTCGTCGCCTGCGTTACTATGCCGAACACCAATCCCAGTCCGAACACGAAGACCAGAAAAGCAATCTGCGGGAGAAATGACTGGTTCAAGAACACGTGGAACAGCATATACAAGCCCGCCTGAAAAACAATGCCCCATGCGCGTCCGAAATGGGCAACCGCCGATGGTTGCAGCAGGCCCCTATAGAACACCTCTTCACCCACGCCCGTCAATGCCGCCTTCAGCAGCGCAATCACGACGACAGGAGCCAGCCATGCCGCAAATACCGGCCGATGGCTGAGCACATTATAGACCGCTGCCCCGACACACGCAAAGGAGCTCAGTCCAAGAACCACTCGGCCCCTTCCCCACCGCCCCCAGCGCAGACAATGCGGCGTCCCCGGGCGAAACGACAACAAGAGAAATCCCGCGGAAATCGCCAGTACCAGCATCAGATGACAGAGCAGGAGAAACGCATATGCGCTCGGACTTGCTGCTCGTGTAAGCGGCCACGAGGCCATGCCCAGCCGAACTAAGAGCACGAAGATCCCCAGCCCCGCGCCGAAACCGGCCAGCATGTTCCACACGCTCTTGCCTGATGACGAAACCACCCCAAGCAAGCCCCGGCCCCGCAGCCCAATCAACAGAACCACGCCGAAACCAGCCAGTGTGCCGGGAATGCCTTTGCCTGGGCCCAGGAATACGGTGAGCAGTGCAAGCCACGCCATAGCGCAAAGGAAGAAATCGAGACCAAACCGGAGCGCAGATTGGGAGAATCCGCTCTCTCTACTCACCGCACGCGATTCCAGGACTCCCACAACCTACCGCGACCCCCACAAAACCAAGTAATGCGCACCCGGGCCTACTACAAGGCGATTTGATCTCCAATAAGCCAGTTCCGTGTTCCGTTGAGGCAAAGCGCAGACTTCATGCTCTCTTTCGGTCGAGAAACCGGGGCAATAACAGGGCCGACATGCCACTCATACCGAGGCGGCCCACAAAAAGTGGTTACTGTCCCTACTTGTCCTGTTGCCTCGTTCCAGCCAAACTGCGACGGCGGCCACCACAGAACTGTCCCCCATTATCCGATATCCCCGTTGCCCCGTTCATCCTTCTGCATCCGGTTTAGTATGGCATTAATAAGAGCTCGGTAATAGCACATCAATAGTACGCTGCATACATAGAGAATCCCGATAGCATACAGCCAGAGCATGGACCGCAAAAAGCCGAACTTTATAAGTACTGTGGCCGCAATGGCAGGAAACCACATAATACACACCACCACGAGACGCACTATCACCCTCACTATCCTACGTCGAAGATGAAGCATTGTATCTATTTGCGCGGTTTTTTGCGCTCTTTACAGATCCAGATCCCCAGCCAGGTTTTCCTGCAGATAATAGTTACAATTCGTACACGAGTCTGGTGCAAATAGCCCTTGCATTGCTCGGCACAGAGTGAATGTATTGCCAGATAAATAAGACTATAAGGAGGCCATGCATAACTAATACATCCTACTGCAAAGAACTCCTGCCATGAAGCATCAACACAACTTTGCATGCAAGCTGAATATCCAGCCCAGTCCTTATAGTGCTCAAACACGGGACAACTGTATGCTCTCATATCTGTCGTTTCGGCCCACAGGTGGCATCCTGCCAACAGACCGAGCGAATCGGAGAAATTGGCGGGATTTCCGCCGACGTAACCATACACGTTGAGGCCGTCGATCATCCCCACAGGGTCGGGTGTAAGCCATCTTGCCACGGCAGGGCCATAATAGCGGTAGGGGGCGTAGTAAAGGGCGGCGTCGGCTTCCCATGTGTGGCCGGTGAAGCCGTGGTTGAGGGCGAGGCCGCTGAAGGCGTATTGGCCGCCGTAGGGGTCGTACTCGTACGTAGCGAGGGATGCTTTGTTGGCGTCGCGAATGCGGCGGACGGAGCCCAGGTGGTCTTCGGAGTAGTAGCGGTACGCGCCCGTGTCCGTGACGATCTCGGCCAACCCGGGCACGTACGTCATGCTCAGGTTCTCGATGTCCCAATCCGTATCGGGATCGTTATACTCCTCAATCACATTGTACCCCACATCCCACCGCCACCATGTCAGGCCGTTCCCGTTCGTCTTGTTGCGCCGCTTGCCGAGGCCATCGTAGTTGTACGCAACCGTCGTTTCATCCGGGAAGGTTGTCGTCACCGACCTGAGCTTGTCACCGTAGAGATAGGCGTAAGTGGCCAAATGCCCCGTGATCGCCTTGCTGGTAGTCCGGCCCCAATCATCATAAGTGAACGTCGTGTTCGCCCCGCCCGTGGCCATCGTCAACAACTCATTCGCGTTGTCGTAACTGCACGTTGTCGTGCTCGAGTGGCTGTCCGACACGAACTGGAAGTTGTCGAACCTGAACGACGACGCGGCGTTGTCCGGCACGATGTACCAGTTGTTTGTGGTCGTGATTGCCGCGCTTGACGTCGTCAGCACCTGCGCCAACTCAGCGCCGCTCCCGCGTTGCGCACGCCAGACCTCCATATTCGAGCCATCGCATCGCACGTACACATCATACCACACCCCTTGCGACGTCGTCGCATTGTAGTTTACCGCGAGGTTCGAGTATTGCCCCCCGTTCAACTGGTACAGATACATGCAGTCCGGCCGGATGATCAGGCGCACGTACGCCCCCGTCAATACACGCAGGTAGATCGAACACGTGTAGGCGTTGTTCGACGTGTCCGCGTCATAGTACGAGAACCAAAGGTCAAAGTCCGGGTCCGAGTTCCCGACCCCAATGCCGCCCGCCCCGCTGGTCCGCGTCAGATAATGGTTCGACGCATCCCACGTCGACGACCACGCCGACCACCCCGTGTAATTGCCGTCATTGAAGTCGTCCCTAAACGGCTCAACCTTCGTCACGAGGTCGTCCCCTGCGTCATGAGTCCAAAAAGTGGTTACTGTCCCTACTTGTTTTGGTTACTGTCCCTACTTGTCACCAGGTGGCCCCGGTGACACCTGGCATACTTCATGTATGTCTCGTAGAGCTTGCGCTCTAGACGCACAGCCTGCCTGGCCCACCTAGCCATGAGCCCTAGTCCCAACAGGATTGCAAGCACTGAAAAAACCGGAACGACCCAAGCAGGTTTGACAACAACGTTGACAACAATAATAATAAATAGGATAGGGGAGAGTATGATAACCGCTACAATAATCATTCTGATATATGTCATAATTCGTGTACGTAGCATTTCCATCCCCACCAGTGGCGAATGCAGATCTTCCTCGCGCGGTGATACGTTGTCTGGTTGATGTATGCGTCGCGGCAATGGCTCAAACACAGTGCGTAGGTCGCGAAATATGCTAAACCCCACGGCAAATTAGCGGCTCCCAGAACGAACCCCGCACATTCCTCAAGGAACGGAGCCTTGCAGTCTTCGGCACATCTTTTATAGCTGTCCCAATCACTGTGATGACCTATGTATATACACAGGTATGCTACTCCTTCCGGCGTCCTTGCAACCTCTCTACACTTGATTTCGCGATCATACTTCCGAAGGCCCAGAGGATCGTAATAATCCACGGGGTCACGCGCGACGTAAGCGTACACGTTCGGTCCGTCGGTCATACCCAGGGGATCTCTTGTGAGCCAGTGGGCGGCGGCGGGGCTGTAAGAACGATAGGGGGCGTAGTAGAGGCCCGCGTCGGGTTCCCATGTGTGGCCAGTGAAGCCCTGGTTTAGCGCGAGGCCGCTGAAGGCGTATTGGCCGCCGTAGGGGTCGTACTCGTAAGTGGCGATGGAGGTCTTATTCCCATCACGCATCCGGCGGACAGAACCTAGGTGGTCTCCTGAGTAATAGCGATAGGCACCCGTGGCTGGATTGCTCCCTACTATCTCGGCCATACCGGGAATGTACGTCTTCGTCAACCCCTCGATGTCCCAGTCCACGTCGGAATCGGTGTACTCGTCGATGACGTTGTATCCCAGGTCCCACCGCCACCAGGTGACAGGACCGCTCTGGGGGTTCTCACACCGATTCCGCCGTTTCCCGAGGCCGTCGTAGTTGTAGTACACCGTCGTCTCATCCGGGAAGTCCGTGGTGTAGCTCTTCAGCTTGTCGCCAAACCGCCAGTAATACGCGCCCCTATGCCCGGACATAGCCTTCGTGATCGTCCGGCCCCAATCGTCATACGTGAACGTAGTGTTCGTCCCGCCCGTGGCCATCGTCAGCAACTCATTCGCGTTGTCGTAGCTGCACGTTGTTGTGCTGGTCAGGCTGTCAGAGACCATACGGAGATCATCAAAGCGCCACGAGCCATAGGCGTGAAACGCGAACTTACTCGTCGAGGTCACCGTGGCGCTCGACGTGCTCAACACCTGTGCCATCTCGCTGCCGCTCCCGCGTTGGGCGCGCCACACCTGGATATTCGCTCCGTTGTATCGCACACGCACATCATACCACACCCCTTGCGAGGTGGTCGCACTGGTGTTCGAATCAAGCGTAGTGTTGACTGCCTCGTCATCGCAAGTCGCGTCCTTGTGCTCAAACAACTCCATCTTGTCCCGGAACACCTTCAACCACAGGTAGGACGACGTGCTATACCGCAAGTAAGCCGTGCCGTAGTACGCCGCACTCGACGTATCTCCATCGTAATAGGAGAACCACAGGTCAGAACTGCCGTCGCTATTGGCCTTGGTGATCTCACCTTCGCTGGCGGTGCACGTCAGGTAGTGGTTCGAGGCGCCCCACGTGCCGGTCGACACCCCCCAGCCCGTATAGTCCCCGTCGTTGAAGTCGTCCTTGAACGGCTCGACCTTCGTCACGAGGTTGTCCCCTGCGTCATACGTGTAGCGATACGTCGCCGCGATGGCAGCCCCGCTGTTATTCCGCACGGCCGTGACGAGCCGCTGCCGCCCATCATACGTGTAGTCCCAGTACTCGCTGCTCTGGTCTGTTATTCGCGTGATGCCGCCACCGGCATTCAAGGCATAGGTATATCCGTCCAAGACCGTCGCCCCATCCTTGTGCTCGAGCTTCGTCATCCGGTTCCGGTTATCATACGAGTACGCTGTAGTCATTCCGTTCGGGATCGACACCTGCGTCACCTGGCCCAACGCGTCATAGTCATAGTCCCACGTCTTGTCTTGCGGCGCCGTGACCCGGCTCACCTGATCTGTGTTCGTATAGGTGTAGCTCGTAACGGCCCCTTCATAGTCCGTCATCGTAATGACATGGCCCGCCGCGTCATACGTGTAAGCCAGCCCGGCATTGTCGAAATCCCTATACCGTGTCACCCGCCCCGCTGCGTCATACTCGAAGTAGTGGTTGCCACTTCCATCACCGCCCATCCAATCCGTAACCCGCGTGTAACGCCCTTCGTCGTCATAGGCATATCCAACCCACTTCGTTACCCCAGAGTTCACATACTGGACCTTGGTCAATAGCCCTGTCGTGCCGTGGTAGGAGTACTCGACGGGATCCACCGTCCCGCTCGAGCCCGCGCCCACCTTCGTCGGCCGTCCCGCGCTGTCGTACTTGTACACGGTGCACTTGGACACGGGGTCCGTTACTTTGGTCAGCCGGTCCGGGCCTTCGTACTGGTAGGTCCACGTGTTGCCGTTCCCGTCCGTCACGGTCGAGATGTTGCTGAAAGCGTCGTAGGTCAATCGTTCCGTGATGTCTTCCGGGCTGGTGCCGCGGGATTTCGTGACGACCCGGTCCATGTAATCGTACTTCAGGTTGGACACGTCCCCGTCGAAACCCGTCACTTTGGTCATGCGGCCTAATCGGTCATACTCGTACGTCATGTACGTACCCGATCCCGATGGAGACGTCACCCTCGTCAGGCGATTCATGTTGTCGAACGCATAGTCCGTTTCACGGTTCAGTGCATCCTTCTGCTTCGTCATGTTCCCGCCAGCGCCGTAGTAGAACTCGGTAGTGCTGCCGAGGGCGTCCGTTATCTTCGTGAGTTGGCCGCCCGCCCCGCCGCACCCGCCGCAGCCCCCGTACGAGAAAAACAAATACGTGCTCTTGCCGACCGGGTCAATCTTCGTAACCACGTTGCCGAGATCGTCGTAGTAGTGAGTGACGGCGTGGTTCTCCGCGTCGGTCACTGTCGTAAGGTTTCCCACACCGTCGTAAGCGTACGTCGTCGCATTGTCCGATGGGTCGGTGTAGGTCGTCACGCGGCCATAG
>Ga0315274_10012112_pt1 | contig 12327 bp, 17 predicted proteins | sample YL17G02_20_MG_FD_203700 | JGI IMG/M metagenome (GOLD analysis project Ga0315274, IMG submission 203700) | Sediment microbial communities from Yellowstone Lake, YNP, Wyoming, USA - YL17G02_20 | ecosystem: Environmental > Aquatic > Freshwater > Lake > Sediment | place: USA: Wyoming | collected... | reverse complement strand
CGGCCCCTCAGGAGGGTGCATACCGAAAAGATTGAGCAATCTCCCGGTTGATTATGAAACCCTTGCTCAGGCAGGATCAGCGATGAGCTCCGGCGGCCTGATCGTTATGGATGAGAAGACCTGCATGGTGGATGTGGTAAAGTACTTCCTGACCTTTCTTGAAGGAGAATCATGCGGGAAGTGTACACCCTGCCGGGTGGGTGTGAGAAGAATGAGGGAAGTGCTTACCGATATCAGCAGGGGGAAAGGGAAGAAGGAAGATCTTGAGCTCCTCGAAAAGATGGCCAGGTTGATCAAAGAAGGTGCCATCTGCAACCTCGGCAAGACAGCGCCGAATCCGTTCCTCTCCATGCTCAAATATTTCAAAGATGAATACCTCGCCCATATCCAGAAGAAAAAATGTCCTGCAGGCGTGTGTACCTCATAAGCGGGAAGCGTGACATAACGGGGTGAATGACGGTGAAATCAATGGTTACAGTAAAGATTAATGGGAAAGAGGTTAAGGTTCCGGAGGGCACAACTGTTCTGCAAGCTGCTCGGAAGCTGGATATTCACATACCCACCCTCTGCTATCATGAAGCCCTTACCCCCTATGGGGGCTGTCGCCTCTGTGTGGTTGCGGTAACCCGTGATGGTGCCACCCAGATTGTTTCATCATGCAATTACGAAGTGGCAGAAGGATTAGAGGTAAAGACAGAAACAGACGTAGTCCTGGAGATACGGAAGTTCGTGATAGAGCTGCTTCTCGCTGAAGCGCCGGATGCAAAAGTCCTCAAGGAATTGGCTCAGGAGATGGGGGTAAAACCCCTGAAGAGATTCAAGCCGAGGAATGAGCTCTGTATTGCCTGCGGGCAGTGTATTAGGGCATGTAAAGAAATCGTCGGAGTGAGTGCAATCGATTTTGCCCAGAGGGGGTATGAGAAAAAAGCTGCTTCACCGTTTTTTGAGCGCTCTCAGGACTGCATTGGCTGCGGAACCTGCTATACCATCTGCCCCACGGGTGCCATTACCCTGAAGGATATTGCCGAAGGAGAGAAGGCTCTTCTTCCTGACGGGATTGAGGTCACAGGTCCAGCGAGGATCATTGATAACTGGAAAGTTGGACTTGAGTTGAAACGGTGCAAACAGTGCGGCGAGCCCTTTGCGCCTCAGTTCCAGCTGGAATATTTTACCAAGAAGATAAAGCTGCCAGAGGACTTTTTTGAGGTCTGCGTAGAGTGCAGGACATTGTAAGAAGCTATCAGCTATCAGCTGTCAGCAATCAGCTTTCAGCTACAACTATGAATGATGATGTAAAAGGGTGGTAACGAAGAGATGAGAGTAAATCGTGAAGTGTGTGTTGGTTGCGGGGCGTGCGTAAACCTCTGTCCGAGGCTCGCAATTCGTTTCATCGATAACCGTTCATACATCGATGAATTATCCTGTATTGAATGCGGTACCTGCCGGGCAGCGTGCGGGGTTGATGCAATCTATTCAGACTGTCGCTTCCCTGCCATGGTTCTCTTTAATTTTGCGAGCAACCCTTTCAAGGAACCGGAAAGCGTACCTGAAGAAGTGGGTCTGCCTGAGAAGTGAATAACATGAGATTATCTGAAAACAGGTTCTTTGTTGCGCAACGAATAACTGCCTTAGTAGGTGAGGAGTTTTTTTAAATGAAGAGCACGTATGATTGTGTGGTAATCGGTGCCGGTCCTGCCGGTCTTATGACTGCCAAGACACTGGGTGAAGCCGGACAGGATGTCCTGCTGGTTGATATCAAGAAAGACATCCCCGAAGTGAACCGCTGCTGCTGCACGATGCTTATCAATGAGCCGAACACACACGGTGAAACATTCCGGATTGTAGATAACAACATCCATTTAGAAAAAACCGGTATTACGATCCGGTACACCGGGCAGTGGGTCAAGATGGTTAAGAGCATCCGGTTATCTCCGGGTGGTAACAGGCTCACCATGGTGAATGAAAAGGAGGGTGTTGCCCATCCTTACAGCAAGAATGTCCTCTTACGGTGCCTCCTCGAAGATGCCCTTGCTAACGGTGTTGATGTTGCAACCGAGACAGCAGGAATCAAAGCAGAGAATATCAACGGCGGTGTCCGGGTATTTTTGAGAGAAACCCGTGCACGTTCTTTTAGAGAAGTGAAGTGCAAGACAGCCGTTGCCGCAGACGGAGTGAATTCGCAGATCGTCAAGGGTCTGGAGCTTTTCAAGCAGAGGAAGTTTTTGACCACCTTTCACGTGGCGTCCTATTTCCTCGAAGGCGTGGAGAACCCGTATCCCAATTCCTGGATCACCTTTGTGGGAAAGGGGCATACCCGTCAGGGACGGGCCCAGATCTACATGCTCCCCAAGCACCTCCCCAATGCAAAACCGGGGGATGAGCCCATTATCGATATCATGTGCGGAACCCCGATTGGGTATACTGCCAAGGCGGCACTCGATCAGTTCCTGCGAGATGGAAGGTTTGCCCAGTGGTTCCGGCACGCAAAGGTTATTCATACTGCATCCGCTGTCCTCAACTTTTATACCTGTATCTTGAATCCTGTGGAAGGGAACATTGTGGCAATCGGTGATGCAGCAGCCTTTATCGAGACCTACTGCCAGTCTGCCATGTTGTATGGATACCGGGCAGCAAAGTCAATATTGAACGTCCTGTCCACCGGAAAGGGATACGACGAGTACACCAATTTCTGGAGAGAATCTTTTGAGTACTGCTGGCCGGGCGAGATCGAGAAGGCCCTTCGCGGTTTTGGCCTGCACGTCATGAGCGATGAAGAACTGGACTATATCTTCAGCCTCACGGATAGCGAAGAGTATCAGGGATACGTGAGCGAAAACACGGCACCTGACATCATGAAGAAAGCGATCTTAAGCCACCTCGACCAGATGAAGAAAGAACGGCCCGAGATCGCCAAGAAGATCGAGCAGCACTGGACGGTAACCGATACACAGTCTTTATTAAAGGGAGGACTGGACCGGGAAAAGGGCAAGTAACCTTCTTATTTTGCCATTGATTGTAGGGGCAGGTTTATAACCTGCCCTTTTTATTTTGGAAAAGGGGTCAGAAAAGGGGTCAGGCTTGCGATTTTGGAATAATCTGGTAGGATGACTTCATGGCACGCAAGCCTCGCATTCATTATCCTGGAGCTTTGTACCATGTAATATTGCGCGGCAACGCTCACCAAGACATCTTCTTCGATGACGAAGACCGCTATCGTTTCTACCTTTTGCTCCAGGAAGGCATGGAGCGCTATGGCCATCGCATCCATGCTTTCTGCCTCATGACGAACCACGTCCACATGGCACTGCAGAGTGGCGAAGTTCGCCTCTCCCGTTTGATGCAGAATCTCAGCTTTCGCTACACCCGCTGGATAAACTGGCGGCACAAGCGCTCAGGGCATCTTTTCCAAGGAAGGTTCAAGGCGGTTCTGGTCGATGCAGACACTTATCTCCTCGAACTTGTGCGGTATATCCACCTGAATCCTATCCGCGCTGGGCTGGCAAGTAACCCTGGAGAATACCCCTGGAGCAGCCATAAGGCCTACTGCGGCATGGAAATTATGCCGTGGCTCACCACCGAGTGGGTCTTGTCACAATTTTCAGAAAAGAAGAGACAAGCCATAAACGCCTATCGAAACTTCCTCATGGATGGTATGAAAGAAGGGCATCGCGCGGAATTCCATAGAGGAAACGGCGAAGACAGCCGCGTGTTCGGCAATGACACATTTATTGAAAAAGTCCTTGGGCAGGCCGAACAAAATTTAAAGCGCACTCTTACCCTTGAAAATCTGATCGATCATGTCTGCCGAAGATATCAAATCAACAAAAACGCATTGAAAGAACGGGGTAAGGACCGACTGATGTCCGAGGTACGTGGAGTGATTGCTTGGTTGTTGCTGGAAACGGGGTGCGGAACGCTTACCGAGCTGAGTAAAAAGACAAAGAGGGATATCTCCTCCTTAAGCTCCGCTGCAAGACGTTTGCAACGGCGAGCAAAAAGTGATAGAAGTCTGGCATCGACCATGGAGGAGTTGTTGGAAACAATTGGGTAAATTGCAATATTGCAAGCCTGACCCTATTACGCTTATTGAGAAGTTCTTCGACCGGGTAAATCACGACAAATTGATGAGCCTGGTAAGAGCGCGGGTATCAGATCGGCGGGTGTTGAAGCTGATTCGCCGGTATCTCGAGGCAGGAGCGATGACGAGCGATGGGATTGAGGCGACGCTTGAGGGAACACCCCAGGGAGGGCCGCTCTCTCCCCTGCTTGCGAACCTGTTGCTGGACGGACTGGACAGAGAGCTTGAGAAGCGGAGACACCGTTTCGTTCGCTATGCAGATGACTGCAACATCTATGTCCGGAGCAAGCGTGCTGGCGAGCGGGTGATGGTGAGTGTGACACGGTTTCTTAAGCGCACGCTGAAGCTTTCGGTCAACCCGGCCAAGAGCGCGGTTGATCGGCCATGGCGGCGGAGCATCCTTAGTTTCAGCTTCACGAGTTGGAGGCCGAACCGGCGCACGGTGAGTGCGAAGGCTCTGAAGCGATGCAAGGAGGAAGTCCGTCAACGGACGCAACGCACTCGTGGAGTTACCCCGCAGACGGTAGTAGATGACCTGCGGAAGTATCTCACTGGCTGGTACGAGTATTTCGGCTTTGCGGAAGCGCAGTCGGTGCTCAAGGAAGTTGACTCGTGGATACGGCGTCGGCTCCGGTGTTACCAGTGGAAACAGTGGGGTCGGCGAAGATATCGAGAGCTGATCAAGCGCGGTGTGAGTCGTGAGCTTGCGTGGAACACCTGCAAATCCGCGCATGGCCCGTGGCGACTGAGCCGAAGTCCTGCCCTTGCCTTTGCCCTTCCTGCCCGCTATTTTGAGGAACTTGGGTTGCCTCGGCTCTATCGACCGCATCGATCTTGACTGAATCTGCCGAACCGCCCTGGTACGTGATCCGTATGCCGGGTGGTGTGGGAGGAGGGGAGTCGCGAGACTCCTCCCTATCCCGATTAAGCCACCTTGACCAGATGAGGAAAGAACGACCTGAGATCGCCAAGAAGATCGAACAGCACTGGACAGCAACCGATACCCAGTCTCTCTTAAAGAGGGGACATGAAAAGGAAAAGGGGAAGTAACCTTTAATCTTCCTTTCCTAACGTACACAGGGGCAGGTTCTAACCTGCCCTTTTTTCCTAACACATCCTCACGATATGATTATATTGTAATTACATGGTACGGAGGATTTTACAATGAAAGCGCGTTTGATTCGTATTGGCAATTCACGGGGCGTTCGGCTCCCCAAGCCGCTTCTTGCTCAGGCAGGACTATCCGAAGAAGTCGAGCTTCAAGTGCAAGGCGGGGGAATTATTATTGCACGTTCTTCAGCCCCCAGAACTGGCTGGGCTGAAGCAGCAAAGAAAATGCAAAAAAGGGGAGATGACAAATTGATAGACAAAATTACCCTCACCAGATTCGATGAGACAGAATGGAAGTGGTAATGGTTGATGAGATTCGTCGGGGAGATGTATTCTTAGTAAATCTTGATCCAACTATTGGAGGAGAGATTAGGATAACTCGCCCCTGCTTAATTGTTTCCCCGGATGAGCGGCTCGCCCTTACTTCTTTTCCGTAAAGGCCTCGATCGCCTTCATCACCTCTATCACATGAGCCATTCCTGGGCCACCTCCCATGAGGACAGCCACAGAAGCCGCTTCCATAATTTCTTCCTTCGTTGCACCCATATTGAGTGCAGATTTTGTGTGAGCCTGAATACAGGGGAGACAACGCAATCCGACGGCAATTCCAAGGGCAATTAATTCCTTTTCTTTGATTCCAAGCTTTCCGTCCTGTAGTATGCTTCCCATGAGGTTGTTGAAGCTGCTCGCGATTTCTGGATATTGTTCTCCAAATTTGACAGCGTATTCAAAGAATTCATCAATTTTTTCCTGTATGTCGTTTACCATAAATCTCCCTTCGTGATTTGAATTTAATTGTTATGCCTGAAATGAAAGATTGCTTCGCTTTGCTCGCAATGACAGATTAACTTATGTCGTATGCTCTTGTCATTGCGAGGAGTGACAACGACGAAGCAATCTCAAAAGGGTCTGTTTTTCTAAGAAATGCTTTTCTCTTCTTCTTGCTTTCTTCCAGCAAGAGCAATGTAGCTTTCGATCTGGATTCTGGCTTCACCGTCAGCCATCTGCACAGGGGGGTGTTTCATAGCATAGGCGGCCATGGGGATGAGAACACCGGCTTCTCCACGGTCTCTCGCTATCCGGCAGTACCGTATAGCATCAATGGTTACTCCACCACTGTTGGGAGAATCTTCTACTGACAGCCTCAATTCTAATTCTAATGGTACGCCGCCAAACCCTTTTCCTTCCATGCGGATGAAGCAGATTTTGTTATCCTTCTGCCACGGAACGTAATCGCTCGGTCCGATGTGTATGTTTTCGTCTTCCAATGGTGTATCGAGCTGAGACTGAACGGCCTCGGTCTTGGAAATTTTCTTGCTCAACAGCCGTTCCCGGTTGAGCATATTCAGAAAATCCGTATTCCCCCCGGTATTAAGCTGGTAGGTCCTCTCCAGCTTTACCCCCCGCTCCGTAAAAAGCTTTGCTAATATCCGGTGGAGAATGGTAGCACCAAGCTGGGATTTTACGTCGTCACCGATAATAGGGATCCCCTTTCTTTCAAATTTCTTCGCCCAGAGGGGATCAGAGGCGATGAATACCGGCATGCAGTTGATAAGGCTTACCCCGGCCTTCAGACAGCAGTTTGCGTAAAAGCGCGCTGCTTTCTCTGAGCCGACCGGCAGGTAGTTGAGGAGTATCTCAGCACCGCTTTCCTCAAGCACCTCAGCTACATTACAGGGAGAACAATCGGCCACAGAGAAGGTTCTCTCCCGGGGATACTGACTCATATGTTCAGATATCCCGTCCAGGACTTCTCCCATCTGGACAGTGATATGGTAATCAGGGAGATCTTTCCAGAATACCCTGGTACAGTTGGGAGAGGCAAATACTGCTTCATGAAGAGGCTTGTTTACCTTGCGGCTGTCAATGTCAAATGCGGCTACGACCTCGATATCCCTCGGAAGATACCCGCCGAAATTGTAATGCATGAGACCGATTGGGTCTTCCTGGTGATGCTTGTAGTATTCTATCCCCTGAAGAAGAGCGCTGGCGCAATTACCGACACCAACAATGGCAATCTTAATCTTCTTCTCCATTTTTATTTCTCTTCCACGAGAGGATTGTTAAGAAAGGTTAAATTTTCTTTATTTTATCGTTTAAAAGTTATACAAAAAAGGTGAGGTTGTAAAGAGATTTTTTAATAATAATTAATGCAGGGCCGTTTTTACCATATATAACCGATTTTTCTTATGCTCGCTGGATCAACATGCTGTTGAAAAAAATCCTTGTCACCAAAAGAAAAATAATGTTTCTCGCCGGATGGGTACTCTCCTTCACTATTATTTTCTCAGGGTGTGCGGGGAGATATTTCCATGAAGTGCCCCTCACTCAAGCACCTTTTCCGATAAGAGACCTCAGCCAGATTAAATTTCGAGAATCGTGGTACGGGGTAATCTTTAATGATCGAAAGATCGGTTTTGCTCACTTCAAGCTTGAGAAGACAGAGGGAGACGACCTTTTTAGGCTTGAATCCGAGACCTTAATCCGGTTAAAGCTGTCTGGGTACAAGAAGGAGATCTCCTCCCGGGAGCACTATTATATTCATCCAGACCTGTCACTAAAAAGTTTTACCTGTGAAATGGATTTAGGTGGAAGCAGGAGAAGGGTAGAAGGAGAGGTTGAAGCCCGGAGACTGAAGGTAGATATTGAGACAGAAAATACGCAAGAAACCCAGTCAATTGATCTCACTGAAGCAATCTACCCCGGGGTAGCAATGTATTTTTATCCCGTTTTAAAAGGCCTTAATATAGGAAAAGAGTACACCTATTCCATCTACAGCCCCGAGACACTTTCCCTCGAAAGGGTATCTCAAAAAGTGAAGGCTTATGAGTCAAGTGATCTCTTTGAGGGCCCTGCATTTAAAATTGAAAATTCTCTTGGCAGGATGAATTCTGAGTCCTGGATTAATCCTGAAACAGGGATGCTCCTCGAAATGGCCCTCTACGGGGTTATCAGATATGAAAGAGAGGACGAGCTATCAGCCAAGCGGTTCATCTACCAGGAGACCATTTCCAAAGATGATCTCCTCCTTGATTATAGCTTAGTGAAAACTGATAAACCAATCCCTCATCCCCGGGAGCTGAAATATTTGGAAGTGGAGATAAAAGGACTCGATGAAGATAATCTTGTCATTTCAGATGCGACGCAGAAAGCGACTCGACAAGGAAAAGGGATGATATACACCATAGACCATCATATCAGGGGAGACAGCCAGCTTAACCTGCCCATTGATGATGAAGGGGCTAAGGTATACCGCAGACCTTCCGCCTTTGTTCAATCTGATAACAGAGAGATTATTTCTCAATCTCAGGCCATACTCAAAGGAGAAAAAGTGGCATTCACGGCAGCGAAGATTCTGACTGAGTGGGTGGCGCGTGAAATCAAAGACAGTATGACCGACTCATTCTCTTCCCTGGATGTGCTCCACAAGAAGGAAGGGGAGTGTCAGGCCCATGCCTACCTCTATGCTGCCCTTGCCCGGGCTGCAGGAATCCCGACCAGGGTGGTTTCAGGTCTGGTGTACCTGGAGGAATATGGCTTCCTCTATCACAGCTGGGCTGAAAGTTATGTCGGTTTCTGGATTCCTGTCGATCCGACCTTCGGCCAGGTGCCTGCAGATGCCACCCACATCAAGCTGGTAGAAGGGGAGAGGTTCGAAGACTTGAGCAAATTGATCAACGTGATCGGCAGGCTCAAGGCGAAAGTGGTAAAGTGGGAATGATATTTATGCATAAGGAGGGTCAGTATGTTCGACACGACTTTTGCTAATTATATGATCAGAAACAAAATTGCCAAGGATTTTCAAGAATGTGCATCGTGGATTGTCAAAGCAGCAGTGCTTTTCCCCCGTTATTTGTAAAGCCTCACCCCGGGTATCTGCTTAAAATGGGGATCGGTGGTGAAGACCTGACAATTGTTCTCCATTGCAATGACAGCTATTGTAATATCACTCAAGGGAATAGTTATTCCCTTCTGCCTTAATTGGGCAGAGAGGGTACCTGTTTTAATCCAATAGGCCTTATTTATTTCCAGATAAGGGAGGATAGAAATAGATTCGAGAACAATGGTCTTCTGCTTTTCATTCCTCATTCCTTGCAGGAGTTCTGACAGGATGATGCCTACCATAAATACATCTTGCTGTTTGATAAGTTCTTCCAGTTTATTTGCGATGGGAGAATCTGTTTTAAAAAACTCTATCCAGATGCAGGTATCAGCGATCACGCCAGAGTTTATCATTACGCTTTGACTCCTCAATTTCTAACCTATCCAGTTCCTCTTTGTCTATTTTTATGCTAATTTTACCTTTAAGTGAGAGCAGTTCATCGACCTTTCTCTTGTACAGGTAATCTTCTAATGCAATACAAATAGCCTTGGTTTTGGATTTTACTTTCATTATAGAGAGAAGGTCGCTCATGATCTTGTCAGGTATATTAAGTGTGGTTCTCATGGTATGCACCCCATTTGCATCATATTCGTAGATGATTATATGCTATTAAAATGCAGATGTCAAATGCTTACCCTTATGAATCAAACTGATCAACGTGATCGGCAGGCTCAAGGCGATGGTCATAAAGTGGAAATAACTTATTGACTAACAAGGGTTTTTGATTTACATATAATGATAATCAGTAACGAGATTATGGAAGGATAAAACATTTGAAACCGAGAAGAGTACCACTTTTCTTACTTCTTTTTATCGTTCCCACTCTCACCACGCCACTCTGGGCTGTTGAGCACGTGGCAGGTGATGAAGAAGGGGTTAAGGGTGGACTTGAGGTAACGTACCAGAATGACCTGCTGAGCGTGAATGTTGTTAACTATTCTCTCAGCAGCGTCTTAGGTGAAATTATCAGACAGACCGGTTTAAAGATTACGGTTTCTGGGACTCTTGATGAAAAAATCTCTGCCAGGGTTGAAAACCTTTCACTCGATAAGGCATTGAGCAAGATCATTAGTAACAAGGCGAACTTCGTTTTTTACTACAGCCAGAAGGCATCGGGGGAGGGTTCTCCTGTTGTTCAGCTCACTGAGGTGAAGGTGTATCCTCAGGAGAGGGGTGGGTACACCGTAGCCAGCGTAACACCAGAAGCCGCTTCAGGGCAATCCGCAGTGTCCCCGGCAGCTAAGACTCCTCAAACAAGCAAGGAGGCTGTAAAGAAATTGCCGGAAGGTGCAGCGGAAGGGGCGGAGAAGGGCAAGATGAGTGAGGAGTTGATCGGGGCATTGAAGAGTCAGGATGGTGAAGTGAGAGAGAGTGCTGCATATGCACTGGCAGAAATCGGTGACAAAAAAGCGGTGGAACCACTGATAAATTCTCTTGATGACGAAAACCCCTGGGTCAGGGAAGGTGCTGCACATGCCCTGGCTGAACTCGGAGATAATAAGGCAGTAGAACCGTTGATTAAGTCTTTACATGACGACAACCCCTGGGTGAGAGAGAGTGCAGTCAGGGCACTGGGTACGCTCCAGGATGAGCAAGCCATCGAACCCTTGAAGAAACTCTTGCACGATGAAGATAGTGATGTGAGTGAGAGTGCCTCCGAAGTGTTAAAACAGATGACCGACACGGATTATAAAGGCAGGACTTCCTCTGAGTAAGGCTATGTTTGGAATTACGTATTCCAGGATTTTTAATAAGTAGGTTATAAAAAGCCGGATCTCGACCCTTCCTTGAAGTAGCTTCAAAAGAAGGGTTTTTATTTATAGGCTTTACACACGAAGGAGGAGACGTGAGGCAAAAAGAAAAAAGATTTTTTCTGATGGTTTTTCTCCTTGTCACGGTGTGTTTTATTGGTTGTGCCTCACTGGGGCTGCAGAAGAAGAAGAACAAAAGTGAGAGTAAGATTACAGTCAGGGATGAGCTTTATACCACCCTGGAAGAACCCCGGGGTTTGATCAAGAATTATGCAGGCATGGTTGAGGATGAGCATGTAGACTGGGTCTGGTTAAAGACAGACACACGGTTCGGAAAATACCGGACGGTGTCAGTTGCCCCCTTTAAGAATTTCAGTCGGGTTGCCGACCCGAGGATGACCGGGCTTTTTACCGAGCAGGTAAGTGCCCTGCTGCAGAGCTCGGGTGTGACTGTAGCAAAAGATGGGGAGATGATACTGGACGGAGCTATTGTAGATGTGATGCCCAAGGGTGGAGTACTCGAAAGGATCGGAAAGATTTTGCCGGGGGATTTTGAAGATGCCGGGATTACTACGGTAAGCGTTGAGGTGGTGATAGGCGATGCTGCAACAAATGTCGTCCTCTGCAAGATCAGGGATCAGGCAACAGCTCTGGAGATCGATGCTGCCCTCAAAAAGATAGCAGATGACGTGGTCAAATATATTAATCTTCATCGATAGATGCCCTACCACCTGTTCAGAATTATTCTCTACTGTTTGGCAAGGCTTCTCTTCTCCTATCGAACGGTAGGCGGAGAGAATATACCTCGGAAGGGGACTTTTCTTCTGGCTTCTAATCATGCAAGCTATTTAGATCCCCCTTTGGTAGGTATTGGGACATCGAGACCGATTACCTATCTGGCTAAAAGGGAACTTTTTCGTAATCCCCTGATTGACCTTTTTTTGAGGAAATTATGTTATTGTATCCCGGTTGACCGGGATAAGCTGGACAGGAAAACGTTTAAAGAGATTCTTGCAGTTCTTAAAAAGGATAGTAAGCTCATGATCATCTTTCCAGAAGGGACACGTTCCCCTGATGGGAGACTTCAAGAACCAAAAATCGGAGCAGGTATGATTGTATACCTGGCTAAGGTCCCGGTAATCCCCGTCTATGTTAAGGGTTCTTATGCAATATGGTCCAAGGGTACAAAGTCTATAAAATCTATAAAACTGAGGCCATGTACTGTTTACTTTGGTAAACCGATGGAGTTTATGGATTGTTTCTCAAAGGGACATTCCCGGGATGTTTACCTGGAAATCAGCAGGAGGATTATGGAGGCGATAGCACAATTGGAGAGAGGGAGCAATGCTCTTTCCTGTTAAGATCTGCGGTATCACGAATGAGGAGGATGCGTGCATGGTAGCTGATGCCGGTGCGGATTATATCGGGTTGATTATCGATTTCCCCGGCTCTCCCCGGAGCATCACTCTTCAACGGGCGCGCTCGATCTTGAGCAGTTCGAAGCT
>Ga0315274_10012111_pt1 | contig 12328 bp, 5 predicted proteins | sample YL17G02_20_MG_FD_203700 | JGI IMG/M metagenome (GOLD analysis project Ga0315274, IMG submission 203700) | Sediment microbial communities from Yellowstone Lake, YNP, Wyoming, USA - YL17G02_20 | ecosystem: Environmental > Aquatic > Freshwater > Lake > Sediment | place: USA: Wyoming | collected... | reverse complement strand
TGTCGGGCTTTGGCACTGCCCAGTGAAATCGATGATGGGGGAGGAGCTGAACGCCGCCGAGGTCACGGATCGCGGCCTCATCGGCGATCGCCAATTCGCACTCTTAGACGCATCTACAGGCAAGGTCGCTGGCGCCAAGAACCCACGTAAGTGGGGGACCTTCTTCGACTTCCGAGCCGCTGCCGCTGGCGCCGAGAAGACAGGCGGGGAAGCGGACCACGAGGTCCAGGAGGAAGAGAATCGGCGCATCGTAGGTGTTGCCTGATCGCGAATCCGGGTTTCCGACCCCCACACGCCGGAGCCCACCTGTCAGGCCCGCAGTTCCACCGAGTCCGCGTACACCAGCCGGCGGTCGCGCAGCGCGCGCACGGCGATGATCGGGGCGGCGGGCGCATCGGCCACGTGCAGTTCGTACTCGGAGATACGGACGCGGAGGCGGTCGCCGTCGGCGACCTCGGGGAGCGACACGACGCCCGCCCACTCGACATCCGCGTAGCTGTCGCTCCGCAACTGGGAGAGAGTGAGGCGAACGTCGAGCACCTCGGGCTTGCCGACAACGGCCCAGTCGAGGTCGCTAGTCGCGTCGGCGGGCAGGCGTTCGATCCAGGCCTCGACCCTCCTCGACGCCGTCACCCGGCTGGCGAGGTTCGGCAGCGTTGCAGCGTGGGCGGGGATGCCGACCGACCCGGCCAGGGTGACGACCACGGCATGGCGCTCGGGTGCTGTGACGAACGTCGACTCCCGCCGAGGCAGCAGCTGCACGAAGTCGGCCTTGACGACCTTCGAGATCTCTTGACCGGCCAGCGAGTGCGGCTGGTAGCGGGCGAGTGCGAGCTGCACGAAGGGCGTGTAGGCGGCTCCGGCCTCGAGCTGTAGGTCGCAGAACCAGAGCTTGCGCTCGGGGTCGAACTCGGGCTGGTGGCCGACGACCGTGACGTCGTCGGCGAGCTCCGACAGCCGTACGCGGTTGCCGACCGCCGTGCGCAGCGGGAACTGGTGGATGTACGGGCCGGATGGGACGGGCTCGCCGCTGAAGACGGGGTCGGCTCCCCACATGGTCGTGAAGCGCCGGCCCTCGGGCCCGGTCTGGGCGAAGAGCGACAGGTAGTCGCCGAGCAGCGCCGAGGAGGCGACGCTCTCGACGCCGGCGCGGAAGGCCGGGTCGGCGCGGCGTGCTGCTGTCACCGCGGATTGGGCGGTGCGGAGAAAGCGCTCATCCGCGGTGCGGGCCCGGACCGCCGGAAGCTGCACCCCGGCACCGTCGACGGCCAGGCCGCTGGTCAGGCGCAGGCCGGGGCCCTCGGCCACGACGCGCAGCCCGGTCACCTGGCCGAAGGCGCCGGCCTCGGACTCGGGCAGCGCGGCGACCGCCGAGCTCAGGTGAGTCGCGAGCTGCGCCGACGCCGGCTCATCAGTCAGCGCGATGCCGGCGCGTTCGAGCACGGCGCGCGCCCAAGTGTCTGCGAGCGCCTGGGCCTCGATGGTGCCGAGGATTCCCGCGCGGATGTCGAGCGGCCAGGTGAACCACGGCTGGATGGGCAGCACCACCCCGAGCAGCTCGTCCGGTCCGCTCGAGTACCAGGGCCGGCCGAGGTAGACGCGCAGCCCACCGCCGGAGCGCACCCGGCGCACGGCGAGCGGGGAGTCGACGTCGAGCGTCTCGGTCGTCCATTCCCACGTCGGCACGATGTAGCGCACGTCGGGCGGCTCGGGTCGCGCGCTCGACTTCACGTCGACGTGCAACGGCGCGCCAACGTTTCTCACGAGCTCCGGCCGGTCGGTGATCTCGGGCGGGAAGTACTCGCGGAACCGTGTGGTCGCCGTCGGCGTGTAGTCCACGTAGCGGTGCTTGGTGTCGCCGAACTCGTGCCGCGCCTGATGCCGCGGGCCGTACGGGCCGCCGGCCGGTCCTCCGGTGCGCATCACGAGCGCGTCCGTCTCCGAGGTCTCGAGCTGGAAGTCGGCGACGTGCGCGTGCTTGACGACGGCGTCCGGCGCGTCCGCGAGAACCGGCGCGTCCGCGAGAACATCGTCGACCGGATCCGACCACTTGGCGTCGATGTCGATGCGGCCGGTGCTCGCGGCGTGGTTGTGCACCGCGCCGTGGAGGAACGAGAAGGTCTCGCCGACGAAACGCTGGTCCTGCGGGCCAAGCACGATGGCCGGCGGCTCGAGCGGCTTCTCCACGGCGTGCACGAGCGTGAGTTCGCTGAAGGGCGTGATCATCCAGTGCAGGCCGGAGCGCACCGCCTGCAGCTGGGCGGCGGTCGCGGGCGCCTGCATCTCGTCGATGAGGTGCCAGACTCGCAGGATGGCCGGGTCGTCGTCGTCGAGGAACGCGCTCAGCCGCACGGTGCGCAGCGTCGCCTTCGGTAGGGAGACGACGAGGGTGCGTGTGGCGGAGTCGAAGGCCGGCTCGCCGTCGCCCTCGACGATCCGCAGCAGCACCGGCTGGCGGTCGTGCCAGACCGCAGGATCCCCCGGCCACCGCAGCAGGCGGGTGGGGGGATTGCCGGTCGATCCGCCGTCGCCGGGGAGCGTCGTGAACGACAGTCCGCGGGAGAGCGGATCGGGCAGATAGGGCAGCGGCAGCGTGCGCGTGGTGTGCACGATGTACTCACCCTGCTTGAGCGGCTGGTCCTTCGAGCCGTCGAGCACCGTCGCCGCGCCGGGATCACCGTGGTTCACGACCCGGCCGCCGGGCAGGGTCTGGTAGCTGCCGGACTCCTTCGCCGCGACGTCGAACTGCGCGGCGATCGCCGCCGGGTCGCCGGCGAGGGCGGCATCGAACACCCCGTGCGTCTCGGCGAGCTGCACGCCGGCGATGGGAGCCGCGAGGTTGCGCTCGTTCTCCGTGCGGTAGACGATGCCGAGCTCGCCGGTCGGCTCGTGTCCCGCGAGCCCGCGCACGCGGTCGAGCGCGACGTAGTCGGGCACGCTCACGTCGAGCGTCGAGCGCACGACCATCCGCATAAGCGACTCGCCCTCGGTGAACTCGGTGAGCGGAACGACGGCGGGCGACGGCACCGGCTCCCAGCGCTGGTATGTGGAGTCGAGGTCGCGTTCGTGGGACTCGTCGAGCTGGTCACCAGGGATGGACCGGCCCGAGAGGTCGACTGCGCGCACCCGCATCCGGTACTGGCGGCCGAAGCGGAGACGCGGGAGCGAGCCGCGCGTCACCTGGAAGCGGGCGGCGAGGGGGAAGCCGGTGTCGGCGATCTCGGGCTCCTCGTTCGCCGGCACGCTGTTCACCTCCCTCTGCAGGCGCCCGGGGCGCTTGACCGCGAGCGACCAGCCGTCCCAGCCGGCGAGCGACTCGTGCAGGTACTGGTCGTCGCTCGGTGCGGCCCCGGTGCTGGACGTGCTCGCGGCTTTGAGGTAGGCCTCGTCGGGCCTCGGCTGCACGGGGAGCGGCTCCGCCGGGACGCCCGGGCTGACGAGCTCGTACACGCCCGTCCGTTCGTGCAGCGAACGCCAGTCGCGATCGCCGGATGACTCGTCGCTAATGTCGATGCGCCAGCCGCGGGTGACGTCTGCGGCGCCGAGCTCGGCTGCCGTTCCTCCGGTGCGATCGCTCTCGTTCCGCGCGGCCTGGTCGAATTGCCCCACGAGGCCGCCCGCGCGGTTGCGCCGAGCCACCAGCACGCCGGCCGACTTGAGGGCGGGCAGCGAGGAGGCATCCGGCGTCATCGATGGTGCGCCGTTGTTGGCCTGGGCGCTGTCGGCGAGGTCCTGGGTCGTCCGCTGCAGCTGGGCGATGAGGCCGGACACCTTGAGGGCCGCGCCATCCGGATCGATCTGCTCGAGCGTGAACAGCCGGGTGTCGTCGAGCACGAGGCTGCCGTCGCGGATGTCGGGCTCTTCGCGCCGGGGCGCCGGCGCCCAGAACCGGTCGGTGTAGTGCAGGCGGGTGAGCGGACGGGACTGTTGCGGTTGCAGCAAACGCTCCAGCGGATCGGCGTTGGCGCCGTCGAGTACGCGAATCGTCGTGAACTCGGGAATGCCCCCGTCGTCGGGGATCCAGACGTCGATCGCGAGCCCCAGGTGGCGCAGCAGCTCGGGGTAGTCGGCGCAGCGGGCGATGAAGCTGTGGAACTCGGGCGGCACGGGATCGGGTGCCTTCGCCTGCGCGGCCGCCGGATCCAGCGGATCGTCGCTGCGGGCGTAGAAGGACTCGGCGGCCACGAAGGCGATGGCGGCCGGGTCGGCCGGCCGCCCCTGCTCTGCGAGGTAGGCCACGGCCCGGTCGATGTCGAGGTAGCGGCCCCGCTGGTCCGATGCCTCCCGGAGGTCGCCCAGGAGGAGCTTCGCCGCCCGGCGATGACCTTCGTACTCGGCGCGGCGGGACGTGGGAGAGGCGAGCGTGTCCTGGGCCTGCTTCAGCGGACCCCGCGTGATGGGCGGGAAGTCCGTCGGACTCGTCACGGCGATGAGCTGATAGAGGTTCGTGACCGCCTTCGCGACCTCGGCGACGGGATAGGAGTGCACGACGGCCTCCTCGAAGTGCTGAAAGCCCGCGTCGCCGACGGTCGTCTTCCGAAAGAGCTGCTCCCACAGCTCGGGATTCGGCGCGATCGGGTCGTCAACGGGGATGCCCTCGACCGTGCCGAAGCCGCCGATCTCGAAAATGAGCCTGGCTTCGCGCACGGTCTTCGGCCAGTTCGCGAAGGCCTCATAGGCCGCAATTTCGACGAGGTCTCCGGGGTTGGCCACGTCGAGCTTCGGCGTCACGAACACCGTGACGAGGAGCTGGCCGTTCGCGGCCAGGCGGCCGGCGGGGATAGCCGTGAAGATCGCGTTCTCGCTCATCGGATGCTTCTAGACCGCTTCGACCGCGAACGCGGCGCAGTAGTCGGACCATGGATCATGAGCCGCCCCGATGGCATCCGTGTACGGCCCCATCATGTCGACGAAGGTGGGGTCGCCCGACGACCCGGCGAACTGCTTCTCGCACGACACCGACACCGAGAAGGAGAGGAAGCAGACCGACACCTCGATGCTGATGGACGCCTTGCCGACGGCCTTCGACGCTCCGCCGATCGACCGGTAGCTGAGCTCGAGGTACAGTTCGATGCACGCTGAGATGAGGCCGAGCACGTCCACCTCGCCCCGCGCCCGGAAGTACCCGGTGAGCTCCACGCTCTGCGTCCCGGCGGTGACCTCGAGCCTGAAGTAGATGCCCGCCATCACCGACAGGCTTCCGGATGCCACCACGAAGTCCATCTGCACGGCCGCACCGAACTCGAACGCCGCCTCGATAACCTTGAGTCCCTTGGGCGAGACGGTGATGGCGAAGAAGCCGCCGCCGGCGAAGAAGGCCACCTGCACGCGGAAGGGGTCCTCGCGCGTGGCGAAGAAGAACCGGAATTCGAGCGATTCGCCGATGAACGGCACCACGAGTTCGGCGCCGAGGTGGATGTTCGTCAGCGCGAAGATGCCGACGGCGAAGTCGGGGATCGCGAGGTCGTACCCGGCCTTGAGCCCGCTTGTCGAGATGTCGAGGTAGGGCGGATCGCTGAAGCCGTCAAAGGGGATGAGCTCCTTGAGGGTCTCGACGAAGGCGAGGGGGCCGCGGAACTCGATGCCTGGCCTGCCATTGGGGCGGGCGTTGTCGTCGAGCTTGACATTGACGTCGGGCTTCCGGCCCGGCCGCACCGAGAACTCCATGACGACGACGCGGATGATGATGAACTCTGCGTCGCCCATGAGCACGAGGTCGAACGGCGGCAGCGAGCACGAGATGAGGGCGGTAGGTGCACCGCCGCCGAGCGGAGCCTGGATCTCGGAGGCGAGCCGCAGCATCCGGTCGGGCTGCGGCCGGAAGATCGGGGAGTTGCCGCTCCCGGGTGGCCAGGCCTCGAGCGCGGTCTGCCAGTCGAGGCGGGCGTTGATCGACTCGGGCAGGGCCGCCCCACGGAGGTAGAACGAGAGGATGAGGTCGACGGTCTTCGCGACGTTGCCCAGCCCGTCGGCGAGGCGATCGAGCACGGCCTGGACGCGTTCGAGCACCGGTCGGGCCAGCGGCAGGTCGGGCTTGTCGAGCTCGTCGTGGAGGTCACCGACGGCGTCGCGCAGGGCGTCGAGGATGCCGGTGAGGCCCGGGTCGGTGTGTGGGGGCTGGGCGAGGAGCACGACGGCATCCGCGAAGGCCGTCGCCTGCGCCTCGATGACGGCCGCTGCCTGTTGCGCCGTCGCGCCGAGAGCGGCGAGCTGCGGCGCCTGACCGGTGACGAATGCGCGTGCTTCGCTCACGGCCTGCTGCAGCCCGACGACGGCGTTGACCGCCTGGGTCACGAACTTCGGCAGCGGTCCGCCCGAGGATGGCAGCAGCTCGGCGAGCGGGAGGATGCCGAACAGCTTGGCGGTGGCGGGGCCGAACATGCCGCCGACGTCGAAGGATCCCTTGTTCGTCGCGAGCTTCGCGAGGTCGCCGCCGACCGGGCCCACGCGACGGGCGAGTGCCTTGACGTCCACGCTCGGGCTCACGAACCCGCCGGACCGGTCGGACTGGGAGGCGAAGCCCATCGTCGCGGCGGAGGTGGCCGGCGTGCCGTCTGGCTTGGCCAGCTCGAGGAAGAGCTCGCCCTCGTTCTTGCCGGATCCGCCGAAGTTGTTCGCGCGGTAGGCATCCGCATACCGGAGGTCCTGGGGCGTTGACTGACCGGTGAAGGCGCTCATCGCCGGCACCGCCGCCTTCGCGACGCGCATGACGGGCAGCACGAAGTTGCGGCTGCGCTCGGCGGTGACGGTGTCGAAGACGGCGTCGAAGGCGATCGACACAGTGGACAGCGTCGTGTCGTCGGGGTCGCCCGGTGCCGCGTAGGCGATGCGCTGCCCGCGCATGTCGAACGCCGGAAGCTCCCGGTTGGCGGCGCGGAGTGCGCGGTTGGCCGCGTAGAAGCGTAGGGGGGAGGGTGTCTCGAAGACGGTCTTCTCGGCGAAGACGAGCGGACCCTCGAACTCGATGAGGTGGTTGTCGATGTCGTTCGCGACCATGCGGAAGTGGAACGGCACCTGGCCGGCCGGGGGCTTCACAGCGGTTTCGGGGGTGTCCTTCGTCGCGATATTGGGCACGAAGATCTGCCCGTTCGCGAGTTCCTCGAGCTTCTTCGGCAGGGCGAGAGGCGGGGTGGACGCCGTGAGTATGCGCACCCAGCGCAGCGGCATGACGTTGTCGTAGTTCCCGCTGCCGCTCCCGAGGTAGCGCCGCTCGGGCTGCCGCAGCACAACGAAGAGTCGCTGGTAGAGCGTCGCGAATCCGTCGTCCTTGACCCGCCTCTCGGTCACCTTGATCAGCGATGCCCGGTGGCCGAAGGGGAGGAGCACGCCTTGGTATACGACCTTGACGTACTGGTCGCGGCCCATGGTCGCCCGGTGGCGCCACTCCTCGATGGAGAGGAATGGCGGCAGCGGATCAGGGAAGTGCACCTCGCTTGCGAGCCAGCCGCCGAGGGCCGTCAGCATGAGGTTCTCGACGGGCACCGCGCTCGGAGTCCAGGGTGGGGCAGCGCGGGGCCAGTGGTGATTCGACGTGAGGTGCACGAGCTGCATGCGGTCGTGCACGGAGAGCGTGGCGCGGAACGGCGGCGGCGTCGCCGGCTCGCCGAGGTTCTCCTTCGGGAAGGAGTCGGATGCGCCATCGATGCTCTGTCCCGCCATCTCGAAGTCGCGACTCCAGACGGCGCGCACCGTGCGCGTCGCCGGGTCGGTCTCGGTGACGCGCGGGGCATCGGCCGGCGCATCCGCCTGCGCCGCGGTGCGGGATCCCAGGCGGCTGTGCCACACCTCGACGCGTCCGTGGTGCTCGACGGCGTCGACGCTGTGGGCGAAGGCGCCCTGCGAGTGCGGGCTCAACTGCAGCCGCCACGGCAGCTCGATGGCGGTCTCGGTCTGCAGCGGTTTGCGGGGCTTCGGCGGCTTGAGAGCCGGGGTGTAGATCGGGCCGATGTCGATGCCGTCGGCAAGGTTCCCCACGACGGCCGCCACGGCGCTGGACGCACCGAAGCGGGCCTCGATCTCTGCCGCGGTGCGGCGGAGGCGTGCGTAGGAGGTGACCTGGGCGAGGGCGGCATCGGAGGCATCGAGGGCGCGGAGCGCCCGCTTCGGGTTGGCGAGCGGATTCCACACTGCGGCCCCGAGCACGCCACCGGCGAGCACGCCGCCTGCCCGTTCCCACTCTCGGATGCGGCGTCGTGCCGTGGCGTACAGCGGGGCGAGGCCGCTGCGCGTGGCCTCGGAGCGCCCGCTCAGTCGATCTGCGAGGAGTTGCCAGTGGAGGATCGCGAACGCCGACTCGGCGTGCGGCACAACGTTGAGCGGCAGCATCCGCATCGCGGCGAGCAGCCCGGCCTCGGTGTACGGGATCCGCTCATCCGTGACGTTGAACACCAGCCGGCTCGGCTGGGCGAGGATCGCCTTCACCGGATAGACCGGGGGCTCCGAGCCGCCGGCCGGGTCGGGCGTCGGCTGGCCCGTCTTCTGGCCCGTCTCGACGAACGAGCTGGTGTCACCGCACGCGTCGAAGAACGCCTGCTCGAACAGGTGCTGGGCGCCGAAGTCGACGATAATCAGGGCCGGCACCGTGGGACGGCTGCGGACGAGCGTGCGTTCGACATCCGCACCGCCCTCGACGAGGTCGAGGTTCACGAACCGGAACTGGAGGTGCACCAGGTCGCTCGCCCGGAACACCGTGACGCGCGGCAGCGATTCCGACGGGGCATCGTCGCGCGGGAAGAGGTTTGGGATGAAGTCGAGCTCCTGGGCGGGAACGACGACGGATTCTGCACTGACGAACATCCGCCGGAAGGCGCTCATGAATCGGGTGTCAGGCGGCATAGGTGCTATCACCCCCGGTTCGACCCGTCGGCGCGGTCATGCTGAACGTACGCCCGGGGTCGAGGTGGGTCAAGGTTGGCGCCTTTTGCAGTCACGTCGCGTTTCCTTTGGGAAGGCCCGAAGCGAGCGGGCGTACAAACTCACGTGTGTCCATGGCTACGGCCCTCAGCCGACCGCATCCTCTACGGTCAGGTCCTCCGGCTCAGCGAACTCCTGGCCGCGCGCCCGCTCGCTTGATTCCCACAAGAGTCTTGACGTGATCGCCTTTTCCGCGGGCGCGCACACAGCCGTCGGTGGCACCCAGCTCGCGCGAGTGATCTACCAACGCGTGTGCGCGGGTGTCGCGAACATCGGCGATGCCCATCGATCGGCGGTATTCGGCGCGTGAGCCGGCTTCGATCGTCTCCAGGACTAGTTCATAGGGCCTGGGCCGTCCAACGTCTTCTTCAACTGCATTCTTCGCCCGGTCGAGTGCGTCACGGATCGCCGCAAGCTTGACCGAATCAGCCACGTTGGCGTCGGTCACCGTTTTCAACAGTTCGCATGCCATCCGATCGGCTGCTTCCTCGATACGTTGCCGCGCTTTGCATTTCACCTGAGACGCCTTAGCGCCATGGACGTCACGGACGTTCGTCCCATGCCGTGCAGCGTTCTTGCACTGGTCGCCGTTCTTCCTGTGTGCGGTGCATCGCCGCTCTGAGTGGGCACTTCGAGCCCTTCGATCGATAGGTCGCGTGCTCGATAGGTCAGTCATCATCATCTACTCGTGACCGTCAAATCGGGTGCGGTTACGGGCCCTTCTGTCCATTTCATAACTACGTCCTTCAGCTCGTATCGTTCGGTCACGGGCGGTCCGGTTGGCCGCCACGATCGCGGGCTTTTCCAATAACTCTGACGACGTGACAAAGGGGCGAAAGGCCCTCCTGCCGAGATCTTTTGGATCTTCTGGCACCTTGTCACCGCGCAGCGCATTGAACCTGGAGGCCCTCCTGTTGGCTGGGTCGGCAGGGGGACGGTCACGATCATCGCCGCCGTCACCACAGTTGAGCAGTTGCGGTCCTGCACCCGTCAGTCCCTCACCGCCAGCGGGACGCTGCTTCCCATCTCCGACCTGATCCGGATGGCCCGCCATGCCTATCGTTACCTGGCGATCTTCCGGGGCCACGATGAACGACCGCTTTGCCTCGGGCGAAGCAAGCGCATCGCGACTGCTGACCAGCGGATCATCCTGCACGCCAACGGTGCGCGATTCGAGGTCCGGCTGTCGCTGGCCGCCGAAGATAAGCGGCACCGTTCATGGTTCATTCGGTAGGAGTCTTTCGGGGCCGCAGTATGCCTCAGGCCTCATCGACGGTTTGGCGCTGGCGTCGCCGGAGGCGCAGACTCCGCGCCCCCGACGACGAATCGAGCTTCAGCACTTACCTATTGCAGGTATCTTCAGACAAGGATGAACGCCATGATGCTGGCGCGAACGATTTCGGTCCACCGACCCGTTGCCCAGCGATCCGGTGCCCGTGGAGGTGAAGGTGCTGGGAAGGGGCGCGATGCCCCGAGCGGCGGCGGTGCCGGGTTCGGTGATGCCGCCGCCGGGGGCGCCTGGAGTGCCGGGGCCGGGGTCCGAGGGCGGCGCCGCGAACGCCGTCGGGGCGAAGGCCACCGACGCGGCGGGTGCCGCCAGCAGCATCGTGCCGACGGTCAGGACACCGCCGATGAGTGCGGGCAACTTCACCGATCGCCGTGTTGATTCTCGTTGCTTAGCCATGATCGTGGCCCTTCCTGATGCGACTTCCGCCGCGGGTTGACTGCTGACCAGACGAACGTAAGGCCGCAACAGATGGTGAAGCACGAGTAGTCGGCCACCTGTTTCTCAGCCCAACAGATGGTGAAGCACGAGTAGTCGGCCACCTGTCTCTCAGCCCACCTGCCCGGTGCGTTGTGGCGGATGCGCCAAGCCGCCCGGATGCCGACGCGGGCTAGTGCGCGTCCAGGCCAAACACATTGAGCAGGAATCGATTCATCTGTCCGAGATGGTCGACGACCTGTTCGAGATGTCGAAGATCAACGCCGGCGCGGTCTACGCGCCGTACGTCCAACGGTTGGAAATAAGCGGCTGGCGCACAACCTAAACACTCTTGCGAAGGATCGTGGCTGCAGTGCGCCGGGGTGCGACGTTCCCGGTTACCTGTGCGAGGTCCACCACGTCGAGGGCGGTCTGACGAACATCGACCGCCTGACCTTCGCGTGCGGCCCGCACCACAGACTGATCAGAGCGCGAGGGTGGCGAACACGGAAGCGCAACGACGGCCGCACTGAGTGGCTGCCGCCACCGCAATTGCCCTTGCCGGCCGCTCCAACAGCTTCCATCAACCGGCACGACAACTTCCCACCGAAGAGAAATGAGCGTGAATCCCTCAGCGCCCCTTGGTAGTGCGCTTCTCCCGGACTTGGACGTTGATCCGGATCGGCGTGCCCTCGAAACCGAGTGTTTCACGCAGCCGACGTTCAAGGAGCCGCCGTTACCCAGCCTCCAAAAACCCGGTGGTGAACAACACGAACCTCGGCGCGCGCAGTTGCCCTGGTGGCGAATAGGATTCGCGGTTGCTTGCCACCTCGCACCGGCGGCGGCGTCGCCGCGACGATCTCTTGAGCCAGGTGTTCAGTTGACCGGTCGAGATGCGAGCGTTCCAGGAGTCCAGCGCGGTCTCCATGGCGGGCAACAGCTTCTGCATCGATCACCCGCCCGGTCTTGGCGGAGTTGTTGACTCGCGGCGCCCACTACAACTACGCCAGCTGCAGATCGATCTCGCGGTCGAGCAGATAGCGGCGATCCTCGTCGACCAGATCTCACTTGTTGAACGCCAACACCAGGGCACGGCCAGCGTCGATCGCCACCGACAACACCCATTGATCCTGTTCGGCCAGCGGCTGCGAGGCGTCGACGAGCCCTGCCTGTCTCGTCGCATGGGGCATGGGACCTTTGAGAGCATGTACTACTACGTGCACACCTCGCCCGATTTCATGGCCGCGTACGCCGACATCACCCGGCAACGCCAGTCCCTGCTAGCGCAGGTGGGATTCTGATGAGACGCGACCCACGTACCGGCGCACCGGACCCTTTCAGGTTCGCCCGCGACTTCCTGCACGCCTATATGCCCAAGACCAGAGGTCTGTCACCGAGAACGAGCACATCGACGTGAGCAAGTCGACTTCGATCACTTCGTACGCCAGCACCTGAAAGGATGGCTGACCTGGATGACCGATCAGCGGCACTACACGCCGAAGACCGTCATGTTGCGGCTCAGCGCCATCAAAGCGCTCCTGGCCTACGCGGCCTACGAAGACCTCACACTGGTCGCGCTCAGCCAATCATCGTCGGGGGCGCAGCGACGGCGCTGGCCAACAACGCCAGTCGTGCGACGGACGACATAGACGGGACTTGCGAGCCACGCGACGTGGTGCCGGCCGCAGCGGCGAGGGCGATGCTTACGGCATC
>Ga0315274_10012108_pt1 | contig 12330 bp, 10 predicted proteins | sample YL17G02_20_MG_FD_203700 | JGI IMG/M metagenome (GOLD analysis project Ga0315274, IMG submission 203700) | Sediment microbial communities from Yellowstone Lake, YNP, Wyoming, USA - YL17G02_20 | ecosystem: Environmental > Aquatic > Freshwater > Lake > Sediment | place: USA: Wyoming | collected... | reverse complement strand
GAAGAAGACGCCACAAAAATCTATGTTGAATTGCCAGGAGAGAAAAAGGAAGACATACGATTGCGCTTCATAGGAGACGGTCTTGAAGTGAAAGCCAAGAACTTCTACAAGATCCTAGCACTCTCCAAGAGCAACCTAGACACGAATTCTCTAACATCTGAATACAAAAACGGAGTACTCAAGATAACAATCCGAAAGAAGGAACGGACTTACAAAGAGCACGCCAGACAAGAAAGAATGGTCTAACTAACACATTCATGGCTTGCTGGTTGGAGACCAGCAGCCATATTTGATTCCCAACTAATGTATCAAAAAAGAATAAAATCATTTATGAGTATTCTCTGAATGTGTAGCTGCACTTAGTGCATCGCCAAAGCTTTGCGGTTCTTTTTGATTTTCAGTCATTTCTATTCCTCTTTTGGTAGAAATATGCGCGTTCTGGGCTTAAAAGTCTTTCTCAGCGCTGCGTGCTGTAGAACTTTCTTCTAGGTTTCAACTAGCAAAACGACAAATACAACTCTTCCAGTTAACAATGGATTGAAGGAGAGCTTCAAATGAGATTCCCTTCTATAGCTATGATTCTCTTGCTTTTGCTGAGTATGTCAGCATTGGCATTCAACATTCAACCAGTCAAGGCAAGCGGAACCATTTACATACGCTCTGATGGAAGCATAGACCCGCCAGATGCTCCTATTTCAACAGTTGACAATGTCACTTACACTTTGACTGGGGACATCACCAGCGATTCTGATGGGATTGTTGTTGAGAGAAACAACACGATAATTGATGGAAACCGATGTACACTCCAAGGCTCTGGAACCGGAACAGGAATAGACCTTTCTGAGAGAAACAACGTGACAGTCAAGAACATGGATATCAATGCATTTGCATACGGCTTGAGATTGAATTCTACTTCGAACAACATAATATATGGGAATAACATAACGGCAAATGAAGAGCATGGCATTAGCCACGGTCACTCCTCTTACAACGTCATTGCAGGAAACAACATAGCAAATAACGGTTGGGATGGCATTAGGCTCTTTTGGTCTTCGTATACCAGTATTACAGAAAATAACATAACAAACAATGTCTTCAATGCCATTTCGCTCTACGAGTCTTCTAATAACAACGTCGTAGGAAATAGCATGACAAACAGCCATTATGGCATCCAACTCCTGGGGTCAAGATACAACAGCATTTCTATGAACGACATAACAAACAACTTCTATGGCATCGGATTCGAACGGTCGTCAATCAACGAATTCTACCATAACAACTTCATTCACAACACAAAACAAGTTTATGTAGCGGTAGCTGGTTTTGGAAATGTTTGGGATGATGGTTTTCCTTCAGGCGGAAACTACTGGAGCGACTATACTGAGGTAGATGCTGATGGTGATGGGATAGGTGACACGCCATACATCATCGACTCTAGCAATCAAGACAGCAATCCACTGATTCATCAGTATGGCTCCGTTGTTAACCTTGACATAAATCTCACCTATTTAACGATACAATCGGCAATCAATGCTCCAGAAACCTCGAACGGACACATGATATTCGTAAAAGCAGGAACATACTACGAAAACATCTTTGTTAACAAAAGCCTGAATATCTTCGGAGAAGATAAATACACCACCATTATTGCTGGTTCTCCTGGATATACAGCTATAGCAGTCGTATCGGATAATGTTTGTATTTCTGGTTTTACAATGCAAAATGCTTCCAACGGTGTTATTTCACATGCACAGAACGTTGTGGTTGACAGCAATCTAATAGTCAACTGTGAAAATTCAGGTCTTCAAATGGCTACGACAAACAACACGATTCGGAACAACTTCATTGAGAATTGTGGAACTGCCGCATTATTCTATGGAAGCAACCACACCATTGAAAAGAACACTTTCATGAATAACACGGGCTGGTCTATCCAGTTATCTTATGGTAGTAGCAACAATAGAGTTACAGGAAATGTCATAATAGACAACGATGGCACTGGTATTTTCCTGCAATCCTCTCATAGTAACACTATTTCAGCCAACACACTAATGAATAATCGTGAAGGAATTCGCATTGGTTACTCCACAGGAAACCTGATTTTCCATAATAACCTTGTTAATAACACAAGACAAGTCTTCATTGACCCTGGAAACATAAACACTACTTGGGATGATGGTTATCCTTCGGGCGGAAACTACTGGAGTGATTATGCTGGCGTTGACTTGAACCATGATGGAATAGGTGATATTCCATACGCTATAGATGCAAACAATCACGACAACTATCCTCTGATGGGAATGTTTTCTGATTTCAATGCTACTTCAGAGTACCCTGTTCAGACCATCTGCAATTCCACAATCTCTGCTTTTCAATTTAACGGTACTGCAATAGTCTTCAAAGTTGCTGGTGAAGGTGGCACTACTGGCTTTTGTCGAATATGCATTCCAACAGCTCTAATGAATAGCCCGTACGACGTACTAGTTGACGGCATTGAAGTTCCATTTACGCTATTGTCATGCTCCAACGCTACACAGAGCTATCTGTACTTCGTCTATGCACACTCAACGCATGAAACAATAATAAGGGCTCATATAGTTCCGCCTCCTCCGCTGGCAGTGTCCATAAGTCCAGTTTCAGCATTAACTTACTTTGGTCAGTCGATCACCTTCACCTCAATAGCCTCTGGGGGAACGCCCCCCTACGGTTATCAATGGTATCTGAACGACAGCCCAGTTTCAGGAGCAACTTCAAATAGCTGGACATTTGCTCTGCAACCGATTGGAAATTATAGCGCTTGCCTGAATGTTACAGATAGCCTTGGAAGCTTTGCAAAGTCAAACGAGGCTTCAGTAACAGTGGTACCTCAGTTGACAGTCTCAATTTCTCCAATGTCAGCATCAATGCTTGTTGGACAATCCATCCAGTTCACGTCAACAGCTTCAGGAGGATATCCGCCACATAGCTATCAATGGTATCTCAATAGTGCTCCAATTTCAGGTGCAACGCTAAGCAACTGGACTTTCATACCAACAACAAGCGGGATCTACTACGTTAACCTTAAAGCCACAGATTCTCTGCAGCCCATCGGCAATGTGACCCAATCTGAAACTGCACGCATAACCGTGACTACCGTGCCAGTTGGTGGATATAGCTTCTCAATGGAAGAACATGCAACAGCAAAGCCCTTGATACCATACTTAGCTCTAGTAGCAATCTTGATGACTATTCTCACATCAATCAAACGCAAAACAAAGAAAGAAACAAAATGACCGCCCTCTCTTTCTGATCGTTTTCTAATGAAATCCATAGACCTTCAACGAGTTTCTTCTTGAGCAATCTAACAATTTCCTCTGCATCTCTTATGTTGAGCACGTTTACCTTCTTTTCCTGAAAAGTTTGACTCCATCTAACTCTGCGACGTACTCTGATAGATATATTATTTGCAGCGTGCTAGACTTGAAAATCCTCTTGCCTCGAACGATAACATGCTCTACTATGCTCAAAACACGGAAAATCACATATAGAAGTATACTAGTGAAAAACCGTGCTTTAGTCCTTGCGCGCGCTCTGACGAAGCAACAATTAACCAAGCACGCTACTATGAGTTTTACTAAAACTTTATAGCGTTACATGTGCAACTGAAGTCTATGCCCAGAAGATACAGGCAAATGCCGAAAGGATTGCAAATATTTCTTCTCAAGAAGAAGTACGGAGACCTAGATGCTGTCGATTGGGACGCAATTGTTGACGTGACTCTTACTTTTCGCGAGAACGTCCAATGCATAGAGAGGGATCACATGGAAGAGATTGAACAAGCACAACATGACTCAGGCTACGAAACAGAATCTGAGAAGAGATTCAGGCTTGAGGCTGAGGCGCACGCAAGAGCACAAGAAAACACGTTGAGAAGAATGCAGGAAAGTGCTTGGGAAACGGAGCCAGAAGCGGTTCCAGAGGAGAATGCACAGCAAGAGTCAACGGATTCTGAGGGCTGGCACGTGGAGCGAACGTCTGATGGCGAGATTCACTCAATAGAGTTAGAGATCAAGCCTAATCCTGTCAAGAGCAAAGGGAAAAGATACCGTTATGGGCGCATCCAATTGTGTGTGGACCCAAAATTCATTGGCCTTACAGCGAAAATCATCATAGCTGTTCCTGATGTGTTGCTTTGATTCCAAACCCTGGCGGGCGAGATGTCGCTCGTCTTGTTGAGATCTAATGAATCGTGGCTTATTCGTCGTTACTCGCTGAAAAACTGTATATTATTGAGAGACAAGCTCAGTCGCAACTCAAACCTTTTCAAGTCAACACTCGTTGGCGAAGGCTGAATCTTCGCTCCTAGCCTGAATGAAGAGGAGTCGAAGAAAATCAATTTTGGAGGAGAATAAATAATGTTGAATAAGAAAGATCCTGAACATAAGCTGACGATTGCTCCTGTGATCGTTGCCACCGAAAGAGAATGGGCAACTATTCAGAAATTTCTCGCTGAGCACTCGCTCATAGTCTATGTCAGAAAAATCCCGTATCCACACAAACTGAAAGTAAGTGAAGAATTTTCAGAGATGAATAACAATGTCAGTGAAGAATTCAGATCTGCTAACTGAAACCCCCCTTTTAACTACAAACTTTGATAGTGGATCCAGTTTCATTGCAGCATACAAGACCTATGCTTCATTGCTCACTGACGCTCCCGACGTTTACCATGACTTCTGTGGTCTGACTTTGCTCAGTCTTGCAGTCGGAAGAACACCTATCAGTATGAGCCCTTATAGCATGTTTCCAAATCTATGGACAATTCTGATCGGCAGAAGTGGACTGGAGAGAAAGAGCAGCGCAATCAACCTTGCTCTCAGTGTTCTGCCAGACGACTATGAAACTTTGCCGAATGATTTCACTCCTGAAGGTCTGCAAGAATCGCTAAGCAAAGCCTCTCAGGGACTGATATCGAAAGAAGAAATCGGCGGTTTTCTCGAAAGCATCAAGAAGAAAGATTACATGAGCGGGACAGCAGACTTGCTTTGTTATTTGTATGACTGCCCATCTCGCTACAAGCGAACGTTGAGAAGCTTGCGCTTTGAACTTTCAAACGTCTGCTTCAGCATCTTAGCAGCGACTACGCCTTCTCGCTTTGTTGACACCGTCAAACCAAGTGATTTCAACAGCGGTTTCTTGAGCCGATTTCTAATCGTGTACGGGAGGCGAGAAGTTTCGTTTCCAAGGCGTTCTATGGATCGTACTGATTTTCAGAGACTTGAACATTGCAGAGCTTTGTGGAAAAACATCTACAGCTTGTTTCATGAGACGAAGAACCTGAGTTTTGAATTCGATGAACAAGCGCTTGAGCTTGTGAATGCATGGCAGACAATGAGAGAGGAAGAGGCAAATGTGTGCACTGATCCAAGAGATGCAGATCTCAAGGGCTCAATCATTACGCGCATGTCAGATTACGTAATCAAGCTTTCTGCACTCTATGAGGTTAACAGCGTTAGTAAAAGCATCGTTAGTAAATTAGTAGAGTCCACTCTCCTGATTTCTTCAGCTTCTGTAGAAAAAGCATGTTCAACAATTGATAATCTACTAACGCTACAAACAACGAATCTACTAATCCTACTAACAGCGGACAACATTAGTACAAGATTAGTAAAGCTTACTAACGTTGCTAAAGCGAAAGCTGATGCAGACGGTTGGGTCAAACACGGAACACTTTTGCAGCATATGAACATGACGGCATATGAGTTCAAGCTGCTTTTGCAGACAGCTTACGAACGCGAGTTAATAGAGACGAAACAGGAAGGAAAAGCGACATGCTACAGACCAAAGCTGAAATAGAGTTGGAATTGAGAGTGCGCGCCAATCCATTGACTTGGAGGTGAAAAAGCATGTTTTCCAAAGATGATATCAACAAAGCAATTGAAGTGATCAAAGAAGAAATAGACTTCATCAAGATGACCGAACCTTCTGCAACTAACGAGCTAGACATGCTGGAATTTGCGATAGTCAGTCTTGAAGGATACCGAGATAGAGACAGCACAATGGCAATGTTACGTGAGCAAGAATTGTTAGCTAGCATACGCTAAGCGCGTTTAGGATTAGGAGACTGCTTTCGCTCACGAAAATGCGTGCCAAGTACTCCAAAGCACAAACCAGAAGGGAGGTGAAAGCATTTGAGGTTTGAACCGCACTGCAAGATATGCAAATCTGACTATGCCAAGCCATTGCTCTATTTGTACCACTGCGAGCACCTTACCTACAAGCAATTGATTGAGCGCTACAAAGGCCACCTTGACATCAACATTTTCAACCTTAGTTGTCACTTTCAGCGCCACGTTGAGCAATCTGACATCGAAGAAGTCGAGCAGACTAAGCTGCGCTGGAAAAAAATGAGACAAGAAGCTTAGGAAAAGCTTTCAGCATGCTTTGCCACGGCTTGTGCCCTCAGGTTTTTCTGAGCGAGAAATACTCCAAAAACCAGCATTTTTCTGGTCCAAATAAAAAAGCTGCCGAAGCTTTGATGGTTTTTGAAAGTGATATGCCCACACGCCCAAGAATCTAGCGCGCACTTGTGCCTTTTGAAGCTTTACCAGAAAGCTGAAGTATGCTGTTATAGCAATCGATTGTGGAGAAACTGCAGTGCACAGCAAAATAAGCCATGTCGACTTCGGGCAAATAGACAAATCAATAAAAGGAATATTGGAGAGCTTTCCCCCTCAGTTTCTCAATTACCTCAAGGAAAACTTTGAGCAGAATATCTTTAGCTTCATTGGTGGTGCAGAGCCATTCACACTGGACCTCAAGTTGGTCACAGATTCAGAGCCGATTACTTCTGCTCTGATTTCCTACGCGAGAAAAGGAGAATCAATAATTCACAAGATAATCAAGGAACCGTTCTTGCGTCTATACGCTCCACCCACTATAAACAAGGAGATTGAAAAGAACATAGTCGACTTGTCTGAGGAGCTGGCAATTGATAAAGATATCTTGGCGAAGCACTGGCGGCAGGATATCCTTCCACACTTAACAGTATGCGATGTTACAGATCCTGAAGCTCTGTCTGCAGCAGAAGCGCTTGGAATAAGGCATTTAAGTGATGTTCCATTCGTTGCATTGCATTTTCAACTGGGCACGCACGGCATCGTCACCAAGGACAGACATATAACTGAACATTCGACAGTAAGAACGTGGAAAATCAGCGGAATGGTCGGTCTGACTACCGTATTCAAAAAGGGGGCTTTCTCATTCTACATATTCTACAGAGTTCTACCTGACGTTCTCTCAGCACTGTTTAGAATTGGCACAGCTATTCTGCGTACAATATTGGAGGCACTAGTTGCAGTTGTCAGTTTCTTCGCCAATCTGGCCGACCGCGCAGTAAGAGACACACCCGACTGGCTTAAGCTAGTCATTGGAGGGATTCTTATCGGGCTGATAATGGTGGAGAAAACACGGAACATTATGATAGAAGGACTGAAAAGGCTTGTTGAAGCCATTGCCAAGTTTGCTCATGAAGTCTATGACGCAATGGGAAATCTATTGGAAAAGCTTGCTCCACTGGTACGATTGGCATTCACGGTTCTCGCTTGCCTGTTGGATAGCTATCAAGAAACCATTCGACAACTTCATTCGCTTGGGGAACTGAACGTGTAAGTGAATTGACGCTTCACAAATAGTCACGCTTGTCTTAACGAATTGTCGAAGCGCATGCTTTGGAGACCTGATCGAGCACATGTGATGAACAGGAGGCGGAGGCGTTGACGGCAAAATCAGACAGGACAAGCTCGGTTTGGATGTGATTTATGTTCAAGCTAAGATCTGGGAAACACCGTGAGCCACCCGAGATTCAGAAAGTCATAGGAGCATTAGGCTACAAACGCCCAAAAAAACTCGACTGAACAATGCGATCCATGCTTAACCGTTTTCGACTAATGGTTTGACCTAGTTTGTTTTATATATAGCTTCTAGACAGAACAGTGGAAACTGAGCGAGTTTCCCAATGACTTTAGAATGGTATAAGAATGAACTCACTGCTTTAACCGTTCTCACATTATCAGTTACGCTATCTTTCTTCGCTGGTAAACTGTCTGGATTTCTTAAGGGCGTCTACGAAATCTATGATCTTCTGGTCTTGACAATCCTAATGCTGTCTTTCGTTATAGTTCTCAGTTTGAGATTGTACCAGAATTGGATAGCAGAGAGAAATTGGAAGAGAAAGATGGCCAAGAAAACTCGATCACCTATCATTGGAATATTGCGAGAGCCTCAATGTGAGAACTCGAACGATGGTCACCCATACACGAGTTTCCTATCAAATGATTGGAACAATTATTTCCAAAGGCATGATTTCACGACCGAAATCTTGTCAGTAGGTCAAATGAGTGATAAGTATTCTGTGATTATTAATCCCTATGGAGAAGTTTATCCAGAAGCCGACCCGATAACTCTCGCTTCTTTCAAGAGCATAAGACGGTATATTAGAAACGGGGGAATTTTCGTTTGCGCAGGAGGTCTAGCTTTTTTTTCCTGTTGGGATGCAAGAACACGTCGAAGGGTGATCTTGTCCAAAGAAATTCAAGCGTTGGGTCCGAGGCAACAAAACGCGCGAACGCAAAACATACTCGTACCTATTTCGTTTTACCCTCCGTTCTATTCGATCGTTGAGACTTTGCTCAAAAGAAATTTTGGTGTGTTTCCAATAGGCGATTGGGGACAAAATGGAGCGAATGGAGTAAGAAATCAAACAATTACAGCAAACCAGATAAATGAAGATATTAGATATGTTGGGAATCTATCTAATGTGGGAGGAACTGATCAGATAGATGAGTTTCGTTCAGTCACACAAGCGACTCGTCGTTGCATTCCTTTCCTAAGAGCTAATATTCCAAACATTGGCGAAGTTTACCCAATAGCTGGAATACCATTTTACAGAGGATTGCTAGTAGTGTGCGGAATGAACTTGTCTTCTACAAATCAAGTAGGCAACATAGCTCTAAGTCAAGCTGAATTTGAGAAAATATGTTCGGCTATATCTGGCTTGCTCGATGGCATGAGGCGAAGACTAATCCCATATGATTGGAGAAGTTAGTTCCTTACTATTGCGATTTTAGAATCTGGGCTTTTGTTAACTTTATCACACGCAGAAAGTCTCACGCATATGATGCTTGGCTGGAAGTATACTCTGCCAAATGTCAAACCGGTGCAAGCAAATCCGCGGAAGTGAACGCATTGCCCTTCCGTTAAAACACGGAGAACTCCCATATTGAATATGATAAGGGAAAACGCGTGTTTCAAGCTTCTTGGCCAGCATTTTGCGATGAGCGCTGAAGCTCAACAGACTTGATTCTTTGGGATAATTACAAATCCAATAAATTCCGTGCTCGGGCTTTGCTCAGAGATTGAAAGTGATGTGCCCACATGCTTAAGACATTAGTCTTATATCTCTTTGAGTGCAACTGCAGTTTATGCCAATTCCTGATTATCAAAGTTTGATGCTTCCCATATTGAAGTTCATGGGAGACGAGAAAGAGCACACGCTGAGCGAAATCATTGAGCGCATATACAAGACGTCTAATGTTTCTGAAGAAGAGAAACGGCAACTACTTCCCAGCGGTCAAGAGCCCATTCTGCGAAACAGAACCAGATGGGCAAGAATGTATCTTGAAAGAGCCGGATTGATAGAATCGCCGCGAAGAGCATCATCAAGAATAACTAAGAGAGGACTCGAAGTCCTACAACAGAACCCAACAGAGATCAACGTGAAATATCTTGCAAGATTCCCAGAGTTTGTCCAGTTTAGAACAGCAAAGAAGAAAGAGGAAGACAAGGAACAGAGAAAAATCTCTGAGATGTTAGACCCCAATGAACTCCTTGAAAATGCCTATCAAAGAATAAAGAACGAGCTGGCTGAAGAGCTGCTGAAAGAAGTGAAGAAAGCTTCGCCGAAATTCTTTGAATATGTAGTCGTAGAACTACTAACCAGAATGGGTTACGGCGGGTCAAAAAGAGACGCTGGAGAAGCTATCGGTCAGGTTGGAGATGAAGGAATAGACGGGATAATCAAAGAAGACAGACTGGGTCTAGACGCGATTTATCTGCAAGCCAAGAGATGGGATAAAGGAGTAGTTGGGCGTCCTGAAATACAGAAATTCGTTGGAGCACTTCAAGGACAGAGAGCAAGCAAAGGCATCTTCATAACAACATCCAGCTTCTCGAATGATGCCTTAGACTATGCTAGAGGAGTTAGCCCAAAGATAGTTCTCATTGACGGAGAAAAACTGGCTGACCTGATGATTGAGCATGATGTCGGAGTCTCCAAAGTCACTAGCTATGATGTCAAGAAACTAGATTCAGACTTCTTCACGGAGAGTTAAGACGTTAGAGACCAACGCGCATCGCTAGAATAACCTAAGAGGTGACAGGGTGAGATATTCGTTTGAGTATCATGAGTTGAACAATTGGGTTGCTTCTCTCACTGAACGGCTTGTCGAATGCTACATCAAGGATATCCTAGCAGTCTCACTCAAGAATGAAGGTTGGGATGACATTGTCTATATGAGTGCTTGGTTCAAGGCGAACCTCAGCAAACTGCCTTCTTACGCTTACACTAAGTTTGATGAACGTGAGGAAAAGAAAGAGGAACTGATGCTTGTGGGATATGGCTTCTTTCCAACTAATGATTTGCTAAGAGAATTCAAGAGACTGACATCATCACTAAAGAATACGCCAGATGGATTCTTAGTGAAACTGAAGAGAACAGGTAAATCAAAGAACCTTAAGAATGCCATTAAGGAGTTCGGACTGGACTCTGGAGGCATTGATCGTTTCTTTATGTTTCATTTCTTTATGGGGAAAGACATCTTTGGCTCAAGGCAATATGTCGAAATGTTTCTTCCTCAGACAACTTCAGCAAGTGGTCAGCTTCCAGAGGTCAACGGCGAAATCGAAGTCGTTGAAGTTAAAACTGGAAAAACCTATCTGCCATCAAACCAGAGGAAAAGCTATCTCAGCGCAATAAGAAATGGATTTCACCTACGCCTCGTTCATGTTGACATAGTCTCCCTATCTGAGAATCACTTTGAAATCAGAGAGAGACTTGTGAAAACAGAACGAGAATTCGACAAAATAATGAAGAAGGAAGTGCGGAAAAGCGTTGAGTCATGAGCGACTCATATGTTTCTATTTCCGCTTTCTGAACAGCTTGACCCCGTCGACATCGCAGATGTAGTCAAAGCCCTGCTCTATGAGCTTCGATGCTTCGCTGACGCTGTTTGCTGTTGCACTGTAGAACTCTTCATTCTCATTGAAGCTTACGAGATGCGTGTAAATCAGAGTGTTGTTGATGTTTCTGTGCCCCAGCTTCTCTTTCACTAGAAGAATGTCTTTAGTCCTGTAGTAGAGCATCGTTGCATAGTAGTGTCTCAAGTCGTAGAGTCGAATCTTCTTCAGCTCACTATCACATAGCTTCTTGGACAGCGAAGCTTTCAGCCTCTCATACGTGTTGCTGATAACAGCCCCCGACGGAAACAACCTATCATTCAAACCGAATCCGTGCTCACCGACGTACTTCTTCAACATAGCGTGAGTCTCGTCTTTCATCTTCAGAACCCTCGGGTTGCCATGCTTAGCAGAGGAGACTGAGATTAGCCCTTTGTCCAAGTCTATGTCGTTCAGAGTCAAATCGCCAATTTCTACAGGTCTTAGCCCGCATTCCATAGCGATTTTGTAGATTATCGCGTATTTCTTCGACGCGTGCCCAATAATCAAGTTAATCTTCTCTTCACTCGGCACCCTCGGAATCTTATGGTCTTTCCTGTACCTCGGCTTACAAAACGCGATGCTGTAGAACTTGCAGTAGTGACTGTAGAAATCGCACAAGTTAGCTTTGTAGCTGTCTCGCCATTTCGCTTTTGCCACAAGCTCTGAGACCGCTGAAGTGTCTTCAACGTTGACTCTCGAAGCAACATGATTCAAAGCAGTAATCAAAGTCTTCAAGTAAGACTCAGAGTAGCCCCTGTTTCTAAGCTCAAAAGCTAGCTTGAGAATCCTTCCTCTCGCAAAATCTGAAAGTCTATGAGTATTCTCTGAATGTGTAGCTGCACTTCGTGCATCGCAAGAACTGCGTCGAAGACTCATCCGCGCCTCTCGTCTGCACTTGCCAAACATAAGCCACGTTGTTGCCGCATTTGGGGCACTCGATCTTTACGGTGGGCAGTGTTCTCAGCTTCTGCTCCTCTTTGCTGATTACCGCAACGAGTTGCCGTGGGTTAGGCTGGACGGCTTTGATTGGTTTCGGCTCAATCTTGTCCGCTGCTTTCTTCTTGTAACCACATTTCA
>Ga0315274_10012107_pt1 | contig 12331 bp, 17 predicted proteins | sample YL17G02_20_MG_FD_203700 | JGI IMG/M metagenome (GOLD analysis project Ga0315274, IMG submission 203700) | Sediment microbial communities from Yellowstone Lake, YNP, Wyoming, USA - YL17G02_20 | ecosystem: Environmental > Aquatic > Freshwater > Lake > Sediment | place: USA: Wyoming | collected... | reverse complement strand
TAGAGAAACCAGCAGGACGAAATGCAGATGAATTGATACCAATTATTCTGGAAGCGAAGAAAAACAGAGTGTGTGTCAAAGTTGGATTTAATCACAGGTTTCATCCTGCACTATTGAAAGCCAAAGAATTTGTAAAATCCAATGCATTGGGCAAACTCATGTATATTAGAGGAAGATATGGTCACGGTGGCAGGTTGGGTTATGAAAAAGAATGGCGAGCAAATCCTGCAAAGTCCGGTGGAGGAGAATTGATAGATCAAGGTGTCCACCTCATCGATCTCTCAAGATGGTTCCTAGGAGATCTTGATGTAATAAACAGTTATGAACATACATATTTCTGGGATATGCCAGTTGATGATAATGCATTCCTGATGTTAAAAAATTCAAAAGATCAAGTTGCATGGTTGCATGTAAGCTGCACCGAATGGAAAAATATGTTCTCATTTGAGATTTTTGGGAAGAAAGGAAAACTGATGATAGAAGGTCTTGGAGGTAGTTACGGAATGGAAACACTGACCTATTATAAAATGAGCCCGAAAATGGGAATTCCTGAAATTGGTACATGGAAATATAACTCTAAAACAGATGAATCATGGAAACGCGAACTGGATTATTTTATACAATGCATTAATATTCACAAAAAACCGGAAGGAGATATATCCGATGCAAAGAAGGCGCTGGATATTGTCAAAAAAGTATATGCAAATCGGTAATCGCCACCTTTATATAATAAAAAATTAAATATCTATCTATGAGTAAGACGAACTTTAAGATCAAACTATTCGCTGACGGAGCAAATGCCGGAGAAATGCTTGAATTATATAAAAAAGGAATTGTATCCGGATTTACAACCAATCCAACACTTATGAGAAACGCACATGTGGATAATTATGAATTGTTTGCAAAGGCAGCAGTCAAATCAATTCCGGATCTTCCAATCTCCTTTGAAGTATTCTCTGATAATCTGGTTAATATGGAACGGGAAGCCAGAATTATTACATCGTGGGGCAAAAAGGTATATGTTAAGATACCAGTGACAAATACAAAAGGTGTGAGCACCGCACCACTGATCAAAAAATTATCAGCCGAAAAGATAAAATTAAATGTCACTGCACTTCTCACGGTACAACAGGTTGTTGAAGTTACCGCAGCATTATCTCCAAAGACTCCTGCAATCATCTCTGTATTTGCCGGAAGAATAGCCGACACCGGGGTAAGTCCGATACCGATTATGAAAGATGCATTAAAAGTTGTCAAACCAAAATCAAATATTGAACTACTCTGGGCAAGTACACGAGAGTTATTGAACATTGTTCAGGCAGAAACTATAGGCTGTCATATCATCACTGTTACACCGGACATTTTGAAGAAAATGCCGGGTATTGGAAAAGATCTGACACAATTATCACTGGAGACGGTACAGATGTTTTATAATGATGCGAAGGCGGCTGGGTATAAAATATGAACAATTATGCATTTATTTTTACATTCGGTTCAATTCTGTTGGCTGGCGGTGGAATTATAATGTTCGCATTGACGATGCCACATACTACTATGGATTGTGTTCTACTCATCTTGGTTTTGGCAAACCTGTTCGGGGTCTGGGCAATTGATTCGAGAATGAGGGATACTGACTGATGGAATCACCATGCCAGATTTAAAAAATAAAATAACAACAATTGTTATATCAATTGAATATATCAGGAGTTAATTATGAATAAACCACTGGTCAGCATCATCATACCAACACACAATCGCCCCGAACTACTTATGCGCGCAGTAAAAAGTGCTGTTGCACAATCATACCAGAATACAGAGATCATTGTAGTGGATGATGTTGGTAACGTACCGATAGATGAACTTAAAAAATTATCCGACAAAATCCAATATATTCGTATACCACCAACCATCTGGACGGCAGAAAACAGGAATGCAGGTATAAAGGCAGCAAAAGGTAAATACATTGCAGGGCTGGATGATGATGACATCTGGTTTGATTACTATCTGGATACACTTATCCCGGTAATGGAATCTGATGATTCTATTGGCATGGCATGTTCAAATGGTTATATAATAAATGATATAAATGAGAAACCAATTCGCACCATGTTTCCACACATTCAAACCGAATTACGTGGTAACCTATTTTCAAAAATGATATGGGAATGTTTTACACAACCATCTGTAATGATAATTCGTAAAAATATATTTGATAAAATTGGATTATTTCGAAATATTCGTTGTGAAGATTTAGATATTATTATGAGAATCTCTGCATTTTCAAATGTTTACTATACCCCAAAAACATGTGGTGTTTGGTATCGAAGATTTGATACCAGTAGTATATCCGAAACAGCACAATCAACATTACAAGGCAGATTGAATATCCTGATGCCTGCTATAAATTGTCTGGTTGATATCGAACTCATGGCAGTAAGATATGGAAGAAAATTCTCACTCTCAGAAAAATGCGCAATGTTTTTCCAAAAATATTATTTTAATTGTTATATTGTAGCAGTGCATTTTATGTTCAAAAGCCCGGATAGATATTCTGTATTAAAAGATTGTATACTGGATTACCCATTATTATTTCCGATAACGCTGTTAACACCATTGTGTTGTAATAAGACGATACGGGATGTTGGACAGGAACTAAAAAGAAAAATGACCATATTCTTCAATCACTCTGCTTAAATACTTAAAAAACAATATTATTCTTGTAATATGGAGGTATTATGGAAATTGTAAAAATAACACTTCGCACTCCAAATGAAATTGTGTTTGCGAGTATTGGAGATATGATTAAATTTCATGATGAAATTACTGATGGAAAAGCCGTCATATTTGATTTTGTTAATAAGTCAAAACGATATGGTGAGCTGGTGAACCCTATTATTAAAGCAGATATTAGTGACAACAAAATTAAAATCAGATCAGAGGAGGATATAAATGGAAATTATTGATATGGGATTAATAGCTATTGCAGCTCTTATTGTTATTTATATTGTACACTGGGCGTTAACATTACGTCAGATTGTTGAACTCAAGTATGCAGATGTCGTTGTTAAAAAAGACGGGACGAAAATCTATTCCGCAGATACAACGATTCAGGGAAGAGAGAGTACTGCAATTTATTACAATTTCCCATCGTGGATCCCAATCATTGGATGTATTGTAAAAAGAATGCCACTTGAAATCATCCAGATTTCTGTTAAAGGTTATGAAACATTCGCAAAAGCCAATGCACGATTTGTTATTGATGTATCGGTATATTGTCGTATTGAGAATGTCCCGGCAGCAGCCCAGAAGTTTCCCGGAACCAGCATTGAGGATTTCAAGAAAGGTATGTCAGCAATTATTGTTTCAGCAGTACGTAAAACAACTGCAAACTATGCAATAGAGGATATCATCTCAAAACGCAAAGAAATTTCAGAAGAAATTCGTTTGGAGATTGCAGAAGATTTCTTAAAATGGGGTGTTGAACTTACCAATGTAGCAGTAGAGACTATTGCTGATGCTGAGAATACTACGGTAATTCATGATATTTCTGCAAAGAAAGAGGCTGAAATTAACTCTCTGTCGCGTCAGGAAATTGCAATCAAATCGAAGCAGGCTGAAATTGTAGAAGCTGAGAACCGCGAACTTGCAGAAAAAAGAAAGATTCAGGCAGATGAGCAAATCGCAATCAGGGCGCAGGAGAAAGAGAAAACTGTCGCTACCATGAGACAGGAAGCAATTACCAAGATTCTTGATGTTGAACGTAATGAAAAAGTTACCCGCGCTAATATCGAAGCCGATGCAAAAGTCAAAACAGCAGAAGGTGTCCGGCAATCTCAGATTATCACCGCAGAAGGTACTCGGCAGGCAAACATCTTACAATCTGAAGGTGAAAAAGCAGCTCTCGTCTTAAAAGGTGATGGTCTTGCATCACAAACAAGTGCAGTAGGTACTGCCGAAGCAGCAGTTATTCGTGCCAAGAAGCTTGCAGAAGCAGAAGGTCTCGCAAAAATTGCAGAGGCACAGAAGTTACAGCAGGATGGTGCAGAGAAGATTCGTATCATCGAAAAAGATGAGAAGATTGGTCTAGAACTTGCAAAAGCACTTGGAAACGCAGATATTAAATTCTATGGTGGGGGAGAACCAAAGAACTTCATGGATCTGTTCAAAGTTGGAACGGGCGGTCTATCAGCGGGTGGAAGTCTCGCAACATTCCTTGACATTCTCAAGTCAAGTGATCCGGCAGCATATAAAAAAGCCATGGACGTTGTAGAGACAACCAAACAAAAACTTATGGTAGAAGCAGAACCGATTAAACCAGTAGAAGCAGAACCAGTCAAACCAGTAGAACCAAAAAATGATCTTCCATCAGTAGATACATTAAAACAAATGGCTAATACTTTAAATGGAGAAAATGTTGATGCCAAATATGCTGATGAAACCAGAAAACTTTTTACTAAAAAACAAAAATAAATTTTTTTGATTAGTATAGCAACTTATTTATTTATAGACACCGATAACTATTCTATGGAAAACAAATACAAATATATATTAATTATTGCTGCGCTCTGTATAATATTAGCAGTTGTCATATTCACCCAGACACAGGCATTTAAAGTAGACAGGTTGCAATATAATGTGCTCAAAAATGGAGATGCGCAGGTGACAGCTTCATATAAATTGAATTTCGTTGAGCGGGTATGGTTATGGTTTCCAATGACAAAGGATGGCATCAGCAGTGCTATTAAAACAGAGTATGGAGAAGACTCTGAAATTATATCAATGGGCGACACCAAAACAGAATTTACTATACCACACTTTGCAGATAAATATGATACATATATCCAGACACCTACACTGACATTTGAAAACATCAAGAAAAGGTCCAATGATTATTGGTTCATAAGCTGGCTCAATATTGACTACTCACCGACAGTTACAATAATAAAATTCTTCGATGGTACAGAATATAAATATGATGATAAGATGTTCATCCCGGCATTAACGTTGAAACTGTAATCACATTGCTTAAATAGTAGTCTAAACAATATATATTGTATAGGAGGCAATTATGATCGAAGTAATGGAACCACAACCAATTCCGTATAGTCAAGGAAAAATTGTAGATTGCAGGTATTGTGATAGTACAGGACGGGTACATGAAGCGAACCATGTAGGCATTCTGGATATCGGAAGCCATAGAAAACCATGTCCGGTCTGTCATGGATCCGGGTATCAGAGGATTTAATTCTTTTTTTAAAAAAGTTAATATTTATCTATTAAAAATGCCAGTCATAAATGTATATATTAACACTATTATAAAAACCAATACTAGTACACTTGAATATGTGATACCACCAATCGCCCATATAAACATGGTTATTATTAACATTCCAATTAGTGCCTGACGCGATTTAAATACAATTAACATAATAGGAAATATTAATATTAAAAACAAAATACTCAACCCAGATAAAGTATTAGTTCCAAATGGATATATTATAACAGATGAAATATTTTGTAATGTTAAATTAACTTCAGATGAACTATCAACTGTAACATTTGCAATAATTTCAGCAACAGAATTAGATATTATATTACCTCCGCCACCGCCACCTACAAAATAAATAAATGTTGCATTGGTTGAATAGATCCCATATCCACCACCACCAGCTCCGCCACCAACACTCCCGATATCAGCAACAGAGTAATTATATGTTGTATTGGGGGTTACCCAAGTATAATTTTCATGATAACTATCATTAAGAGTATAATTAAAATATGTTGTTTCTTCAATATCATGTAATTGAGAATTGTTTTGAACACCAAGAATTGATTTTGGAAGATTGTCTATAATAAACATTCCTATAACACATATTGATATTAAAATAATAAGACTGATAATAACTAAAGGAAATTTATTATATGAACCATCCTTATTTTTTAACATTAATAATCAATTGATATATGAATATAAAAATGTAGTGATTAATTTCCAATTAGATCTCCAACTAATTTTATAATAAATATTGCTACACCAATAAATAATCCAATTACAATAAAACCGAATCCATTATTTACAACATTTAATACTGATGCTTGTGAAGCAGCAAATTCTGGATCTGGTATTGATGGTACAGATGATATTAACATATTTAATATATAATATGAACTGTAATATAAAATAATAAGCCCAACAGATACACATACAAGTGGTATTAACCAAGTAGTTATTTCAGGTTTATCTTCTGGTTTTGCTACACGACGTTCAGATTCCGGTTGTAGTTTAATTTTTGATGGTACAGATGGTTGAACCGATGGAATACTGGGTATTTTTGATGATTGGATGCTGGATATTTTTTTCAATATTTGCTTCCGATATATTCCAAAACATATTATACCAGCTAAACTTATAATTATAATGATATCAAGTATTGAAATTTCTGTTATTTGAGGAAGAGATAGCCCGAACATTCCTATTACAATTATCATAATAAGTGAGATCAAAAAAAGCGATACTTTATTATATGAACCATCTTTATTTTTTAACATTAATAATTAATTTTATATATGGATATAAAACTATGGTGATTAATTATCATTATACCGAAAATTTCGCTTTTTCAGATGAGATATGCCACAAATTTGAATATTGAGATTTGAATTCATACCCACAGATAGATTCGAACTATCGCCGCAGGATCCAAATTCCTGCATCCTTGACCGCTAGACGATGTGAGTCCAACGGGCTCAACAGGGCTCGAACCTGTCACATCCGGATTAACAGTCCGGCTCTCTACCAACTGAGATATGAGCCCCAACGGGTCTGGTGCGGATTGAACACACGCCTTCCGGATTTCTTCTGCATACCGTGGTTTGGTGGGAACGTGTATTAAAGGTGGTTATTCCGAAATTTGTCCTTCGCATGTATTACAAACACCATATCATCATGAGGTGTAATTATAATATCCCAATTTTGTTTAATATATGGAACCAATTCGCGATTAGACATTTCAGTTGGAAATTCTCTTGGATGCATCTCCATCTCAATACAACGTATGCCATCAAGTTCCGATGGTTTAATATACCATTCCCCACCCTCACAATCACATTTCATAAATGATACCTTGTGTTGACCATTTGATTGAAATCGAATCATACTAATAAGATTTGTTAATGTATAAGTTGGAACATTTTTTCGCTCAACTTTATTGAATGATAAATCAATATCATTTCCATTTCCAATAGCAAAAGGTAAAATAGTCACATTAGTAATATTATTAAGTTTAAGATTATCTTCCAACTCTTTACAAAATAATGGTTCAACCGCATACACATGTTTTGCTTTTAATGCTGCCGCAATAGTAAAATCTCCGATAGTAGTACCAATATCTAATACAATATCATCTGGTTTAATACCAGATAAATCATATTCCAGACGATCTGCTTCTACCATAAAATTTGAATATCCATCTACTTTATATTTTATTCCATCTTTAGTTACAAAATAATCAATATTGTTTGCACCTTCAATAATATTTTTACGCTTATACATTGCATAATCTATTCCACCAAGTTTATTAAATAATCTAATAACAGGTGTATTTTCCATAATAATTTTTCGTATTTCTCTAATCATGCCAACAACTCCTTATATAATTCATCATACTGCTTTGATACAAATTCCCATGAATATGTTGATTTTGCATAATCAACAATCTTTTGTTTATCCCAATATTTAGAGAGACCATTTGTAATCTTAAAAGACAGATCGTGCACATCTTTAGATTTAAATAAATACCCACATACATCATTAATTATATCCGCACTACCAACATTATCTGATGCAACTACAGGCACTCCACATCCAAGCGCCTCCACCTGAATTATACCAAAACTCTCCCTCAAACTTGGAAATATAAACAAATCCGCAGCATTTATCCACAACGCAACTTGTTTATCATCAAACTTGTTAAGTATAAATACACGCTCTTCTAATTTTAAATTTATAATAAGATTTTGAAGCATATCTTTATATTGTCCATCTCCAGATATATAACATTTAACACCATTATATTCTGCTGGTAATTGAGACATGGCTTCTATCAAAAACTGGAATCCTTTTCGCTCATCCAACAATCCAAAAGTAAATAAAATTTTATCCTTTTGATTTAAATTCAACATCGCCCTGCACCGTATTTTATCTATAGGTGTATACACTAAACTATCATAACCAGCAGAAACAAGCCTGACATTTCGATTATATACTCGTAAAATATATAATTCTGTTGTATTCTCACGAGTTAAAATATCAGCCGATGCCCAAGATTCTACAAAACGAGGATGATCCATCCACCTTTCTTCTTCAAACCAACCAGAATCTTCATGAATAGTAGCCAACAATGGCACATTATATTTCTTCTTCAATTCGGATCCAATATAAATACTTGGATATGTAAAACGCGCATGAATTAAATCAAAAGATAAATTATGTTTAACAATTGTATTCAATGTTACTGCCAAACGATTGTCTATGTTGACCTTCATATAATTTGATATAAATGGAACTACTACACTCCTTGGAAAAAAGAGACATCGTGGGAAATACACATCTACATTATCATAAGAATAATCTTTACAAAACTTATCCTGTGGAGTGAAACCACATGTATATAATACCGGAGCGATTACAATAACTTTTTTAAACATTCTTCTGGAATATGTAATCTGATTTTTCAATGCATTACATCCATTAAACTCTCCACCTTCAGATGGATAATCCGGTGTTAATAATAATAAAGTTTTATCTTGCATCTAATCGCCCCGCGTGAATATATATAATTTAGACCACGAACCACTCAATCTTGGTTTAAGTAAATTACAAAAAGTGGTGTATAATGAACTCCGATTCATATTCAGCCAAAACTTAGGATATAATCCAATTGGATATTCAATCATTAAATTTAAATGTAATGATGATGCTATTTTATCCAACACATGTGGAAGAATAATATTTTTACATACACCATTTTCACAAAATTGTTCAACTTTACCTTTTTTATAAAACATCCTCCGCGTTATAGGATTATTAATATTAGACATTGAAATGAATAAATGTCCTTTTTCATTTAGCATTTCTTTAAGATTTAAAAGATACATCTTTGGATTATCAAGATATTCAATCGTATCCATACCCAAAATAATATCAAAATGCCCACGATATACATCTGTTAATTGTTCAAATTGTTCTTTATCATTTAAATCAATCTGGTAATAAGTAAACAATACAGGATCACTGGGATCCAATTTATCAACTGTTACAATTTCATCGATCAATTGTTTATTAGTCCGAACTTTGTTAATATATGATATCAACTTACTATCTCCGCACGCTATATCCAAAATACGAACTCCGTTATGAGGATACATCTTATTTATAATATTTATAATCTGATTATATACATAAGTCGGATCTCGTTTTTTAAAATAAAATAATGGTCTTGGATTCGGGACCACTTTAACAGGATATTCCATAGTAATTATTAATTTGAATTTGATGGTATATAAGCCATGTGTCTAAAATATAACCACCAATCTTAAATAGTCCTCACACCAAATATTAATAGACAAAATGGCTAATGGATTATCAAAACGGGTTGTATTACGAAAACCAAAAATTAAAAAACCCATAGACGCGAAACCAGATAAAAAACATATACGTAAGCCGCAGCCAGATTTGCCCAAAGAAGAAGAGCCAGTAATAGATATAGAAGAAGAAAAGCCGGAACTTAAACCAGATCCAGAGCCAACTGTAGAACCACAAACCAAATCAAAACGGATGTTGATAATCAAGAAAGAACCTGAAAAAGAACCTGAAATTATTATCGAAACTCCAAAAGAAAAAACCTTTGATGAGAAATTCTTGGATAAAATGGATATTAAATCCCGTATAACAAAAGATAAAACAACTCAATCGAAGATACAAAAACAAATAATAAAACCAACACGTAAAATAAAACCAAAAACAAACAAAAAATTAAGTCCAAATGTTCTTATAAGTTTATTATTCTTTGTAATATCATCAGTTTGGGTATATCGTGTTACAACAGATTATTTTTCAGGCAATCTGGATAATTCATTAACAACATTCATGTATCTCACATCAATGGGATTGCTGGCGCTTGTATTAGCTATATGGCTCATTATAGAATTAACACAGGAGGATAACAAATGAAAACTGAAATATTCTGGGATTTTGATTCCACTATAATGTACAATATATTTGACTTGGATTATCACAGGTTTATTTACACAAAAAAAGGTGTGAGGGAATTTAAAAAATTCTCGTTTCTGAATCCCGCAGTTCACATTACTGATATTAAGCATGTACTTACTGCGCGCGCACCATATAACAACTATAATGATATTCACAAAGATCTCAAAAAATTTAATATCAAAGCTAAACTCTACCTGAATAAAAATCAAAGAAAAAGTTTGCATGATGATGTGCAATTCAAAGCAGGTATCCTGAATAAATATAAGCCAATATATTATATCGATGATGATGATTTTATGAACAGATTTCTGCAAAAGCATCTCACGCATACAAAATGTATAACTACTGAACAATACTATCATATTAAAGAGGAAAAGCATGGAAAACCCACACAAATTTAACTATAAACAAGTGATTGTAATCCGAAAAGATCTTGTAATGTCTCCCGCAAAACTTGGTGTACAGGTTGCACATGGAGCCATCGAATCCTATCTCAAAACAAATCCATCAATACGAGATGAATGGTATATGGAGGGCATGCGAAAAGTTGTCCTGATGGTAAACTCTTTGGAAGAATTAAGAAATCTGACGCGCGCATCCAAAGATTGTATTTATATCATTGATTTCGGGCTAACCGAATTGGAACCAAATACCATCACCGGAATTGTATTTCCAATTATGCTTAACGAAGAAATTGATAAAATTACCAAGCATTTGAGATTATACAAATAACGAGGTGGATATGGATATATTTTTGACTATATTAAGTTGTATTTTATTAATAATATTTGCTGCAATGACAACATTTGTTATTATAGTAAATACTATGTTCACATGTACACCAGACTGGATAGACGATTATATCACTCCGTTAACCGGAATTGTAATTGGTATATGGATACTCATATTAATTTTAATTCTCGCGGGAGTAAATATTAGTGAGTCAATGAGTTTTCCAACCTTTTGATTTTGGCTTCTGATTATATTTCTTATCACCAAATTTTTTAAAATGCTGCTTTTCCTCTTCCCTGAACGAATTGTTCAGACCATCGCGATCCTCTTTCGAGTCATGTTCGTACAAAAAATCATTATTTTTTGTACCATCGCGTTTCTTATTGGAATGTTTTCCTTGCCTGTATGTCTTCGACATAATATATTATAATCGTCATTAATAATATTTAAATTTGACGATCAACTCTTTTTAGAATAGCATTCAGCTTCTTCAAAAATAGTTTTAAGTTCTTCCCACGCCTCATGAATTTCCTGATAGGTTGGATCTGAGCATTGTTTTGTCATATAGTTTATGTATATGAGTATTAGCATATAGTCATTTGCCAATCAGGTATGCATGGCATATCAATAGGAGTAGCCGGATTCGAACCGGCGAGGAACTAATCCATGGATTTTGAGTCCACTGTCGTAACCGCTAGACTATACTCCTGATATACTATTTGTATCAATTGATATAACTTGTATATCAATTCTCTAATTGGAGGGTAACCATTCCAAACATCCCTTTAACAATGTTATTCCTTTAACCATTTTGCTCAACGAAGTAGGTTCATATTTAATATGAAATTCACATTTTTCATTGTAACACGTTTTGCAATTATATTCGCTTGGAGGCTCAATCACAATCTTTCCACTAACAGGTTTGATCATTTTGGAATATTGAAGCTTAAGAGCGAACAATTCTTTTTCCAATGCATGTATTTTTACACGGATTGCTCTGGAATTAACTTTTTCGGTCATTAAACCTCAGGTTTTTTTAATATCGAAGCATTGAATTCATCCGCAGTTTCCGGCAAATATAAATTCTTGCATGGCAACTTTAGGCGCTCTTTCGCATCATCACAATATTTCTTGGAGATATCAACACCAACATATTCACGATTCATCAAGCGCGCAATCTTTGTAGTGGTTCCGGAGCCGTTCATACAATCAAGCACCAAATCACCGGGATTTGACCACGATAAAATATGATCGCGCACAAGCGATTCCGGGAAGATGGCTGGATGATTATATGCAATCCGATCCTGTGTACACCCAACATTTCCT
>Ga0315274_10012106_pt1 | contig 12332 bp, 11 predicted proteins | sample YL17G02_20_MG_FD_203700 | JGI IMG/M metagenome (GOLD analysis project Ga0315274, IMG submission 203700) | Sediment microbial communities from Yellowstone Lake, YNP, Wyoming, USA - YL17G02_20 | ecosystem: Environmental > Aquatic > Freshwater > Lake > Sediment | place: USA: Wyoming | collected... | reverse complement strand
TTGGCTAGAGTACGAAACGACTACCACGTTAGTGCTGCTGTTGCCGGCTAGGCCGCTGTCGTTGGTCGGCGCTGTCATGTCGATGGTCTCGCCATTCAAAGCGGTCGCTACGCAGACAACCAGGGATTGAACAGAGTTGCCATCGGTTTCGGCAACTACGTCGCCCTTCATCTCCAGTGTGGACCTTGCATGCTGCAGCCCGGTATAGACTGCCTCTTGCCCCTTCTGGGACGAGAAGATACCTGCTGACAACACTGTGTACGCAAATACGGAGGCCACTACCACGAAGGCAATCAGGATGATCGCCGTCTCTAGGCCGGTGATGCCTCTCTCGTCCCTTCGCATTGTCTTTGCTAATCTTTTCAACATCCTTGTTTTCCTCCTTATCAGTTTGATGCCACTTCCCGCTACAGCCTGCTCGTGGCGCTGCAGGCTGCCAGAGAAAACACATGGCCTAGGCTTTGATCATCCCTATCACCTCCCTCTGGCCTTGACCTTTCAAATCGGTATAGCTCGTATCATATAGGAAGGCCAAAACGTCTTGTTTCCGATATCTCCAGTCGCCGCGGCCTCCTACCTTGTAGGCCCTGAGCTTTCCGCAACGACTCCAGCGCCTCACAGAGCTTATATGCACCCTGAGGAATTCAGCGACCTCATCACAGGTCATGATTGCTTTATCGCCGGACTTTTTTCCGTTCGACCTCTTTTTTGATATCTTTTCTGTCTTGTTCACCTTGCTGCCCTCTTCGTATCAATACAGGCTTCCGCAATGGAAAAGTGCTCAATGTTATCCTGTGAAGCCATTTTGATACTCTATTGTTTCTCCGCCATACTTCTGAGAACTAATTCGATTATTGAGTAAGAATTCGCACCTTTTGCGAGCAATGAGATACACATCGGTAGCAATCGTAGCAACTGCATACTATTGCTACAATCACCAGCCAGTACTAGACGGAATAGATAAATAGTCATGCCTTGAATGTGACAATGCCCTACCCGCGATCTTTTCAAAAGGTAAGAAGGCACCCAAAGAGGCCGGATACCCGTGGGGGACTATTCGGGGCTAAAAAGTTACTAAATACTACTCTATCGCTCTTGCCATAAAAGACTTCTTGTATTATCATTAAATAGCATGGTAGGACAATTCATCCTAGAAATCATTCGACATAGTGGCCAATAGTATTATTGAAAGTCTAGACCTCAAAATAGGCGAACGTAAGGCGCACTACCTGAAAGCAGGCAGCGGTTCCCCCGTGGTCCTGCTACACGGCGCCGCCGACGATTCAAAAACCTGGGCAGAGACCATCGTAGCGCTTTCGCATTCCTATAGTCTCTACGCCCCCGATGTTGTAGGCTATGGCCTGAGTGAAAAAGACAAGGACAGCTATTATCTGTCGGAGTTCGTCGAATTCATCTGGGGATTCATCGAGTCCCTGGGTTTGGATTCCATGGCACTTGTAGGACATTCTCTGGGCGGCAGGATATGCCTGGAGATCGCCCTACAACACCCCGAAAGAGTCCGCAGGCTCGTCCTCATCGATGCTATTGGGTTCGGCAAGCTAGCCAGGTGGGGACTCTTCCTCGGTGCCGCAGCCTGGGCCATACGCAAGGCCCTGGGGCGACCTCAACCCTATCCCCTATTCCTTAGAGAGAAGGGCGAAGACAAGGATTTGAGACGCATATTTGGTATTAACACCGACAGGCTGGAAAAACTCAATGTGCCCACACTCCTGATATGGAACCGCCTTGACCCCTACAACCCCGTGAGAAATGCCATCAATGCTAAGAGGTTGATGCCAGAGGCACGCCTGGAGATTTTCCCGGGATATGGCCATGCTCCCCATGTGCGGAACAGAGACTACTTCAACAACCTTCTGCTGAATTATCTTGACCACGACCAGTCATGGAAGCCCCAGAAACAAGTCCCAACCTCCTAGACCCCAATCTTTCCGAGAAAGGAAGGGGGCATAGGGGGTTGAAAGTTGACAACCAAAGCACAGACCTCTAATATTTGCTTTATAATATAAACTGAGCAATTCTATCTGAGCACGATATGAGAACGCTGCTGGTAAATCCCCCCTACCCATTCTCCGAGATCCCCATCATGCCTATGGGGTTGTCATATCTGGGCGGCGTATTGGAACGTAGTGGCCGTGAAGTGCAAATCCTCGACCTCTTGGTGTCTCGATACTCTAAAGAGAAGATAAAGAACAAGCTTGATGAGTACCAGCCTGATATTGTAGGCGTAACCTCCGTTACGCTGAATTACCCCATCGCCTCCGACATACTAAAGTATGCCAAGTCTCTGGACAAGGACATTATCACCATCATTGGCGGACCCCATGTCACCTTTGCTCCTGTGGAAACGCTCACCGAAGCCCCCTGGATAGACATCGTGGTGAAGGGTGAAGGCGAGATAACTATGCTCGACCTAGTGAGCGCCAAAAAGCCCGCCGATATAGATGGAATCGCCTATAGAGACAAGGCCAATGGCATAAAACAGACAAGAGAGCGCCGTTTGATTGAGAATCTGGACGAGCTCCCCCTCCCGGCGAAGCACCTTTTCCCGCTCTCGCGGTACCATGCTCTCGATGTACATGCCAGCATCCTCACTGGCAGGGGCTGCCCTTTCAACTGCATTTTCTGCGTCGGCTCCAAAATGGGAGGCCGCAGAGTCAGATACCGCAACCCCAAGCTCATCATTGACGAGGTGGAGCAAGCCCTGGCGTCTGGCTTCAGAGAGGTAAACTTCGAGGACGACCACCTCACGCTCAACCACAAGCACCTCAACGCCCTCTGCGACGAGATAATAGCCAGAGGCCTCAAGTTCAACTGGAGCGCCTTTTCCAGGGTCGACACTGTAAATTCCGAGATACTTCACAAGATGAAACAGGCCGGGTGCACCTGGCTCCTGTACGGCGTGGAGAGCGGAAATCAGGAGATTCTGGATACCATCAAGAAGAAAATCACCTTGCAGAAAGTGAAAGATGCTGTGGCTATGGCAAAGGAGGAGGGTATCGGCATCCTCGCCTCGTTCATTGTGGGCTTACCCGGCGAGACTGTGGAAACGATGAGGCACAGTATGGAATTTGCCCAGGGGCTTGGTGCATCCTACGGATTCCATGTGCTTTCACCCTTCCCGGGAACCGAAGTGCGGGAGAAAGCAGCAGAATACGGCGTCGAGATACTGACGAACGACTGGACAAAGTACGACTGCAACAGGCCGGTGACCCGCACCAAAGGTGCTGGCCCTGAACAGATAAATGATTTCCTTCACGAATACTTCGAGGCGCTCAATAGATACCTGGCAGCACTTGAAAAAGAACGCAGAGAAGCTAAAGGAGAATCAGGCGAGCCGAAGAAACGCATCCCCTTGGCAGCGTTGTTACTGAAAGGCGATATCATCGAAAGTGTGGGTATGCTCAAAGCAGGTGACGAACCGGTAGAAAGCTTAATAGCAAAAGTAGCAGAGCTAGTGCCCTTTTCCCGTCATCAGATAAGCGAAGACATCACCAAGTGGGTCGATAAAGGGCTCCTCAAATATACCGTGAGAGACAGCCACGTAGTCTGGGGCTGGGCTTGACCCTCCTTAATTCAGCCATGATGCCGCGTGTAACGTTCCCGCAAACACCTGCCATGCCAGCAGCGACTTGGCAGTCAAACTTAAGAGCATATACCCGTACTCGCCCCAGACATAGTTCCTCCAGCGCCCTTTCCTAGCATATTGCAGCCACATATTCAGAGGGAACAGCGCGTAGAAGAACATCAAAGAGGCTACTACGGCATACACAAACATCGGCGGGGCGGGGGTAGCCTTGACGAAATACAGAAGTATTGCCACCCACGGCACGACACCCACAATGCTCCCGTAAATAAACGAAGTCCAATTCGTCCTGGCTGTGGACTGATTGTGCAACTCCATCATCAGCCCGAATAAGTTCATGCCTGCGGTGAGAACGAACAACCCCAGCAAACTCACCAGCTCGGTAATTCCACACAGCGAGGCTATCACCACAATCATGACCGATGCGCTGAGTGAATATTCATACCAGCGTACATAGTTGATATGCCTGCCCAGGTTCCTGATATACCACGGGAATACCCTCGGCAGCGAAAGCAGCAGGTGGCAGAACGCCGATATAAACAGGAACAAGGCAAGAAGTATCCTTGGCTCATACCTGTATTCCACACTTGAGCCGATATACGATGCAGTAACCAGCGCACTAAAGCCGGAGCCCAGTATCAGTATAACGATGCCCTGCGCCAGATGTAGGAAACTCAGCGAAATGTTGGTTCGCCTCAGCCTGCGTTGCTGTACCGGAGTTACAGTCCCCGCCTGAGCTATAGCCTCATTACTCATCACGGACCCCTCCCGCTGTTAATTTGTTTTGGGTAATTTAAGGTACGACCTTTCTATACGATTCAAGTCGCTTTGTCAATAGCAGGTCATTTTAGTAACCAGGGGAGTGCAGAGGGGACTACCCCTTTGCCAGAGAGTTTGGGGGTATCCCCCAAATACTAAAGTCACCCAAGACTGAGGGACTTGGGGGGTTGATTTAGAGGCGCGGGACGCTTCTCTCAATCAACAACATACACCTGGGCAGTGCTCTCAGCCAGCACCGTGCCATCCCTGAGCGTTATCTCAGCGGCTGTGGTGAAAAGCTTCCTCGTCTTCTTGACCACCCTCCCCGTGACCACCAGCGGCACCCCAATCGGTACAGGCTGCCTTATCCTGACCTCGGTCTTGGCAGTGGACTCCCCTTATCTCCGGGTAGAATGCATAAGCCATGGCCTCGTCGAGAATAGTGAAGATGATGCCGCCGTGCACGTACCCGCGCCATCCCTGATAAAATTCGCTCACGATAAACTCGCCCCTGGCCTCGTCGCCATCCTTCACAATCTTGAGTTTGAGCCCTACAGGGTTATCCTTCCCGCAGGCAAAACACATGGGGAACTCGCTTTGATTGACATCGATCCCCGCCAGCTTCTTCTCCCAGCTCAGCATTCCTGCCCTCCATTAACCCAGTGCCTGCATTATACTACTGCTGCGTGAAGTAGGGGCACAGCGCGCTTACAAACCAATCGTCCCACCTTGATAGATGTCATTCAGGCAAGGCCATCATGTAGCGGCACGATTTTCAGATGCGCAAATCTCAGTATCATGAACCTTACCAGCCTCTCCAATCCTAAGAATGTAGGCATCTTTGAGAGAAGATTTGCGAGTCTTTTCTCAGACGATGGCAGGACAGGTTTGCCTAGCACCATCTCATTGTGCATTGCCCCATTCGGGTCGACCCAGATGGAAAACCGAGCACCAGTATGAACGTATTGGCTCCTCACATCGTATGCGGCTCCAACAGCACTCCGAAGCCTTTCCTTGGTCAAGGCGAAGTTCGATTCCCTAGACTCTGAACCGTTAAAGAATATGTCATTGGTCAGTTCAACAGCAGATTGTACTACCTGCCTGCGTATCTGGAACAAACGAGACTTGATCCTTTGTGCTACTTTTGCACCACCAGGCAGATTATCTTCAATAGCTTTGAGGTCTTTGAGAGTTTGTGCATCATAAAGGACATCGTCACCAAAATCTAGCTCAGACGCAATTATCTCAAGAGCAGAGATTAGATCAAGAAACGCCACTTCAGGTTCATCTTCATATGCTCTGAGCGACCGTGCATAAAAGCTTGCTGCCTTCCAGAACGCCCCCAGAATCGATCGGGGCTTTTCAGTAGAAAAAAGCTTCACTGGCACTGAAAGTTGACCGAGCTTGAGCGGAACTTGCAGGTCTTTTCTAGGCTTGTGGTTATATGCCCCAAGGAAATACATACGTGTTGGCATCGATTCTGTACCGTAGGGCATCCAGAACAAGCCCATCTTTTCAATCGGTCCGTGAAGGTCAAATCGCTTACCGAACCATAAACTTGCCAGGTCTGTTATCATATCCGGCTCAAACTTAAGTGGGCGTGTGAACAACTCACTCTGATTCTTAGATTCGTCAAGGGAGGTAGATATAACATAGTAGCTGCGAGAGTAAGGGCCTTCTGAAATTTAAGTCTGCCATTGAGTGCTTTGCAAAACGCCAGGAAAAGCGTGAGTTAAAAGAAGTCCGGGACACTCAAGTTCACCCACCAATCTGCTAGGTGTGGACATTAAAAAGCGCGCGATATTCTCAGCAGGACGAAACTTTTGTTCTGTCTCATTCTCTGCCATGCTTCCTCACCTCAACCAATTCACTTTCACACCTCCACCATCCCACCCACCTTAGGAAGCCTTACCTCAGTGCCATTGCCTCTCAAGTGCTCACTGTAAAACTCAGGTTCTTCGCTGTGGACTGGTATGAGAATCTTGGGCTTTATACCATGAACAACGCTGAGCAGGTCGGGGCCACAGGCATGGCCTGAGGCGTGCAAACCTTTCTCCTCGTCAGGGGTACTCCACTCGCCGTTGCTTTCCACAGGGAGCCCAAAAGCCTTGATGCCAAAATATTCAAGCCATTCATGCAGACGGCGGAAGTCTATCTCCTGCTCCTCGTCGTGGGGCTCGCTGGAGCTGAACACATACAGGCTGCCAGGTTTGGGTCGAATGCTCGGCAGCTCGTTTATGTCCAGGAAGCTGAAACAGAGGATAAATTTGTCCTGCGCCGAACCAACATCCTCGGCCAGCACAATCTTGCTATCACACTCCTTGCAGATATTGCGCACCCATAAGTCAACCTTGGCAATGGTATCCTGATAAATGACGAGGTTGCTGTCCCTGGCTATATCGGGTATCTCCGGCTCCAGTAGACGCATTGTTTTCAAGAGATAGGCGTCCTTGGGCAATATCGCCAGCTTCCTGTTTGTATCTCTGGCGATTTGCAGAAAGGTAAGCAGTCGGTCTACATCCCTGGCGTAGAAATCGGCGATGACGAGGCTCTTTGCCTTCGCGATAGCCTTCAGCGCATTTTCATATACCTCGCGCTCGGTTATATTCGCCTCACGGCTCACATTGGTCCCCTCAAGTATCAGCGCACTGGGATGAAGGCGGGCAGCTTCCTCAATAAATTTTTTTGTCAGCGCAGCGCGTTTCCCGTGAAGCCGCAGGTCGCCGCTGTAGATTATCCAGCCTGAACTGGTCTCGATGCCCCAGGCGCAGGCGCCGGGTATAGAATGGTCCACAGGGAAGCAGAGCAGATTCAAGCTGCAACCACTGTGAGGGTTCAGCGGGCAGGAGATAAGCTCCCTCTGCCTGGTGGCTTTCTCCCAGAATCCACTCGCCCAGAACTGTAACGCATCGGCGCTCAAAGTCTCAAGCGATTTATCGGCGATACAGAACTGACGCTGCTGCTTCACCTTGCTTTTGGAGAACAAAGCTGGCTGCTTCCAATCCTCGGGGGGACCCCACGTAGCAGGACTGAAATAGCATACCTGCTGTTCTAGGCCGGATCTTCCGGAATCCTGGATTGCCTTGGCGATAAACGCCGTCACGGCAGTTGAATATACCGGAATGTCGGCTTTGAGAAAGGAGATGTAGCCGGAGTGGTCGAGGTGGGCATGGGTGAGAAGCACCCCATCTACCCTTTCGAGCTTGCGATACAGGGAATTATCCCGAAATCGCTCCCAGAGACCGGGAGTTTCCAGGTCTTCTCGATAAATTCCTTCCAGAGGTGGCAGCAAGCCCATGGCCATGGGGTCGAGCAGCCCTGCGCCGCTGCGGGGCTTCAGGTACTCCTCGTAGAACAGCTTGTGTCTTTTATAGGGGAAGCCAAAATCGAGGAACAGCCTGCGACCCCCCTCCTCGAGGAGTATCTTGTTCCCGCCTATCTCGTTTACGCCGCCGTAGAAAGTCAGCCTTGCCATTTCGCATTTACCCCGAATGGTTCAAGCTTGATTTTACCGTTAACTTACGCCTTCTCTGCACCAGAACAACAACTATAACAGCGACGAATGCCATCTCGAGGCCAAATCCCCAGGGATTTGCCACCCAGGAAAACCACTCATGGATAAGTGCTTTTCCTGTAATCGGCCTCAGAATAAGCCAGTCAATGATATCAGGGGCTAAAGCCCAGACCATCCCCCACCAGTAGCGACGCAGCAGGAAGCCTACAGCAATAGTAGCGATAACCAATGCGATGACGGCGAGAATACTTGACGCATTGTGAGGATAAGGAAAGACATGGAGGATGACAGGTGAGCCTGCTGGCCAGGGATAGGGAGCATGCCACATGTTTGTACTATCGATGATAGCAAAGCTAGCAAAGGCAACTACTGCCGTTGGCAATTTTTTCTCTATACCTGCTTGGGAGATGGCTCCTACAGCCATATGTGTAGGTGCAAACATTGTCCCTCCTATACCGTACGATTCCGTCCTATCTGGATTGAATCGAATGCTCGGCCTCAAGTCTAGCACACCACCAGACAAGAGACAACAGAGTAGCTTCATAGCTCCAGTATGGCTTTGCCAAGTCGTAACGCTTATACTAATGACATGTCACCCAAGCCCTTACTAAAAGCCTTGGCTGAGGCTGGAATCGGCTCCCGCAGGTGGCTAGCTGATGCCATAAAGCAGGGCAGAGTGAAAGTAAATGGGGAAATAGCGGAGGACTTCCGCCAGCCAGTGAATGTGGAAGCGGACCGCATCTCGATAAGCGGGCAGCCAATTGACCTCAAGCCTAGGCAATTGGTTTACCTCATACTCAACAAGCCCAAGGGCATTATGTCTACTACCAGGGATGAGGGAGGTCGCAGAACTGTCATCGATATACTTCCCGAGAAATACCGCCGCCTCAGGCTGTACCCCGTAGGGCGGCTGGATAAGGATAGCACAGGCCTTCTGCTGCTGACCAACGATGGCGAACTCACCAACCGACTCACCCATCCCAGGTTCGAGCGGGAGAAGGAGTACCTGGTCTCTATCGAGGGAAAGCTGAAGCCGGAGGAAAAACGAAAGCTGGAGCAGGGCATCGAGCTTGAAGATGGCCCCACTTACCCTGCCGCAGTCAAAGAAATAGAAGCTCCGCCCTTCAACTATAGCATCACCATACACGAGGGCAGGAGGCGGCAGGTGCGCCGCATGTTCGACAGTCTGGGACATCCTGTGCTAATGCTCAAGAGGGTTCGCCTGGGGAAACTGAGGCTGGGGAACCTGCGAGAGGGAGAGGTGCGCGAGCTGAGCGCTCAAGAGGTGAAATCGCTACTCGAGTAAGGTAATTGAGAGATACATGATATTTCCTGCCAGGCCAATAGGGTATCCAGGGTGATGAGAAGAGTTGATAAATGCTCTCTCAGTCCAAGTTGACAGAAGAATGGGCCTGGGCTAAAATCTCTAAGGTATGCCGAGGTAGCTCAGTTGGTAGAGCACGCGACTGAAAATCGCGGTGTCAGCAGTTCGATTCTGCTCCTCGGCACCACCGCCGAAGTGGCGGAATAGGCAGACGCGGCAGTCTCAAAAACTGTTGAGGGGCAACCCTCGTGCCGGTTCGAACCCGGCCTTCGGCACCAGTGCCGAGTGGTGTAGTGGTAGCACACAGGACTTTGGATCCTATGGCCCGGGTTCGAGTCCCGGCTCGGCAGCCACCTCACAGACATCACTATCCCCTCAGAAACAAGAGCTGCCCAACGATTATATTAATATTGATTAAGTCGGTGCCCACATGCTATACTTTGTACTTGGTTTGACGCTCCGCAGTAGCTCAGCGGTAGAGCGGGCGGCTGTTAACCGCTTGGTCGTAGGTTCGAGTCCTACCTGCGGAGCCAGTTTTCATAGGTACAGTAATGTACTTCGTCTACATCCTCCAAAATCCACAAGGGCGTCTCTACATCGGTCAAACTTCTGACCTACAGCTCCGTTTATGCCGGCACAATGAAGGCAAAGTCTTTTCGACCAAGGGTAGAGGACTATGGCAACCCATCCATAGCGAGAGCTTCGCTACGCGCTCTTGTGCCGCAGCTTTGGTTATTGTCCTTGACCTTGGGCCTCGGTGATCGCTTTTGTAAAACATCTGCTAGCCACCGGTATGTTGTACTGTTGCACTACCAGGTCATAGGCATTGTCTATTAATTCCTGTCGAAGGCTTTTGTTCGCCGCCAGTAGCTTGATTTTGTTAATAAGGTCCTGTGCATTATTCTGAGCTATAAGTAGATGACGGCCATCTTGACAATCAATTCCCTCTGCTCCCGTATTTGTAGAAATCACAGGCGCTCTTGCCGCGAAGGATTCCAGTATCTTGAGCTGGGTACCGCTACCGAAACGTAACGGGATGATGACAGCATCAACAGCAGAAAAAATCGCCGTATATCGGGAACAAAAACCAAAGAACAATAGTGCACATTTTACCGAAATGTTCAATCTGTAGGTTGGTGTGCTCAAAACCAAGTGTTTTCGCAGCACTGGCTCTTTGGAATCTATTTCATTCCCAAACACACACATATTTGCAGTTAAATCCAGCGCTCCTTGGAAATATTCGCCCCTATCTCCCTGGAGAGATCCAGCATGGGCAACCGCTCACATCCAGGAAATCGGTAATTCTCTTTTTCCCTTCTTCTGGTTTCTGATAAACGACGGGAACCGAGTTCTCTCAGTTGCCGCCTACGCTGCATACGGTTAGTCCCCGCAATTACATGAGCTCGTTGATCAGCCAATTCCGTACATCTTGTTGAAGTACCTTTGTGCATGGATCACCGCCTCGCGCATCAGGTCTTCTGCTCTGGCGGTATCTCTCTTGGATAGAAGCATGAGCAGCTCGCCTTCGTTCAGTTCGGCCGCAGCCTGAGCGCAGGCCTCCCAACTCAGAATGGAGCGCACGACTCTATCTGCTGCCTGATCCTCGTTGTCATAAGGTCGTGGCTGCATGTCGTGCCCTTTCCAGCGGGTGTAACCGCCTTCTTTAATAAGTGAAGCAACTGCGATATTGATGCCATTTATCCGAACTCCATGATCTATATCGAACTTGCCTGGCCCACCGAGGACAATCCCGTCATTGTAGCCCTGTGAATTAACATGCATATGTACGAGCATATCATTATCGATCTCTTCAATTGTATCGTGGATAATGTCAAGGCCGATCATCTCGGAATGACCGAACTCCTTATTCACTCCTTTCTTATTGAGACTGATGCCGAATTCTGTGGCAAGCTTTTTCCAGAAAAGAATAGCACTGGCTACCGTGGGAAGTAACATGGCAGGATGGCCTTCGTTGGGCTTGGGCTCAATAGCCCAGTGCAGTCCCTTATCCAGGCTATCTCCATATCGGCAGAGATCTGCCATGCTCTCCTTCAGATTCTGGTACATGTTCCTCACCGCTGGAGTAGCGATGTCGTAGCCGAAGGACCCGTTCCAGATAACCAGCGTGGGGCCCTTGTCAGCGTCCGCATGCCATGCCTTGCGCAGCTGACTGCACGTCAATGTCACGGCCTTACGGCAGTAGTCGAGCGCCGCGGCGCGTTCGCCAGGATCTAGCGAGACGATTCCTCCATAGCCGAAGTGGGCGTGTGCACCCGGGGTCGTCAACGCGAGCGATATCCTGGCTTCGATCAGAGCATCAGCTATCTCGCCACCTGTTTTGTCGTTGAACTCATAGTCGTAGTGCATTTCAAAGCCTATCTGGATATGCTTGGGCAACCTCGGGATGATCTTATCCCTGACCAGCTTGATCTTAGCGATGGTGTCGAACCGAGGAGCTTCCCAAGAGGGGCGAATATGCGCTGGTGTAAACCCGCCCTTCCCTGCATTGAATGTCCAGGCGCATATGCTGTGCAAGGATTTCTTTTCTGCCATACGTGCCTCCTACGAGTGGTGTGTTTTCATCGGGCAAATGTAGCTCACCACAATGATCGCCGCTAAAACCCGCGAACCATGGTGCTCGATACGCGTCATCCACGAATACGGAACTTGACGCTGAGCGATTCCTCTGTCCTCGAGGATGGGCCTACATAGACGGTATAAGTGAGTGGTTCCACAACCCAATCGCCTTGCTGCTCGTCATAGTAGGCTAGCTGTCTTGCCATAAGCACGAAATTCACACGTTTCGTTTGTCCTGGCGCGAGATGAACCTTTGAAAATCCTTTCAGTTCTTTGACCGGTCTCTCCACACGGCAACCATCGTACCCGACGTAGAGCTGTACTACCTCTTCACCAGTGATATTACCCGTATTGGTAATGTCCACACTCACCCTGAGAGTCCCCTCTGGATTGATTTCAACCGGGTCAATCTGAAGGTTATTATATACATAAGTGGTGTAGCTGAGGCCAAAACCAAAGGGGAAGGCAGGCACTTGCCCCTGCTTATCCATGAGCCGGTAGCCGTGAAAGTAGCCGTACTCGATGGATCTTGCGCGTTTGTGGAAGAATGGGAG
>Ga0315274_10012105_pt1 | contig 12332 bp, 18 predicted proteins | sample YL17G02_20_MG_FD_203700 | JGI IMG/M metagenome (GOLD analysis project Ga0315274, IMG submission 203700) | Sediment microbial communities from Yellowstone Lake, YNP, Wyoming, USA - YL17G02_20 | ecosystem: Environmental > Aquatic > Freshwater > Lake > Sediment | place: USA: Wyoming | collected... | reverse complement strand
GGGAGATGTACCGGGCGCTGCTCAACGAGGACCTGGCAACCTTCGCTGGGCTGCTCAACGAGGAGACCGCGGCGCGGCTGCAGCTCTCGCCCGATGTCTGCACGCCGCAGATGAAGGAGCTGATGCGGGTGGGGAAGCAGGCCGGCGCGCTGAGCAGCAAGATCTGCGGCGCCGGCGGCGGCGGGTGCCTGCTGTTTTGCGCCAAGCCGGACCGGGAGGCGCGGGTGCGGCGGGCCCTCGAAGGCTTGGGCGGCATCATCCTGGACTTCAACTTCGATGCCGGCGGGCTGCAGGTGTGGGAGGGGAGGGGGTAGGGACTCGCCTCAGGCCCGTCCAGGCATAGGCGCTCTTGGGGAGGTGGCTGCCGAAAAGTCGGAGCGCGACGGCGCCGACGAGGATGGCGACGCCGGCCGCGAAGAGACACCGGCCGGAGTACCAGTTGGCCACGTACCACACCTCGTCCGAGGCGAGCGTCTTGGTGGTGCGGAAGCCGTAGAGGCTGTTGCGGGGGACCCGGCCCCGGGTCAGGGGTACGGAGAGCCCCATCAGCAGCGCGGCGCCCAGGATGTAGAGGAGCGCGAGTAGGTCTGGGCCGCTCATGAGGGGAAGCGCCTTCGACAGGTTCGCTGTAGAGCCGGTGAGGGCATCGCCATGCTAGGTCCACCCCACGTGCCGTTCCACTCCCGAGGGCCCAAGCCACGCCGCCCGATGACCAGAGGCGAGCGCTGGGCGGTGGGCCTCTTCATCGCGGTGCTGGCGACGATCATCGTGCTTGTGCTCTGGCTGGCGCCGGGGCGGTAGAGCCCGACCCGGATGAGCAGGAACGTCCGTGCTACGCGGTCCATTGCTGCGTTGCCGAAGTTCGCGTCACCCGGGCCGGGTACTGGGCAGGCGAGCCGCCTGCCCCACCGGCTTCGTCGGTGCGGAGGCATAGGACGCGGACTTCCCCTGCGGAGTATTGGTGTCTGGTCGCGGAGGTCTGCGCCACTCGGGCGGGGTGGTGGGCCGGCCCTTCGGCTCCGCTCAGGGCATGTCGGGCCGCGTGACAGACTAATCCTCCAGGAAGACGGGGTCGAGCCATCCCTCCTGGCCGGCAGCGGTGCGGATCCAGTAGCACTCACCGTAACCGGGGATCGGTTCGGCGATGCGCACGACGTTGAACTGAGTCTGGGCCTCCACCGTGACCATCTGGGATGCTTCAGGGTTCTCCATCATCTGCGGTGTCGGGGAGATGTTCGGTGCGATCAGTACCTCCCAGGGCAGCGTATACGTCCCGCCGACCTGCAGGGTGGGAACCTCGAGATCAGCCGCCTCGGTTGCGGCCTTGGTCGCCTGCACAGTGGCGCGGTACCGACTCACACCAAAGACGATAGCCGCCACCATGAGCACGCCCACCACCGCGACCGCGCCGATCGCAATCGCGTTCTTGCGGGCGACATCCCCGGAGCCCGGGCTCTGTCGTGAAGGCATGACCCACTCCCCCAGTTGGCATTCGTCAAGTTACACGAGAGACGCCGAAGAGCGGGTCGTGGTTTCGCCCGGAGACACGACGCTGCCTCTGCGGCGATGGTCGGCATCCAGGCCCCGAGAGGGCTCACTCGGCCGGGTCGGTGCCGGCCGGCTCGTGGGCCTTGCGGCCATGGACGCGCTCGTAGGCCTGGCAGTAGGGGCAGAAGCGGCTCTCGATCTTGGTGACGAACCAGTAGAGGAGGCCCTTGCCCTGGCGGCGGGCGTAACGGCAGACCGGGCACTCCACGCACTTCTGAGCCATGGCGCGGTCTTGGTCGGTGGTCGGGGCGCTGGTCATGGCAGACACCCTCCTGCGCCTGTCCGTTGGGCCCGACCGGGCGGCCCACACCTCCTTCGTCATGTGCCCAGTAGGAAGCCTCCCGAGGTCGGGCAGGAGATCGCCCCTCGGCTGCCCCCCCACCCCGGCCCGACAGGACTGACGACGGAGGTTGCCGCCAATGGCGCCTCCTACGAGCGGGATTGGGTGGGGGCATCGTGCAGGGAGGTGGCGCGCTTCCAGAACGCGCGCTGCAGGCGCATGATCTCCTCGTGCTGGTCCTGCAGTTGTCGATGCTGCTCCGTCTGGGTGGCCATGTGGCTGCGCAGCGCCTGGTGGAAGTCGTGGCCCTGCTCAATCAGGCGCTTCACCACGTAGCAGACGAGGCCAATGAGGGGGACGACCACGGCGGCCATTACGGAGAGGTCCTTGGGTTCCATGGGGAGTCACCAGGTGGTAGGCGTCAGTGGCCGGTTGTCAGGAGTCAGACGGCAGGAGGGGGCGGAAGGGGATCAGAGGGCGAGCGCGTCGCGGAGTCGCTGTTGCAGCGCCAGACTGTACCCCGGAATGGCCAGCTACGCCAGCGACCTCCCTGGAGCCGGTCACAGGCTGGGGAGGACCTCCAGCTCCCAGACCTGCTCGAAGGTGTCAGTGCCGAAGTCCACAGTCCAGATGATCACCCGGCGGCCGGGACGGGCGGTGACGCCGTTCTCCGGCGTCACCTGGTAGCTGATCACATTGCCCGCCATCGTGGCCGCGGTCTGCGGCACCAGCGGATAGCCCTCGATGGTGTAGCGATCGCCGGCGGCCACCACGTACGGCAACAGACCGAAGGTCAGCGTGTCGGTGTCGGCGGCGAAGGCGGTGACCTCGGTGCGGTACTCCTGGCCGGTCGTGGCGTCCTCGACGACGAGGCTCAAGCCCCGCCAGAAGCCGTCGCTCTCCGTGCGCGCATCGTCGGTCAGCGCCGAGGCGGTACCGCCGTCGGCGGTGCCCGAGGTCTGGCGATCCGGGTCGAAGACCAGCACGGAGGCCGTCACCGGGTTCCAGGCTGCCCCCGTGTCCGACCGCGCGCACTCCATTCGCAGAGTCACCTCGTCGCCCACGCGCAGCGGCAGGGCCTGGGAGTTACCCACGTCGCACCTCCTTACAGAGGGGTCGTACTGTCTGATCGCCGCAGGCCGGTCGCTGCGTCGCGTCACCGGCGAGCAGGCGCACAGTGGCGTCTGTCCATACCGGCTGCAGCCCCGCGACCGGCACCCCGCGCGGGAGCCGCAGCCAGCGCCAGAGCAGTTCCTGCAGGCCTTTCCAGCCCGGCATGAAGATCCACCCTTGTCCGGGCGGGCTCCTGAGCCCGCCAATGTGATGTGGGCCGACCCCGGGGGGTCGCCCCTACCCGTTGTGGAACCCAACCCAGGGGGACCGCCCCCACCGGATCACTGCCGGTCTACGTGGCGTCGCGGAGGCCAGTGAAGGGGTCGGCGGAGGGAGCCGTCTCGGCCGTGATGGTGCCCCACTGCGTACTGCCGTTGCTCTTGTAGAGCGTCACGGTGGCGGTGCCGTCGCCGTTGTCGGCCACGGTCACCTTGTGCCGGCCGCTGATGAGGGCCAGCGCGAAGGCTACGGAGTCGGCAGTGGCCGTGGCCTCAACGTCCGAGGGCTTGCGGGTGAGCACGGCGTCGGCAACGCCCGTGGCGCTCACATCATTGAGGTCGTTCACGCGCTTCCCGTCCAGCACGAACTGCGCGACCACCGCCTTGGCACTGACGGCGTTGACCGTGGCGCTCACCACGACGTTGTAGTTCTTCCCGACCTCGAAGCCGTTCGCTGCCGTGGCCGCCACCGGCACGCGGTAGTTCCCGGTCTTGCTCGTGCGCTTTACCACGGTGGGGGAGAGGATCGCCGTATCGGTGTTGTCCTCGAACACCTCGCAGGTGGGCGTGCTGTCGGCGTCGCTCACCGCGCCCGTGCTGGGGTTGTGCGTCGTGAAGTCGAAGTACAGGGTGTCCTCAACCTTGGGGATGCCGCTCATGCCGCTTTCACCGCCTGGATGACATGCGAGCCGCCGATCACCGGATACACGCCGCCCGCCGCCGGCGTCGTGATCTGGTCTACAATGAGCCCCATCTGATGCCGGCGCGTCGTGGTCTCGGTCCAGGCGCCGGCGTTGCTCTTCTGCGTCGCGTACATGGTCTGGCCCAGCTCTAAGGAGTCCATCGCCGCTGCCGACGCCGCGTCTACGTACCACAGGCCCACCCCCGTGGCGCTCGTGGAGTGAATGGTCATCCGGTAGGGCGTGTCGGCTACCAGGTGAGCGTGGTCAGCGAACCGGCCGCTCATGACGTAGCCGGCGCCGGCAAAGAGCTTCGCCGCGCTGGCTACGTAGGTCAGAGTGGACGGGCCGTAGAGCTTGACCTCGAAGTCGGCCGCCGCCGCGGTGGTCAGGAACGCCCACCAGCCGATAGCGCGACAGGCGAACGGGAGCGTGACGTGGATGCCGTACTCGTGGGGATTGAGATCTTGGTCTACGTTCTGGACGTGCGATCCCAGATTGAGCGCCGTGGAGGCGGGACTACAACCCACCACGTAATCAAAGGAACCATCATCATACTCCAGAGAGATGAGGGGGCCCCGGTAACCCTTGGCCCAGGAGCCGCCTGCGGTGAAAACGTCGATGTAGGGGAACGTCCATCCGACCACGGCACTGCCAAGGGCTTTCGCCAAGGCGACCTGCAGGTTCCCGGCAACGAAGCTGTTGAACTCCAGGACGCAGGCCAGGAGATCTCCGACTGTGACCGCCAAGTCAGCGGCAAGCTGTACCTGATACAGGGTCTGGGCGGCCAGGCTGCCCTGCGTGCCATAGGCGGTGTTGACGCCCACCGGCAGGATCACGCCGTCCGGGTCGCCGCTCGCGTTCACGCCCTGGAGGCTCAACTTGAGGGTGTCCGACGCGGTGACGGCCCCAGTGCGGAAGCTCACCTTCCTGATGTTACCCGTCTTGGGGGACTGGAAGATCATCGCCCCCTTGTCGCCGTCGTGGTCGAGCGTCGCGGTCTGCTGGTTGCTGTAGACCTGCGAGTGGGGATTCGGCAGGTGGACTCCCAGCGCAGCGAGGTCAGCCATCGGTGGGCACCTCCAGGAAGAAGGTCTGACCATCTAGGGCCGTATGGGCCTCAGCCATCGTGCCCACATCGCAGAGCCGGCAGAACTCCACCAGCGCCTGCGCCAGTTGCTCACGCAGGGGTACGGGTTGCTCGGGTCGCAGGTCGGACAGTTGGTAGGTGAGCGACCGTTCGGCCCCGTCGTTGACCCGGCCCGTCACGGTGAGATGGCCACCCCCTGGACAGAGGTCCAGGCCCGTGAGCTCCACCTTCATTCGCCCGGAGGTGTCACGGAAGCCGGCCACGACGGCCCGCGCCTGCTGGAGTAGGTCAAGCCGCTGGCGGGCCGTCAGTGCGCAGGTGCTCATCCCCTGCGTCGTGGCGCTGGTCACGCGGCAGCGCGTCTGAGTGCTAACCCACAGCGCGCATTCGTTGCACTTCACGTCAGCCATGCCGTCCCCCTAGCCCGCGATCCGCGCGCACTTCCCGCTTCGCACGGACAGGGGTGTCGGCGCGGCGAGCAGGGGCGGCAGGGCGAGCAGCCCCTGGGCCCAGCAGGTGGTCGTGAGGGGTAGTGGTAGCACCAGGACCTCCTAGCGGTAGCGCCCGCGAATGGTCACGCCGAGGTTGCTGCCCGCCGTGCTAGGCACCTCATCCACGATGATCTCCAGGTGCTGCCCTGCATCGGCGGTCCGGTCGCCGTCCGGGACGCCGGAGGTGGCGACCTTGTACGCGGTGTCGCTGTAGGCAAGCTGTGGCCGTCGCGCCTGGGTCGTGAAGATCGTCGTGCCCGCGGCGAGGCTGCTGCCCAGATGGATATCCACCGTCGTGCTGCCCGAGCCGCTGCCGTTGCTCGTCTGCACGATCCGGACGTCGTCGAGCCACACATCATGGGGCACCGGGATCAGGCCCATGGTGCCGGTCGCAACCGTACCCGCCTTGAGGACCCGCGCCTCCCAGGGGAGCACGCCGAAGGGGCGCAGGTCCACCAGGCTGCTCAGCGTCGTCGTCGGCAGGTCCCAGCTCACCGAGCAGAGCGTCAGGTAGTTGCCCGTATTGCCCGGGTTCGAGGTGCTCTTCTTGAGGGGATCGGCCTCGTCCGAGGCGTCTAGGTAGAGGTAGTAGGTCCCGGTGGCCTCCGACGTGAAGGCCTCCGAGCCGCTGCCCGTGAGGCGCTTGCCGGCGACAAAGGCGGTGCCGCTCGCGACGTCTATCTCGTCGTTGGTGGTATCCAGGGCTGGGGTCAGCCCGGTCTGCACGCCGTTCAGCAGGAAGGCGCCGTGGACCGCCTCGCACCAGTTCTGGATGCCCGTCGGGCCCTGGTTGAGGCGGGCCGCGGTGATCTCGTCGTCGGTTGCCCAGGTGTGATAGTCGTGATCGAAGGTGAAGGACATGAAGGCCTCCTCAACGGCGCGGGGGATGGTCCGGGGGGGAATCTGCTGAAGGAGGGTCCCCCCCCAAGAAGCCCCTTCGAAGACTTCTGTAGGAGACAGGTGTGGCCACCTGTCCTACCAGGCACGGGGGTGGGGAGTCTGGGAGGATCAGCTCGCGCTGGGACGCCAGGGCCCGGCCCGCGGGCCGAGGCGCGCGAAGCCGACCGTGGGCCGCCGGCGGCACTGATCGGGCGGGGCGGCGCGGGCGCAGCCCACGCGGGCCAGCCCTACTCGGCCCCAGCCGGGCGGCCCGGCACGACAGCCACCGGCGATACTGAAGCCGACGACACCGTACGGTCCCCAATGCGTGTAACCCAACCTCATGCGGCCACCAGCGTGGCTGGTCTCAGAACGTTCCGGCAATGCGGACTTGGCCCGACATGGGAACCGCGGGAGGGTCTAGCGCTCGTTCACGCTGTAGGTAGCGACGATCTCACAGTGCACACTCTTCTGCAGAAGCCCGTGGTGCCCTCGGTGGACGCGGCTTCGCGAGTACAGGGTGCCTGTTCGAGGAGGAAGCCCGTCGCAGAAGTACAGGATGGTCCGCCCCACAAGAGCAATGCGGTTCTGAACCCCATCCTCTGCGTCAACGCACTTGCCTCTGCTGATCTTGCCCCAGAACTGCCGGCCCCTCGATGCCTCGCGCTTGTCGCCTTTGGTGGGCGCACACGTGATGGGATCCCTGGCCGTGAAGTAGACCCGCTCAGAGCTGAGGTCTGCGCCGCGGTCGCGGAGTGTGGTCGCCACGTCAAAGAGCCGCTCGTAGCGGTCCATGCTAGTGCCTCTAGACGTGCGCTCTCAGTACCCCGCTCGCGGCGAGCTCGTCGGCCACCAAGATGACAAGGTCCACGGGGAGTTGCAGTTCCATGGCAATGTCGAAGGGGTCCAACTGGCCGCCCTTGCACAGCAAGGCCACGATTTCCTGGGCTGCTTGGTCCCGTGGCACGTCCATCCGGGGATCGTATGCCCGCTCCTCCCATGCGGTCATTGGGGCCGCGTTGATCATCACGGCTCTGGACCAGCTCGGCATCTCCAGGTTGGGCATCCCAAGACCGAGTAGGCGTTGTGGGGGCGCAGAGACCCTGTTGGAGCAGAGGGAGAGCGGGATGCCCCGACGGGATTGCAGGTCAGGGGCCGGCTGTGGAGTCCCCATCGCTGACCTTCTCCTCATCGTGGTAGCCGAAGAGCGCCGCGGCACCTTTCAGCCAGTTCCCCAGCAGATAGGCTTCCCGGGGAGAGAGCACCACCCCGCACTCGACCCGTCTCTCGAACAGATAGGGGCGAGGAGACCCCTCCGGGTCCTCAAGCTCGGGGCCCAGCTGCTGAGTCTCGGGGTCGTAGGCATGTCGAACGCGCCCTGGTCGCTGCGCAGCCTCGACCAGAAAATCGACCTTGATGTCGCCGCGGGGCGTGATGCTGCTGATCGTACCGTTGGCGGCGTAGACGCGGTAATAGGGGGCCTCGGTGACAACGAACTCCACTTCTCTGGGCCCCTCAGTCTTCTCGCTCACAGCAGGCCTCCCGCGGTCCCACGGCCTCCCCACAGAGGCTCAAAGGAGGATCACAAGGCCGTCTACCGGTTCATGCAGCAGCCGGTACGCAGGCACATATGAGTACGTCGCTTCGGGCCCAAACTCCTCTACCATACCCAACGCTGCACAGCACTGAGGGAACCTCAAGAAGCCACCACCTGCTGGAACTGCTGGGTGAGCTGGTTGTAGGTAACGACGGCGCGGGCGGTGACCACGGCGCCGCCGGCCGCGGGGTTGCCGGCCTGCACCGACCAGCGCTTCTCCGTGACCTTGAAGACGGCGTTCTGCGGGAGCTGCAGGCCGCTCGCCTGGACCTTGAGGCACCAATCCGGCCAGAGCCCCTCGTGCCGGCGCGGGCGGAAGCAGAGGTAGCGGTGGCGCTGCGCGCGTTCGCCTAGCAGGTGCAGCGCTAGTCCGAACGGGTCCGCGTCGTCCCGGAGGGTCGTGATCTCGTCCCAGCAGTCACCGAGGAAGAAGTCCGAGGTCGGCTGGAACATGCTCGCCCGATCCCACATGACGACCCGGCTCTCCTCGCCGCGGCGGCCCAGGATCACCCCCACGCAGTTGGCCGCCTCCTCGGAGCTGCGGAAGACGTCAATGACGCGCACACTCTCGTCGGCGTCGGTGGTGTCGTCATCGAGCACCCAGTAGCCCGCGCTCTCCCACGTGGCCGGCGGATCGCGCTCTTCGGGTGGCACATAGCGCCAGAGCGGCTCGGTCACCAGCTTCCCGTCGCGACTCACGCCCCAGCGGACGCGCATCTGCGTGGCGAGCATATCCAACGCCGCGGGGAACGGGAGGTGCTCGGCGAACTGCAGGATGGGATCGGCGCCCCGGGTGGGCAGCCGGCCCTCGCGGGGGAGATCGGCGGCGACGATGGCGCTGGTGTCAACCAGACTGTCCGGGAAGCCGGCGCAGTGGGCGATGAAGCGGAACGCATCGGTGTAGAGCCAGCCGCCGAAGGAGCCGAACTCCTTGCAGACCTTGCGCTTGAGGCGGCTGTGGGCGTCCGTCGCGCGTAGCGCCACGCGCACCCAGCCGGGGCGCTGCGCCTGGCGACTGAGCTGGGCCCCGTCGAGCGACAGGTAGCCGGTGAACATCGTCTCGGCCACGGGTCCGGCGTCGGTGTCCCAGCCGGCCACGACCTGGACCTTGTCATTGCCGCGCCACGCGGGGAGCGCTTCGGCCTGGTCGGCGTCGAGTTCCAGAGTGGCCTCACAGGTAGCGCCGCGCCACTCGTCGGTGACGCGCCCCCGGGCAGCGACGAGCAGCTCCCGGCCCTGGCTCTGCCAGGGGCTACCGGCACCGGCCGAGATGACCGGTTCGCAGCGCATCTGCACCAGATAGCACAGCGCCCGGCGGCTAGGATCGCTGCTGGAGAAGCGCACGCGCGGCTGAACCGTACGCCCCTCAAGCCCCTCCTGCCCCTCCACGCTGACGCTGGTGCCCGGTGGCGCGGTCACGATCGCCGACCAGGCCGTGGGCGGGAAGGGGTACTGCGCCGGCACGGGCAGCGGCTGGTAGAGTTCCGCGTAGCAGGTGCCGGCCTGCAGGGGGTAACGGATCCGCTCGAGGTGCACCAGGGCCTGGTGGCCGAGCACCTCGATCCCCACCCGACCCATGCCGAGCGTGATCGGCACCTTGCGCCCGGACTCGTCGCGGTCGAAGTAGAGCCAGGTGGCGTCATCAATGCTCAGCAGGAAGTAGCCGTCCTGCACCTCCCAGCGCACGACCTGATGGAACGGCTGCTTGCGCTGCAGCGCCCGCCGGGCGGCGCGAGCCTGGCAGACGGCCTGCGGGACCCAGTCGTGGTCTGGCCCCGGCAGCTTGCTGCTCAGCACGGGGAGGAGCGTGCCGGCATCGCTGTCCCGGCGTCCCTCACGGAAGGGTAGCTCGAGCCGCCAGGCCACATCACCGAGAGCGCCCCAGAGGGTGAGGCGCACGCTGCCCGGCTGGTCATGCTCCGGGGGCACCTCCCAGCGCAGCAGGTTCAGCTCCAGGGCGGGATCTGCCGGGAAGAGCCCTTCCGAGGTGACGCGGCCCACCACCCCGGTGGTCGGGTCCGGCGGGCCGTAGCAGCAGAGCGCCGCCGCGCGCTCCCGGCCGGCCCAGCGGACGGTCTTCACCTGACCCGCCTCCACCGTCCAGTCGCTGAGGGCCATGTCCGCATAGCGGCAGTAGCCCCGCGGGGCGATGGCCCGCAGCTCGGGGAGGTAGATGACCTGCTCACCCAGGACCCAGTTGTGGAGAGGGCTCTGGTCCACGCGCGGCTGCTCGTAGTCGGCGGTGAAGGCGAAGTCGGCAGTGAGCCCAAAGCGTTCCCGCCAGCCCTCACCGTCCGGCTCGCCGAGCAGCCCGTCGCAGTGGGGATAGTCCACGGTCAGTTGAGCGATGGGGACAAGGTTTGCCACCGCAAGGCCACCTCAAGGTACATCAGACACGTGCTGGTATGCGTCGCTTCCGCCGACAGCGTCTCTCAGCGCTCTCCGCCGTTGGGGCTGTGCGGGAAGCCCCGGAGACCTCCGCGGGGAGGAGACGGTGCTGAACTCGCGGCTCAGCGGGGATGTTACAGTAGATAGATAGCAGGAACTCCGTGGGTGGGGAAGAATCAGTGTCAGGGGCCGGCACCGGACGAGACGGTCGGCGCGGTGCCAGCTTTTCGTGTGCGCCCGGAGGCGCAGAAAGGAGGCTACGGAGTGCAGAAGGGTTTGTCGCCCGCAGTGATAGCGATCATCGTCGTCGTGGTTCTGGCAGTGGTCATCGCAGTTGGCTACAAGGTCAGCATGGGCAAGAAGAACATCCAGAAGGGTAAGATGGAGCCGCCGGGTCCTGGTCCCGGAGGCGGGGTGCTGCCGGGCTCGGCGGGTGCCGGACCAGGGCAGATGCCGGGGCCGCCAAAGGGCATGCCGCCAGAGCAGCAGCCACCCGTCGGGCGATGACGGTGCCGCCAGTTGCGCGGGGTTTGTCACCAGCCCGCGATCTCGCAAGCAAGGAGGCAGACATGCCGGGTCGGAGAGGGTTCACCCTCATTGAGCTACTCGTGGTGATTGCCATCATCGCGATTCTGGCCGCGATCCTCTTCCCGGTCTTTGCCAAAGCCCGGGAGAAGGCTCGCCAGACGTCGTGCGCCTCGAACCTGAAGCAGGCTGCTCTGAGTTGCCAGATGTACGTGGACGATTACGACGAGCGCAATTTCAGTTGGTTCGCCAACGGCCGCGGCGGGCCGCTGGACCTGACACAACCCGACGATGGGCTGATGAACCAAGGCGCGTGGCGCACGCTGATCCAGCCGTACGCGAAGAACTTCCAGCTCCTCGTCTGTCCCAGCGCCAGCAACATTGACGGCCGCTGGCGCAACACGGGCGGCTGGCTACCGGCAGCATGGGGCTACAGTTGGAACATGACGCGGTTCGGGGACGGTCGTCCGGACAACCGGCCCATGGCCGACTTCAAGGTGCCGGCCGAGACGATCATGCTCAGCGACAGCAACGGCTGCGGGCGGCCGTGCATCGAGGGCGGCTGCTGCGGCGACCCGAACAACTACAACCCCAATGAGCCGGCGGACTGGTCCTATGACAAGCGGCACAACGATGGAGCCAACTTCGCTTTCTACGATGGCCACGTGAAGTGGCAGAAGACGACGCCGCGCCGGCTGTGGACGATGCGCCAGGACTAGCGTCGCCCAAGTCGTCACCAGCTCCGGGCCCCGCCCGCCCTGGGCGGGGCCTGAGTGGTTCTGGGGTCTACAGCCCCTCCCAGTGCTCGCCGAGCGGCCGACCGCGGTTGGGATGTTCGGCCGTGACCCGCGCGATCGGCGCGAGCTCGACCCACGCATGACCGCGTCAGATCCTGGAGGGAACCAGGTCACAGCTCTGACTGGGCGGCAACTGCTCAGGCCATCTGGGAGAGAAGATGCTCTTGGACCTCAGTGAACAACAGCTCGGCCTGTTCCAGCGTGTCCCCTAGCTCATACCAAGATCGCTTGTAGCGAGCTCTCTCCGACAGGGACCTGAGGAGCACATACGCCTCAGAAACCGGCTTGGTTGCCGGCATGGCTCGGGCGGCTCTGTCCCGGTCATAGTGATCAACTGGTGGAGTCCCGCGGCTCTGCTCGAGTACTTCGTCTACGAGCTGCAGGACCGCGTAGAACAGCACCGTCACTGCCCAGTCGGGGTACTCGCAGCGGCGCAGCTCGGTGTACAGCGCATAGTTGTGCTGGTACTGCGAGCGGTGCCAGGTAGGCACTGACGGGCGCCCCTACCGTTGATGGATGGTGTACCATCCCGCGCTGGGCTCCTGCGGCGGGACCCGTTCCGACAGTTCCCAGACGTGGCTCGACATGCGGGCACTAGGGCAGGCTGCAGCTAGCGCATCATAGGCGCGCCCGATCTGGGCAGCAACCGGCCGCGTGATCGCCAGGTTCCACTCGTCCACGTAGACGTAAAGATCCCAGCCTGACGCCGTGCGCCTGCTCTCGATG